>CAFBLQ010000001.1_pt1 | contig 22203 bp, 27 predicted proteins | sample 7268211 | NCBI WGS metagenome assembly CAFBLQ01 (sample SAMEA6814041, study PRJEB35770) | uncultured Conexibacteraceae bacterium | biome: Freshwater; feature: Freshwater reservoir; material: water | place: Czech Republic | collected 2017-05-23 | depth 30m m
CCCGCCCTCGCCGTGCGCGCGAATGTGCGGGAGCCCCGCATAGACGGCGTTCCACGCGCCGGTGAGGTTGATGTCGATCATCTCGCTCCAGACCTTCGGCGTCATGTCGCCGGCCGCCGCCACGGTCGCGATCCCCGCGTTGGGCAGGATGATGTCGAGGCGCCCAAGCTGGGCGACCCCGTCATCGACAATCGACTTGATGGCGTCGACGTCACGCACGTCGGCCTCAGCAGCGACGATGCGCCGATCGAGCGCCTCGACCTGGGCGACCGTCTCAGCGAGATCCTCCGGCGTCGCGCCGGGATAGGCAACCGTGTCCAGTGAGCGGTTGACGTCGACGGCGATGATGTCGGCCCCACGCTCGGCCATCCTGACCGCGTGGTTACGGCCCTGGCCGCGAGCGGCACCGGTGATGAACGCCACCTTGCCCTCGAGAGTCCTCTCCATGCTGCTCTGCCTTCCTACGTAGCGGTTGCCTGATGTCTGCGGAAGTGCCCGGGCGGCTGCTCAGCCGAGCTCTGGCGGGGCCGTCGGATACCAGAAGTCGGGCGTGGGAGCGAAGCCCTCCGGGAAGTCGAAGATCTCGACGATCGGCGCGGTCGGGTCCTGCGGCTGGAAGTAGCCGAACGGGACATCGCCGTTGAACGCGCGCCCGCCCATCATGTACCGGTAGCCGCGCCGCACGAGCTCGGCCGCGCGCTCCTCGTAGGGGATGCCGTTGCAGCTGATCCCCACGTGGTGCAGACCTTGGTGCCCGGCCTCCAGGAAGTCCGAGTAGATGGTGCGCCCACTGAGCGGCTGGACGACCTCCCACATCATGTTCTGGTGGGTCGCGAACGCGAGGATCATCGAGAACTCGGCCGGTTCGCCCTCGAAGGTCAGTTCGAGCGCGTTCTGCGGGTTGACCTCGAAGGCCATGAAGGGCCCGATGCCGAGCGTGACCAGATGGTCGAGCCCGCGATGGAGGTCCTCGGTGATGACCGAGACCTGGATGGTGTCGCCGATCAGCGGATTGTCGAGCTCAGTGGCGCTGACGACCTTGGGGGTGGTGCTCATCTCTGTTCTCCTTGTCCTTTCGCGGGTCAGGCGTCCGGGGAGACGGAGCCGCGCTTGAAGTTCTCAATCCAGTAGTTCGTCGCGGCGAGACCCTCGACGGCGATGCCGTACTCGAGGTTCGGGCCGAGCGCCTGCTTGAACTGCGACGTGAAGACCGACCGGGTCATCCGGCGGGTCAGCTCGGGGATCTCGAGCAGCTTGTGCGCATGCTCCCACGCGCGGTCGAGCAGCTTGTCGCCGGAGAGCACCTCGGCGACGATCCCGAGATCGAGCGCCTGCTGGGCGTTGAGGTGCTGACCGGTGAACAACATGTAGCGCGCCCGGTTCATGCCGATCAGCATCGGCCAGATCACCTGCACGCCGTCGCCCGGGATCAGGCCATTGGGGAAGTGCGGCTGGTCGGCGAAGGTCGCCGTGTCGGAGGCGAGCACGATGTCGCAGAGCAGGCCAAGCTCGGCGTGGATCGTCGCTGGGCCGTTGATGGCCGCGATCATCGGAGCCTCGATGTCCAGGTGCGCCTGGAGCAGCCGCTTGGCGAAGGCGAAGACGTTCGCCCAAACCGTCGCGGGGATCGTCACCTCGGGATCGCCGCTGCCGAACTCCTCGTTGTCGATGAAGGTCGAACCCGCTCCGGTGAGGATGATCACTTTGTTCTCAGGGTCGCGGCCGATGTCCTCGAACATGAAGCCGCACTCCTCGTCGGGCCCGAAGCCCCACACGAGGTCGCTGCCGTCCGTATGCATCGTGACCTGGAGAATCCCGTCACGGCGCTCGAACTTGAAGTGCTTGTACTTGTCCTTGTAGCTGCTGAGCTCCGGAACGAGACCCATGGCACAGACCCTTTCGCATCGATGACCGTTATTGAACGGTAGCCTTGCGGTTCACGGCGGGGCGCGCTCGGCACGCGCGCCGACCGGTCTGTCATTTCTCACAAGGCGACCGCCCCCCCTTCCTCCCCACCGCACCGCCCGAGGGAGGACGATCGGCCGATCCCCAACCGATAGGAGTCACCGTGGTCAAGGTCTACGCGCTCATCCCGAAGCGGCCCGACATCACCGACGAGTTCTTCCACCAGCACTGGATCAGCCCCCATGGCGAGATGGCCTGCGGAATGGCGCCGCTCCAGGGATACATCCAGGCGCACCGCATCGCACCGGGCGTCGCCGGGCTCACCGACTCGATCTACGAGGGCATCGCGACCGTCTGGTTCGTGGACGAGGCGGCCGCCGGCTCGATGGGCGAGGATCCGACCTACGCCAACCACGTCGGCCCAGATGAGAAGAACTTCATCGATCTCGAGCGGCTCGCATTCCTCTTCACCAATGAGCACGTGCAGCGCGAAGAGCACGCGATCACCAAGGACGAGCCCGGGACTAAGGTCATGCTGCTCCTGCGCCGTGCCGCGGGCCTCGCTCCGGCCGACTTCGCAGCGCAGGTCGCGGGCGTGGACCTCGCCGGCGCCGTGCCCGGCGCGCACCGCGTGAGCGTCGCCGTGGCGACCGCCTCGATGTATGCCGATGGCGCGGAGCCGGTCTTCGATGCGATCGTCGAACTCGAGTTCTCGACCGCAGCCGACTGCGACTCCGCCTGGAGCGGGGCCGGCAGCACCGTGCTCGGCGCGCTCGACGGCGCGATCGACGCCAGCGCCTCGGCCGGGTTCCTCTCGGACGAGCTGCGTCTGCTCTGGCCGGTGAAGTCCTGACCCAGACTCAGAGAAGGGCGCCCGTGGAGGCGGCGTGCGCCAGCGCCGCCATCCGCGGGATGCCCTCCTCGAGCTGAGCGAAGCGCTCGCCCAAGAGGGTTCCGGCGCGGTAGCGCTGGTAGGTCGCCTCGAGCAGGATCGCGAGCTTCCAGACCGCGAGCGCCTGGTACCAGGCCAGATCGTCGAGCGGCAGCCCGGAGCGCTGCGCGTAACGCTCGGCGAGCTCTCGGCGGGTCGGGAAGCCGGGCTCGGCCGTGACGGCAGAGAGCCCACCGACGGCCTCGGGGTCCTCCCCCGCCTGCGTCCACGTTCCGGTGAGAAAACCGAGGTCGGCAAGCGGGTCGCCGAGCGTCGCCATCTCCCAATCGAGGATCGCGATCAGCCTTGCGGGAGCGTCCCGGGCGAAGAAGACGTTGTCGAGCTTGTAGTCGCCGTGGACGATCGCGACGCGACGCGATACCGGCATCTCGGCGCGCAGCCACGCGCTCAGAACGTCGATCTCGGGAATGTCGCGGCGTCCTGCCCGCTCCTCCCACTGACCGGACCAGAGATCGAGCTGGCGCGCGAGGTACTGCTCTCCGCGCGCAGGATCCCCGAGCCCGACGCTGCCGGCATCCACGTCGTGGAGCTCGGCGAGCGCGTCGATCAGCTCCGCCCCGATCAGGGCGCGCTGCTCGGGCGTGTCGAAGGGCGGCGTCGTGGCCCCGCGCAGCACCACGCCGTCGAGCGCCTCCATCAGGTAGAAGGGCGCGTTCATGTGGGCGGGGTCCTCGCTCATCAGCGCTGGGGTCGGGGCGCGGACCGCCTCGCTCTTCAGCGCCGCGAGGATCCGGTACTCGCGCAGAACGTCATGAGCCTTGGGGGCGAACGGTGGGCGCGGCGGGCGGCGCAGGACGTATCGGCGCCCTGCATCACACACGACGAAGGTCGGGTTCGAGTACCCGGCATCGATGCGCTCCACCTGCGGGAGCTCGTCCGAACCGAGCGCCGCGCGAAGCCCCTCAAGGACGATCAGCGGCTCGGCCTCCAGCCCCGCGGCCTCCTCCCAGCTGTCGACGATGTCGACGAAAGCGGGGGCCTCGGCGCCCGTCAGGGCATCGGGGGTCGGCTGCGGATTCACCTCCCCTACGGTGCCGTCTGGCGACCGCTTTTGCCTGCGCGACCGGTCTCGCGCTTGTGGAACCTCCCAACCCCGGCTTCCGCCGAGGGAGTCGGGTGCGGCTAGGCGCGCTCGGTGAAGACGCGCGCTTCGGCGAGCAGGCGCGGGACGTCCTCGCCGAGCTGGCGCGCGTACTCGGTCTGCAGGCGTCCCGACTGGAAGTGGAAGTGGGCGCCCTCGACGATCGCCGCGAGCTTCCAGAGCGCGAGCGCCATGTAGTAGTTGAGGTGCTCGAGCGAGCGGCCGCTGCGCTCCTCGTAGCGCCGCGCGAGCTCCTCGCGAGCGGGCGCGTCCGCAGCGGTGCTGAAGCCCTGGATCTTCGGCATCGCGCGCGGCTCGGGTCGGTCGGAGCCCCAGAGCCCGAGCAGCAGGCCGACGTCGAGCAGCGGGTCGCCGATCGTGGACATCTCCCAGTCGATGATCGCGAGCAGCCGGACCGGTGCCTCGCGGGTGAACAGGCAGTTGTCGACGTGGAAGTCGCCGTGGAGGATGCCCGGCTCGCCTTCGGGCGGGCGGTTGGCCTCCAGCCAGCGCGCCACGATGTCGAAGTCCGGCAGATCACGATGGCGGTACATCGCGTACTGCTTCTCCCAGCGGCCCACCTGACGCTCAAGGAACTGCTCCGGGCGGCCGAAGTCGGCCAGCCCAAGATCGCGCCACGGGAGCGAGTGCAGGTCGGCGAGCGCATCGATCGCGGCGAAGGCGACCGTGGCCGTGGCGCCCGCGGGGTAGTTCTGCGGCAGCTCGGCCGTCAGCGAGACGCCGTCGAGATGCTCCATAAGGAGCGCGGGTGTCCCGCCCGGGAAGGGCTCACGCGATGTGCCGACCGGGCGCGGCACCGGGACGTGCGTATCGGCAAGCGCCATCAGCATGCGGTACTCGCGCTCCATGTTGTGGGCGGAGGAGTCGATGGTCGCTGCAGGCGGCCGGCGCATGACGCGCACGGCGGACGGGCTCGAGACGAGGAGCGTCTCGTTCGAGTTACCCCCGCTGAGCCGCTCGACCGTGTGCGGACCTGGATCGTCGGTGACCTCGATCAGCCAGGGCGTCAGCTGCTGCGCGAGCCTTTCCGGTGTCAGCTGCACGTCGGTCGCTTGCTCTTCCATCGTCCCCATTCTGCCCGATGCCGCGCTCGCAGGGAGTTGACGCCGCGGCGCGTTGTCGGCATGTACAAGCCGCAGCAACCGCTGGGATGGGGTTCGATCGGGCGCGAGTAGCATCTCCGGCCATGACTTGGGACTTTGAGACAGAGCCGGAATTCGAGGCGAAGCTTGAGTGGATGCGCGGCTTCGTGCGGGAGGAGATCTTCCCCCTCGAAACGCTCCACCTCGACTTCCAGACCTTCCTCAAGGTCGCCGCCCCGCTGATGCAGCAGGTCAAGGACCAGGGACTGTGGGCCGCGCACCTGGGCCCCGATCTCGGCGGGCAGGGATACGGCCAGGTCAAGCTCGGACTGATGCACGAGATCCTCGGCATGTGCGAGTACGCCCCGCCGATCTTCGGCAACCAGGCTCCCGACTCCGGTAACTCCGAGCTGATCGCCCTCGCTGCAACCCCCGAGCAGCGCAAGCAGTGGCTTGAGCCGCTGCTGGCCGGCCAGATCTACAGCGCCTTCTCGATGACCGAGCAGGGCACCGGGGCCGACCCGACGCAGTTCACGACGAGCGCCGTCCTCGACGGCGACGAGTGGGTCATCAACGGCACCAAGTGGTTCGTCTCGAACGCCGACCGCGCCGACCTGCACGTGCTGATGGCCGTCACAGACCCCGACGAGCACCGCCACCGCCGCGCCTCGATGCTGCTCGTCCCGGCCGATACGCCCGGGATCTCACTGCGCCGCATCGGCTCGATGAACGACCCGTATCCGGTCCCCTCGATGCACACGCAGGCGGAGGTGACGTACACCGATGTGCGCATCCCCGCCGAGAGCATCCTCGGCAAGCGCGGCCAGGCCTTCGAGCTCGCGCAGGAACGCCTGGGCCCGGGCCGCATCCACCACTGCATGCGCTGGGTCGGCGTCTGCCGGCGTGCCTTCGACGCGCTCTGCGAGCGCGCGGTCAGCAAGTCGCTGCACGGCAGCCTGCTCGCGGATAAGCAGACGGTCCAGAACTGGGTCGCCGACTCGGCCGCCGCAATCGAGTCGGCCCGCCTGCTGACGCTGCATGCCGCGTGGAAGATCGATCAGGTCGGCGCTCGCGCCGCCGCTCGTGAGATCGCGATGATCAAGTACTACGGCGCCCCGATCATGCACGACGTGATCGACCGCGCGCTGCAGATCCACGGCTCACTCGGCTACTCGACCGACCTGCCGCTCGAGCACCTCTACCGCTGGGCGCGAGCCTCGCGCATCTACGACGGTCCCGACGAGGTCCACCGCATGGTGGTGGCCCGCGGGATCCTGCGCGAGTACGAGCCGCGGGACATTCCCAGCGAGCACATCCCCACCCGTCACGCGGCCGCGCTTGAGAAGTACGGCCACCTGCTCAGCGACTGAGCAGAACGGCGAGGGCGGACGCCGTGATCGGCGCCCGCCCGCCGTGCGTCAGGCCGCGGAGGGATCCGCGACGAACGCGAGCAGCGCGGCGTTGAACTTCTCGCGCTCCTCGAGGAACGGCGTGTGCCCGGAGTTCTCGAACGTCAGCAGGCGGCCGTTCGGGAGCAGGTCGGCACAGATATCGGCGATTGCCGGATCGACGATCGCATCGTGCGCGCCCTTGCAGATCAGGCCCGGGGCCTGGATCGTCGGGAGCAGCTCACGATGGTCGATCGTGCCCAGGTCGGCCAGACCGGCATCGGCACGCGGGCTGGTCTGGAGGAACATGTCGAGCATCCACGCGATGGTCGCCTCGCCCGGGTTCTCATGGCAGGTGCCCTGCGCGATCGCGCTGAGCAGCTCGATGCGCGTGTCGCGCAACGCGGCGATCGTTCCCGCGACATCCTCGGCGGTGCCGCCGTGCGGGAAGTCGTCGGTCTGCGTGAAGCGCGGCGTCGGCGGGCCGGCGAGCACGATGCCGCCGAGATTGTCGCCGAGCATCGCGGCCGCCTCGACGGTCACCGCGCAGCCGAACGACCAGCCGACGATGACCGGGCTCTTGAGGCCGGCGGCCTCGACGAGCTTGACGACGTCCTGGGCGTTCGCCTTCACCGTGACGACGTCGAAGTCCTTGTCGGAGTTCCCGCAGCAGCGCTGGTCGAAGGCGACGACCTCGTGGCCCGCCTCGATCAGGACGGAGAGGTTGACGTCCCACACTCGCGCGGCCATGCCCCAGCCGTGCACGAGCACGACGGGACGCCCGGCGCCGCTGTAGTGCTCGTAATAGATGCTCTTGCCGGGTTCGACTTCAAGACGTGCCATGTCGTGTTCTCCTCGTAGTTGTTCGGGCGGTTACTTGGCCAGCTCGGCGCGGACCTTGGGGGCGACCTCGCGCATGAAGAACTCCATGCGCTTCGAGCCGCTCTCGACGGGCTCGCCGGGCAGCTGCGCCCAGAAGTACATGTCCTCGATCTGCGGGTACTGCTTCAGCAGCGCCGTGATCTCGGTGACGGCGGTCGGGCCGTCCCAGAGCTGGAAGGCACCGCTGGCCGCGATCGCGTCGCGGTCGGGGAAGCGCGGGACCTCGTCCGGCGGGCCGAAGGCGCCCCAACCGATGTACTCGTTCAGCTGGTAGAGCGCATGATCGCCGATCTCAGCCCATGTGGCCTCGGGATCCTCCGCGATGATCGCCCACTGGCCGGCGTGGACGCTCGCCTGCGCCGGATCCTTGCCGAGCTCCGTCAGCGCCGCGAAGTACTCGTCGATGTGCGCATTCTGCGTGCTCAGGAAGCCTTCGCCGAGGCGCGCCGCACGCTCGATCGCCGGTCCACCCATCGCGCCGATCAGCAGCTTGGGCCGATGCTCGGGGATCGGGTAGACGGTGACGTCGGGGTAGCTGAAGCGCTTGCCGTTCATCTCGAGCGACTCGCCCGACCACGCACGGCGGATGACCTCGCAGCCCTCCTCCATGAGGCTCGGGCGATGCGAGACCTTGCGTCCGAAGGTGTCGAACTCGATCTGCCGGTAGCCGATGCCCAGGCCGAGGTCGAAACGGCCGCCGCTGAGCAGCGACAGCGTTGCGGCGTCCTCCGCAAGACGGATCGGGTCATGGAGCGGCAGCAGCATCAAGCTCGTGCTGATCCGCATCTCCTTGGTGCGCGCGGCGATCGCGCCGCCAAGCACGAGCGGCGAGGGCGTGTAGCCATCCTCCGCGAAGTGGTGCTCGGTGAGCCAGACGCAGCCATAGCCGAGCTCCTCAGCCCAGGCGATCTGATCGAGGGTGTCGCGATAGAAGGGCTCGAACTTGCGCGGCCAGAGGCCCGGATTGCGGAAGTCGTACCAAAGACCGAACCGAACTTCGCTCATGCTGCGACCTCGATCTGACGGAACTGCCCTGAGACGTTCATCACGCGATTCTCCTCGTGTTCAACAGGTGATTGCGCCGGGACGCTAACGCACGACAAGCGGTGCTCGTCGGCACTGCGGACGGCGATGGTGGATTTCTCCAAGCGGCAGGACGGTCTCCTGCGGCCCCAGAACGACCTGAGCCCCACCGGCGAGGGCCGGCGGGGCTCAGGTGCCTACTGGGCGCGGCGCTGATGCACCGCGCCCCGTGCAATGTCGTTACGCAGCGACCTTCGCCATCGCGCGCTCCTGGAGCTTGCGCACCTCGGGAGCGACCTTCTCGGCGATCAGCTCGAGGCTGCCGTGGACGAGCTCGTGCGGCATGCCCGCGTACGAGACGGCCATCGCCGGAGCAACCGGACCGGTCATCTCGATGCGGCGCTCCCACTCGGCGATGATCTGGTCCGGGGTGCCCCAAGCCTGCGAGGCGACGAAGCCCTGGCAGGCGGCCTCGAGGCCGGCCTCACGGATCGCGTCGGCTCCGGCCTGGTAGGCGCCGTAGCCCTCCGTCTCGCCCCAGTGCGTGCCATCGAAGTCGTAGTGCTTGATGACACTGAGGAAGTAATCGGACAGGTACTTCGTCGCGATCTCCTTGGCGTACTCGGGGTCCTCGTGACAGAACGTGAAGTCCGAGAACACCGGGGCGCCCGTGGGCTTGCCGGGGTGCATCTCGTGGAACCGCTCACGCCAGGCCTCGACTGCCGCATGGTGCTGCTCCCACGGGAGCTGCACGAACGACATCATCGTCGCGCCGAGGTTGGCCGCTGCCTGACCCGACTCGGGGGTCATCGCGACCGACCAGAAACCGCGCTCGCGGAAGCCGCGGACCGGTGCCGGGTGGATCTCCGTGCGCGTCTGCTTGAAGAACTCGGTGTCGTACTCGGCGATGCCGGTGTCCAGGATGTCGAGGATGATCTCCGCCGACTGGTCGAAGCGCTGACGCGACGTGCCCATGTCGACGCCGAACGCCTTGTACTCCTGACGCGCGAGGCCGCGACCGAACGCGAGCATCATGCGGTCACCGAGAATGATGTCGAGCATCGCGATCTTCTCGGCGACGCGCGTGGGGTTGTCCCACCACGGGAGGATGATCGCGCCCGGACCGAGCTTGATCTTGCTCGTGATCCCGGCGAGGTACGACAGCCACTGCATGCTGTCGGGCATCATCGAGTAGTTCGGGTTGAAGTGATGCTCCGGGAGCATGCAGAAGTCCATCCCGTGCTTCTCAGCCGCAAGGACGACCCCGGTCTCCTTCATCATCATCTCCGCATCGGTGAGATCCGAGTGCGTGTTCTGGAAGATGAACTGCAGTCCGACTCCGGCGATAGCCATATCTGTTCCTTTCCTCCTGGATCATGCACATGGAGCAGGGGAGGACCTTGCGCCGGTGCAGTGCGTTTCGCGCCTTACGGGCGATTATGCCGATCTAGCTCACGCGAACCAACTGCTGGCGCCGTCCCGCTACCCCCCGTTCTGTGGGTTTCCACGAAAGACCCGCGTTTCGCCCGTTCCCTGCACGGTTAGCGTGCCCTGACATGACCTCCACGACTCCCCGCTCCGGCCCACTTACCGATCTTCGCGTGATCGAGATCGGCGGGATCGGCCCGGGCCCCTTCGCCGCGATGATGCTGGCCGACCTGGGCGCGGACGTCGTGCGGATCGATCGCACCGGCGGGATCGAACCGATGAACACGGGGCCGCACAACCTGCTGCTGCGCGGTCGCCCCTCGGTCGCGATGGACCTGAAGGCTCCCGCGGGCCGCGACGCGCTGCTGCAGATGTGCGAATCGGCCGACGTGCTGATCGAAGGCTTCCGTCCGGGCGTCATGGAGCGGCTGGGCCTCGGCCCCGACGATGTGCGCGCGCGCAACTCCAAGCTGGTCTACGGCCGCATGACCGGCTACGGCCAGGAGGGGCCGATGGCGAGTGTCGCCGGACACGACATCAACTACATCAGCATCTCGGGCGTGCTCTCGACCTTCGCACGCAAGGGCGAGCGGCCGCTCGCGCCGTTGAACATCGTCGGCGACTTCGCGGGCGGCGGCATGCTGCTGGCGCTCGGCGTGATCGCCGCCGTGCTCGAGGCCCGCTCGTCGGGTGAAGGCCAGGTCGTCGACACGGCGATGGTGGACGGGTCGGCGCTGCTCGTAGCGCTCTTTCTCGGCCTGCGCGAGGGCGGCGTCTGGACCGACGTCCCCGGGACGAACTTCCTCGACAGCGGCGCGCACTTTTACGAGGTGTACGAGACGGCCGATGGCGGATTCGTCTCGGTCGGCGCGATCGAATCGCAGTTCTACGCCGAGCTCCTGCGCCTGCTGGAGGTTGACCCCGCCGAGGCCCCCCAGTGGGACTCCTCACGCTGGCCGGAGCTGAAGGAGCGCTTCGCGGAGATCTTCCGTGGCCGCACGCGCGACGAATGGGCGCGGATCCTCGAGCCCGCCGATGCCTGCGCGGCAGCGATCTACGGAATGATCGAGGCGATGGACCACCCGCACATGGTCGCCCGGGGAACATTCATCGAGGTCGACGGCGTACGTCAGCCGGGCCCCGCACCGCGCTTCAGCCGCACGCCCGGAGCGGTGACGAGCGCACCTGCACCCGCCGGCGCCGACACCGAGACGGCACTCGAGGCCTGGGGCATCGACGCGCAGGCCCGCGCTGCGCTGCGCGAGGCCGGCGCCATCGCCTGAGCCCCGCGGACGGGCCTCAGCGGTACGTCACCAGCGCGCGGTCGCTGCCCTCAAGGTGGGCGTGATCGTTGTAAGAGACGAGCGTGAAGCCGCGGCGGCCCGCGACGACCTTGGTCAGCCCCGCGTTGATCGAAACCCGGTTGAAGGTCATCAGCGCCTGGTCGGGGAGACCGAGCAGAGCGGTGCAGACGCTCGCAATCACGCCGCCAGAGGTTGCGACAAGCACCGTCTCGCCCGAGCCGAGCGATGCGGCGGCGTCCTCCAGCGCGGCGCGCACCCGTCCGGCGAACTGTGGCCAGCGCTCCGCGGCCGTGCTGGCGGCGCCGGCCGCAATCCATGCCGCCAGCCCCTCCTCGATCGCGTCCTGGAACTCCTCTGAGGTGACCGGCGGCGCATCACTGCCCTCCGGGCGGCTGTCGCGGACCGCGCTCGCGGAATGGTGGGTGAGCACATCGTCGGCGTCGTACTCGTTCCAGCGCGGATCGATCTCCAACTGCAGGCCGGCCGCAGCGGCCACCGGAGCGGCCGTGTCGCGCTGACGCTGCAACGAGCCAGCGATCACCCGATCGATGCGCACACCGCGGCGGGCGACCTCGCCCGCAAGGATCTGCGCCTGCTCGCGCCCGAGCGGTGAGAGAACGTCGTAGTTCGCGCCGCCGAACGACCCCTGGCCGTGGCGCGCCAGAAGAATGGTCGGCACCCCCGAATCATCGCTGATCGCTGTGGAAAGCGGCGCCTGCCCTGTCGGAAGCTCCAACCGTCGCGCGAGCGCACGGCAGCGATTCTGCCCCTATGCCACCATCCTGCCCCTCGTGTTGGGCAACGTCTTCACTCTCCTCGACAAGATGGCCGGCTACCGGCCCGATGCGCCTGCCGTGATCTTCGACGGCGAGCCGCGGTCCTACGCAACGATGCGCGAGCGCTCGCTGCGCGCCGCCAATGCACTCGAGGGACTCGGCATCGTTCCCGGCGACCGCGTCGCCGTCTTCCTCCCGAACTGCCACGAGTGGACCGAGATCTTCTTCGCCTCCGCGGCGCTCGGCGTCGTCTGCGTCCCGATCAACGTGCTGAACATGGGCCCCGAGGTCGTCGGCGTGATCGAGGACTGCGGCGCTACGACGCTGATCGTCGACCCGACCGCCGACACGAAGCTCGCGGACGTCGCGGGCGAACTTCCCCAGCGGCTGATCAGCGTCGGGCCGAGCGAGCTCGCTGGCGCGCTCTCCTACGAAGATCTCCTCGCAGCCGCAACCGACTCCCTGCCCTCCGTGCCCGCCCCCCGGCCGGAGGATCTCTTCATGATCTTCTACTCCTCGGGCACCACCGGGAAGCCGAAGGGCGCCGCGCACACGCACGCCGGCGTGCTGTGGAACGCGTATCAGCAGATCCCGGACTTCGGCTTGACCGCCGAGGACCGCTACCTCGCCGTCCCCTCGCTCTCGTGGGCGGCCGGGTTCCACAACCTGATCCTGCCGCTGTGGTGGCTGGGCGGGATGACGGTCCTGATGCCGACCGGCGGCGCCTCGATCGAGAAGATCGTCGCCGGCGTTCGCGACTACGACTGCACCCACACCTTCCTGGTGCCGACGCTGCTCAAGCAGCTGATGGCGGCGCCCGAGCAGCTCGAGATCCTGCGCGGGACGAACCTGCGCTGGGTGATCTCCGGCGCCGAGCCGGTTCCGGTGTCGGTGATCGAGCAGATCAACGCCGAGCTCCCCGGCTGCGACATCGTGCAGGGCTACGGGATGTCCGAGTTCCCGACGATCGCCACCGCGCTGCAGCCCCACGAGGCGATCCCGAAGGTCGGGAGCGCCGGACGACCGATGTCGATCACGCAGCTGGCGGTGCGCCGTAGCGACGGGGCGATCGAGCCGCACGGCGAGGGCGAGGTGCTCGTGCGCTCGCTGGCGACGATGCGCGAGTACTACGGGCAGCCGGAGAACACGCGCGAGGCATTCACCGACGGCTGGCTGAACACCGGCGACATGGGCGAGATCGACGCCGGCGGCTACCTCACCATCACCGGCCGCACCAAGGACCTGATCATCTCCGGCGGGATCAACATCTACCCGAAGGAGATCGAGGACGTCATCTACCGCGTCGAGGGCGTCGCCGAGGCGGCCGTCGTCGGCGTGCAGGACGAGCGCTGGGGCGAGATCGTCGTCGCCGTCGTCGTCCCCGATGGCTCCGCGAGTGTGACGGAGGAGGCGGTGCGCGAGGCGTGCACCTGCTTCGGCAAGCACAAGCAGCCGAAGGCGGTCATCCTGCGCGAGGAGCCGCTCCCGCGCACGGTCACGCAGAAGGTCCTCAAGCGCGAGCTGCGCCCGTGGGCCGAGGCCTTCCTGGCCGCCGCCAACGACGCCTGACGCTCGGCACCGCCTTGGGGATTCGCCCAAGCGGCGCTGTGAACACTGCTCCCCACTGCGGTTAGCCTGCGCTCAGGGTCGGTGGTCGAACGCTGGTCGCTCCGCCGGACACCACATACGAGAGGACGGGAGTCAGAGTGAGCATCGAAGCTGAGAATGAGGAAGTCGTCCGGAATTTCATGAAGGTGTTCTCGACCGGGGACATCGACGCATTCCAGACGCTGATGACCGACGACGCCACCTGGTGGGTCGCAGGCACGATGCCCGGCATCTCCGGGTCGCACGACAAGGTCGCCTTCAAGGCGCTCAACGGCGGAATTGCCGACAACGTCAAGGGCGGGGCGATCACGCTGACGCCGCACCACTTCACCTGCCAGGGGAACCGCGTCGCCGTCGAGACGGAGTCCTACTGCGAGCTGAACAACGGCCGCATCTACAACAACAGCTACCACTTCGTCTTCGTGATCGAGGACGGGAAGGTCGCGGCGGTCAAGGAGTACCTCGACACTGAGCACACGACGGCGGTCTTCCTCACGCCGTAGTACTGCGGCGAAGCCGGTGCGACGCGAGTCGCACCGGCTTCGCGAACGTTAGAGAGCCTGGACGTTGACGGCCTTGGGACCCTTGTCCCCGGCCTCGGCGTCGTAGCTGACCTTCGCGCCCTCGGCGAGCGAGCGGAAGCCCTCGCCGACGATCCCCTGATGATGGACGAAGAGGTCCTTGCCTCCGTCATCGGGCGTGATGAAGCCGAAGCCCTTGTCGTCGTTGAACCACTTCACGGTGCCATTCGGCATGTGGGTATTCCTCCTGTGCTGGACGAACCGCGGAGGATGCTGATGCAACGACGGCGGGCGCTGAGCACTGCAATGGCCGGACGGGATGCCCGGCTCTGAGCCCCCGATGGTAGCCGTCGGGTCGCGGATCAGCTGCCAGCGACCGTTTGTACGTACTGCGCGAGCACGATCATGTCGGCATCGCTGATGCGCCCCGCGTAGGACGGCATCGCCCCGGGCCCGGTTCTCAGTGACGCCTCGACCCGCGCCGCGCTGGGGCGCAGCATGTCGAGATCCGGGCCGAAGCTGCCCCCGCCCCCGGCCGCCGCGAGCTGGTGGCAGCCGCCACATCCGTTCTCGACGAAGAGGCGCTTCCCGGGCGGGCCGGCGGCCACGTTCGCGCCGCCCGAACCACCCGTTGCCCCGCCGCAGCCCGCAAGCATCAGCAGGGCGAGACCGGCGAGCGCCAGACGCGTCACGCGCGCGCTCGCAGCGACGGCTCGCGGCGCGACCAGCCGAGCGCGAGCAGCGCGAAGATCGCGGCGAAGGCGGTCAGCGCCAGGGTCGGAATCGTCAGATAGCCGAACTCGTTGATCCACTTGACCGCGCAGCCGCCCGGCGCCGAGAGACGGCAGCCCGCGGTCTCCTTCTCCGGATGCGCCTCGATATAGAGGTGGTAGATCGCGACGGCGGCGCCGACGATCGGGAAGATCGCCGCATACTGGAACGCCTCACGCGTGCTCCTGCGCAGCGCAGCGACCAGCAGGATCACGAACAGCGGGTACATCGCGATCCGCTGGAGCCAGCACAGCCGGCATGGCACAAAGCCGGAGATCTCCGAGAAGAAGAGGCTGCCGAGCGTCGCGCAGGCGGCGACGACCCAGGCCAGCCAGATCTCCTTGCCTGCGAGCGCATCGCGCAGGTCGCGCAACACCTGACGCGCCGCGGGCCAGACGAGCGCCAGCAACGCCAGTAGTGCCAGCAGTCCCACGAGGACCTGGGCGAAGATCGCCAGCACGGCGAGCCCGGTGGCGATGATGTCGGTGATCTCAGCCTTGCTCACAAGCGTGAACGCTAGCGATCGGGAGCGTTGCCTTGTCGCAGGTGCTCCACGATGCGGCGTGAATCGCAGATCGCCTGATCACCGTGGACGAGGACGGGCACGACACGCTGCCCGCTGACGGCCGCGACTTCCAGCCGGTCGCGCTTGCGCCAAGCGACGCGGACCTCGTCGAACGCGATGTCCTGACGGCGCAGCTCCCGAGCGACCCTGCCGCACGGGCAGAGATGGTTGGTGAGCGTGCGGCAGCGGTACAGGGTCGTCGCCACGGCCGCGACGGCTAGCGGCGCCGACCGATGATCGCGGCGATTCCGCCGCCGAGCACGAAGCCCGCGACCGCCGCTCCCGCAAGGACCTTCGGCCGGTTGCCGTTGACGTACCGGCGCCAGTCGGCGATGGCGACGACCTCGCCGCGCAGGAGCGTCAACGAGCCGGCCAGCGCCTGCTGGCGCTCGGCGATCCCTGCGCGGATCTCGTCAGCGCTGCGCTGCTGGGACGGGGGCGTCACGGGCGCTCCTCCTCGGGATGGACGATCGTCTCACGGACCTGCTCGCGCATCAGGGTCGTCTCGCGCCCGAACGTCGCACGGGTCTCGCGCGCGGCGGCGAGCGCCTGGTCGGGCATCGGCGACTTGGACTTCTTGAACGCCTTCCCGGCGAGCAAGCCGGCGAGCCCCGCCAGCACCAGCAGCAGTACCGCGACGACAAAGAAGCCCCAGAAGATGTGCTCGTTGGAGATCAGGTCGGCGACGAGGAACGCGGCCCCGAACAGCAGGAGCAGCAGCGCGCCGATGACGAAGAGCGCTGCGGCAGCAGCGATCACCGTGGCGCGCGTGAGCGTCCGGGTCTTCTGGCGCAGCTCGAGCTTCGCGAGCGCGATCTCGTCGCGGATCAGCGCCTGCGTGTCGGCGGTGACCTGCTGGATCGCCCGTGCGACCGAGCTCACCTGCGGATCATCGGCCACGGACGCGCCCCAGGATCTTCGCAAGGATGAAACCGCTCGCAGCGGCTGCGCCGATGAGGATCTCCGGCCGCGCACCGAGCGGCGGCCGCTCCACGGTCGCGGGGGCCTCGGGTGCGGCCGGCGGACCATCGAAGTTGAACGGCGTCGCGGCGGGATCGGTGCTCATCGGTCGTACCCCGGAGGATCCTCCCCGTAGATCCGCCGCCAGATGGTGAGCGCGAAACGGATCGCCACGATGCTCGCGAGCGATTCGATCCCCGCGATGAACCCCATCCACACCAGACGCTTGACCATCTCGTTCTGCGGCATGAGCGCGAACCCTAGCGCCTGCGCGCGCCCCGGCACGGGTGTCAGCGTGCGTCGAGTCCCCCGCAGATCGTGTCGATCACGAAGGCCTTCGCCTGATCGACATCCTCGGGCGCTCCGGGCAGCACCTCGAAGATCCAGCCGGTGAGGACCTGCTCGATCGCGCCGTAGAAGGCCATCGCGGCGAAGGCCGGGGTGACGGTGTCACGCAACTCCCCTGAGGACTGCCCGGCTTCGACGATCGCGGCGATGCCGTCGTACGCCTCGCGGATCTGCGCCAGATGGGCGCGGCCGAAGCTGTTGGCCGCACGCGTGACCTCCACAACGATGACCTTCATCACGTCGGGGTCGCGGCGATAGGACTCCACGATGAACGAGGCCACGGCCCGCAGCTGCTCGCGCGCGGAGATCGGCTGTGCGCGGACCGCTTTGATCGCCTCGAGCATCACGTTCCAGCGCTCGAGGAAGATCGTGTCGAGGATCTCATCCTTCGAGCGGAAGTAGTGGTAGACGAGCCCGTAGGCGATCTCCGCCTCCTCGGCGATGTCGGAGACGCGAGCGCCGTTGAAGCCCTCACGCGCAAAGACGCGGACCGCTGCATCGAGGATCAGGCGCCGCTTCTCGACCGCCTGCTGCGAGCTACGCGCGGCCATCTCAGGTTCCCTCCGGCGGGACGTACGCATCGGGACGGCGGGCGGCGAGCACCGGCAGGCGGCGGCGCAGCGCCTCCTGTCCCGCCAGATCGAGGTCGGCCGTGATCACGCCCGGCACGTCGGCCGCTTGGGCGAGCACGACCCCCCACGGGTCGACGATCATCGAGCGCCCGCCGGAGCGCAGCCCGGGAGCGTGCTCGCCGATCTGGTTCGCCGCGATGACGAAGCACTGGTTCTCGATCGCCCGGGCGCGCAGGAGCACCTCCCAATGGTCGCGCGTGGTGGCGACGGTAAAGGCGGCGGGTACCAGCAGGATGCGCGCGCCGGCGAGCGTGAGCTCGCGGTAGAGCTCGGGGAAGCGCAGGTCGTAACAGATGCTCATGCCGGCGATGGTCCCGTCACCGAGCCGCGCGACGACCGGCCGGTCGCCGGCGCGCTCGTGATCGGACTCGCGATAGACCGTCCCGTCCACCTCGACGTCGAAGAGGTGGATCTTGCGATAGAGCGCGTGGATCTCCCCGTCCGCGCCGACGTGGAGCGAGCTGTTGGCAAGTTTCTCCTCGCCCGGAACCCGCTCGGCGACCGATCCTGCGACGAGATCGATGGCCAACTCGCGGGCGACTGCGCGAGCCCAGGTGACCGCCTCGCCGCTGAGCTCCTGGGCACCGGCACGCAGGTCGTCGCCAGACCCGAGGACGCTCCACTTCTCGGGCAGCAGGACGAGCTGCGCCCCGTCTGCGGCCGCCGCGCGGACGAGTCGATCGGTCGCCGCGAGGTTCGCGGCGACATCGGGCGTGGCGGTGAGCTGGACGGCAGCGGCGCGCAGGCGGCAAGAATAGCTCCGTGGACGCCCTTCCCCAGCGCAGCGATACCCAGCGCCGACCTCCTGGATTGCCCCTCCCCCCAGAGCGGATGGCGCTTCTGCGCGACCGGCGCCCGCTCAAGCGCTGGACCTACGTCGGCATCTACGGACCGGAGATCCTGCTCTGCGCAGCCCAGGTGCACGTCGCTGGGATCCCTCACGCCTTCTGGGCAGTTGTGGACCGGGCTGACGGCGCGCTCGCGCAGGGGACAACCTTCCTGCCGGGGCGGGTGCATGCGAGCCGCGAGCGGCTGACGGTCGATGCGCGTGCAGTGCGGATCGACCTGGCGCTGGAGCGGGCCGGGGAGCCGGTCGAGGTGACAAGCCCGCACGGCGCCTCGTACATCTGGACGCGCAAGGATCCGGTACGGGCGACCGGCACCGTGACAGCGGCGGGACGCACGCACACGATCGATGGCGCAGGGCTCGTGGACGCATCGGCCGGGTATCACGCCCGCGTGACCGCGTGGGAGTGGTCGGCAGGCACTGGGCGCGACGCCGACGGCCGGGAGATCCTCTGGAACCTCGTCAGCGGGATGCATGATGCTCCGCAGCAGAGCGAACGGACCGTCTGGATCGACGGCCGCCCGCAGGAGACCCCGCCGGTGCGCTTCACCGGCGACCTCGAGGGGCTCGCGTGCGACGCCGACCGCACTGTTCTGACCTTCGAACCCGACGCCGAGCGGGCCCGCAGCGAGAACCTGTTGCTCGTGCGCAGCAGCTACCGCCAGCCGATGGGCAGCTTCTCCGGCACGTTGCCGGGCGGCGTCCTCCTCGCCGAGGGATTCGGCGTGATGGAGCGGCACGAAGCGCGCTGGTGAGGACGCGCGCTCAGGCGGGGTCGGGCAGCCCAAGCAACGCCCGCGCTTCGACGACCGTCGCGGGCCTGCGCCCGGCGTCCTGCGTCATCCGACGCGCGGTGGCGACCAGGTCCCCATTGGAACCCGCCATCTCGCCGTCCGGCAGATAGAAGTTGTCCTCAAGGCCGACGCGCACCGAGCCGCCCAGCGACAGCGCAGCGGCGATCAGCGTCCACTGATCGCGCGAGATGCCCACGACCGACCAGTGGTGGCGAGAGTGCCCCGACGGCGGCAGGTTGTCCACCATCGCCGCGAGGTTGCGTGCGGTCGGCGGGACACCGCCGAGGACCCCCATCACGCAGTTCACGTGCAGCGGGCGCTCGAGGACACCCATGTGGAGCAGCGGCGCGAGCGTGCCGACGTGGCCGAGGTCGAAGCACTCGTGCTCGGGGCGGATGCCGAGGTCGTTCATCGCGCGCAGCAGTTCGACGATCTCATCGATCGGATTGGCGAAGACGGCGCTGAAGACGAACTCCCGACGGCTGCGCGAGTACTTCGCGTAGTTGAGCGAGCCCATGTTCAGCGCCGCAACCTCGGGCCGCACCTCGCGTAGGTAGGCGACGCGCTTCTCGACGCTGACGCCGATCGCCCCGGTCGAGAAGTTGATGATCGCCGCGTGCCCGATCTCAGCGCGAATCGCCGCCGTGATCGCCGCATAGTCCTCGACCTCGAAGGACGGCAGGCCCTCCGGTGTGCGGGCGTGGATGTGGATCATCACGCCGCCCTCGTCGACGATCCGCCGCGCCTCGGCCGCGTACTCGGCGGGGGTGTACGGGATCGCCGGGCACTGGGCGCGATTGGCGATCACGCCGGAGATGGCGCAGGTGATGACGACTGGATCCTCGAGGCTCACCGCTGCTCCGCCGCCATTCAGGACTGCGTCGGGAATCCGTAGTCGACGCCGCCGGGACGCTGCGGCCAGCGCTCCGTAACGACCTTGCCGCGGGTGTAGAAGAGCACGCCCTCGCGTCCGTGGACGTGCAGGTCGCCGAAGAGCGATCCCTTCCAGCCGCCGAACGAGTAGTACGCCATCGGCACCGGGATCGGAACGTTGATCCCGACCATCCCGGCAGATACCCGGCTGCGGAACTCGCGCGCGGCGCCACCGTCCTGCGTGAAGATCGCAGCTCCATTGCCGTACGGGCTGCGGTTGATCAGCGCGAGGCCCTCCTCGAAGGACGCCGCCCGCAGCAGCACCAGCACCGGCCCGAAGAGCTCATCGCGGTGCGCATCCATCGCCTCGGTGACGTGATCGAGAATCGTCGGCCCGATGAAGAACCCCTGCTCGCAACCGGGGACGACGAGCCCGCGGCCGTCAGCCACGGCTGTCGCCCCTTGCGCGATTGCGCCCTCGACGGCTGCGGCCAGCCGGTCGCGTGACTGCGCCGTGATCACCGGACCCATGTCGCTCGACCGATCCGACCCGGCACCCACCTGCAGCGCCGCGGCGCGCTCGGCCAGCGCGGCGGCCAGCGCATCGCCGGTGGCCTCCCCGACGGCCACCGCCGCGGAGATCGCCATGCAGCGCTGCCCGGCGCTGCCGAACGCCGCCGAGGCGATCGCGTCGGCGGCGACGCCGAGATCGGCATCGGGAAGGACGAGCGCGTGGTTCTTCGCGCCGCCGAGCGCCTGCACCCGCTTGTCGTGGGCGGCGGCCGTGGCGTAGATGTGGCGCGCGACCGGCGTCGAGCCGACGAACGAGACGGCGTCGACCTGCGGGTGGACCAGCAGCGCATCGACGGCCTCGCGGTCGCCGTGCAGCACGGTGAAGACGCCGTCCGGGAGCCCCGCCTCCTGCAGCAGCCGCGCCAGCAGCATCGACGCGGACGGGTCGCGCTCGCTCGGCTTGAGGATGAACGCGTTCCCGCAGGCGATCGCGAGCGGGAACATCCACATCGGGACCATCGCCGGGAAGTTGAACGGGGTGATGCCCACCGCTACGCCGAGCGGCTGGCGCAGGCTCGTCGAGTCCACGCGCGTGGAGATCGACTCCGAACTCTCCCCCTTCATGAGGTGCGCGACGCCGCAGGCGAACTCGACGACCTCCAGCCCACGCTGAACCTCGCCGCGGGCGTCGTCGAGCGTCTTGCCGTGCTCGGCGGTGATCAGCGCCGCGACCTCGCCTGCGCGCGCGGCCAGCAGCTCACGGAAGGCGAAGAGCACCCCGGTGCGCGCGGCGAGCGACATCCTGCTCCAGCTCTCAAAGGCGGTCCGGGCCGATGCGACTGCGCGCTCGACCTCGGCCGGGCCCGCTAGCGCGAGCTGCCCGGTGACCTGCCCGGTCGCAGGGTCGTAGATCGGCGAGCAGCGCTCCGCGCCGAGCTCGACGGCTCCGGCGATCCAGTGGCCGATCGTTGGGGAAGGTTCAGCCATCAGGCCCTCATACCGGCATCACGCCGTTGCGCTTCCAGGGCCGCTCGACGCGCTTGCCCTGCGCCATCTCCAGCGCCCGGCAGATCACCGGCCGGGTCTCACGCGGATCGATCACGTCATCGATCATCCCGTTGCGGGCGGCGACGTACACGTCGATGATCTGGCGGAAGCCGGCGATCGCCTGGGCGCGCATCGCGTCCGGGTCCTCAGCCTCCTCGATCTGCTTGCGCATGATGATCTCGACGGCGCCCTCGGCGCCCATGACGCTGATCTCCGCGCTGGGCCAGGCGACGATCAGATCCGGCTCATAGGCGCGGCCGTTCATGACGAAGTACCCGGCGCCATAGGCCTTGCGCAGCACGACGGTGATCTTCGGGACGGTCGCGTTGCTGACCGCGTAGAGCATCTTCGCCCCGTGGCGGATGATCCCCTCCGCCTCCACCTTGGTCCCGACCATGAACCCCGGCACATCGACGAGGAAGAGCAGCGGGATCCCAAACGCGTTGCAGAGATTGACGAAGCGCGCCGCCTTGTCCGCAGAGTCGTTGTCGAGGATCCCTCCGAGATGCCTCGGCTGGTTGGCGACGATCCCGACGGAGCGCCCGTCGAACCGCGCCAGGCAGGTGATGATCGTCTTCGCCCACTGCGGCTTCATGTCGAAGATCTCGCCGTCGTCGACGATCGCGCGGATCACCTCGTACATGTCATGCGGCTGGCGGTTCGACGACGGCAGCGCGTCGAGCAGCGCCTCCTCCATGCGATCCACCGGGTCGGTCGCCTGGCGGCGCGGCGGAGGCTCTTCATTGTGCGAGGGCATGTAGGAGAGGTACTCGCGGATCTTCGCGATGCACTCCTCGTCCGACTCGACCTCCAGGTCGCCGACCCCCGACTTGCGGCAGTGCACCCGTGAGCCGCCGAGCTCCTCCTGTGTGACGTCCTCGC
>CAFBLQ010000002.1_pt1 | contig 18020 bp, 16 predicted proteins | sample 7268211 | NCBI WGS metagenome assembly CAFBLQ01 (sample SAMEA6814041, study PRJEB35770) | uncultured Conexibacteraceae bacterium | biome: Freshwater; feature: Freshwater reservoir; material: water | place: Czech Republic | collected 2017-05-23 | depth 30m m
AGAGTCCTCGAAGTGTGCCCCCGGGAAGTCCATCACCCGATGACCACCCAGCGCTCGACACTCCAACTCTCCGACGCCCCGACCGTCGGCCAGCGCGTGCGTTCGCTGGCGGCCGTCTTCGATCCCGTGCTGCTGGCGGCTGTCCTCGGCCTTGCGGTCTGCTCGCTCGTCGCCGTGAGTCGCGCAACGGTCGACGATGTGACCGGAGACCCCTCCTACTTCTTCAAGCGGCAGCTCATCTACTTCGTCGTCGGCGGGGTGCTCGCCTCGCTCATCTGGCGGCTCGACTATTCGCGCCTGCGCGAGATCCGCCACGTCCTCTACGGCGCGTTGATCGCCTCGATCCTCGCCGTCACGGTCTTCGGCAGCGTCGCGCGCGGCTCGCGCCGCGCGATCGATCTGCCGCTCTTCAGCTTCCAGGCATCCGAGCTCGGGAAGGTCCTGCTCGTCGTCGCCCTTTCGGCCTTCATGACCGATATGGCGCGGCAACTCCAGGATCGCCGGACCACGACGCGCATCATGGTGCTCGCGCTGGTTCCGGCGGGGCTCGTCATGTTGCAGCCGGACCTCGGTTCGGCGCTTGTCTACATCGTCATCGGACTGGTCACGCTCTTCGTGGCCGGTACACCACTGCGGCATTTCGCCGCGATCGGCGCGGTCGCCACCGTCGCCGTCGTCTTCGCACTCGCTGTGCTGCCGGCGGCCGGAGTGAACGTGCTCCATAGCTATCAGAAGGATCGCCTTACGGCGTTCCTGCACCCATCGGACACCGCCTCCAAGGAGGGCTATCAGCAGAACCAGTCACGCATCGCCATCGGCGCCGGTGAAAAAACCGGCCGCGGCGATCAAGCGTCCCAAACGAAGCTCAACTTCCTCCCCGAGCATCACACGGACTTCGTGTTCGCCGTGGTCGGGGAGCGCTGGGGCTTCATGGGCGCGGCACTGGTCCTCTCGCTCTACGCCTTGCTGATCTGGCGCGGACTGCGCATCCTGACCATGGCGAAGAACCTGTACGGGGCCCTTGTGGCCGGCGGCATCGTTGCGATGCTGCTCTTCCAGGTCTTCATCAACGCCGGGATGAATGTCGGGATCATGCCCATCACGGGCATTCCACTCCCGCTCATGAGCTACGGCGGCTCGTCGATCATCGCGACGATGATCGCGGTCGGGCTCCTGCAGTCGATTTACGCGCAGGGCAGGGTGGCGGCGGCGTCGAAGGGGCGGGTACTCACCTTCTGAGGAAGAGAGAAACCACACCGTGAAAAAGCAAGTCATCGTCAGCGTCGATCCGTGGGAGACCCGGGTCGCACTGCTTGAGAGCGCCGGAACCCCGGGGCAGGCCGCAGGCCGCGGCCGTGCCGGCGGCGGCGCCGTCCCCGACGGATACCGCGTCGCTGAGCTCTACCTCGAGCGGCGCGGAAGCCGCTCGATCGTCGGAAATATCTACAAGGGCAAGGTCGACAACGTGCTCGACGGTCTCGAGGCCGCGTTCATCGACATCGGCCTCGAGAAGAACGGGTTCCTGCACATCGATGAGATCGTCCTTCCGGGCGTCGAGATCGCGCGTCGCGGGCGTGGCGGGGAGGGCGGCAAGCGCATCTCCGAACTGCTCAAGCCCGGCCAGGAGGTCATCGTCCAGGTCGTCAAGGACCCGCTCAAGTCGAAGGGCGCCCGCGTTTCGATGGATCTCACGATCGCAGGGCGGTACCTCGTGTATACGCCCACGGGTGAGGGCATCGGCGTTTCCAAGCGCCTTGAGGACAAGGAGCGCGAGCGACTGCGCCGGCAGGTGAAGGGGCTCGCGCTCGAGGGCGGAGGGGCGATCGTGCGCACCGCCGCCCACGGCGCCGCACGCGCGGATTTCGAGCGTGAACTGCCGTACCTCTTCAAGCTCCACGAGGTGCTTCAGCAGCGCGCGGCGCAGCAGGAGGCACCATCGCTCGTGTTCCAGGAGGCCGACCTCTCGGTCCGCGTCGTGCGCGACATCTTCAGCGCCGACTTCGAGCGGGCGGTCGTCGACGACGAGAAGCAGTACCAGCGACTGGTCTCGTTCTTCACCCGGACCGCACCAGAGCTGGTCGATCGCGTCGAGCTGCATCAGGGCTCGAGCCCGCTCTTCGAGGAGTACGCGGTTGAACAGGTCATCCAGGGGCTGACCTCGGGGCGGGTGGACCTGCCGAGCGGCGGATATCTCATGATCGACTACGCCGAGGCGCTGACCGTCTTCGACGTGAACTCCGGCTCGTTCGTGGGACGCGGCAAGCAGGCGCGGCTGGAGGACACGATCACCCGGACGAACCTCGAAGCGGCCGACGAGGTCGTGCGGCAACTGCGGCTGCGGGACATCGGCGGGATCATCGTCATCGACTTCATCGACATGGCGAAGGCGCGCAACCGCGACACGGTGATGAAGACGCTCCGGGCGGCCCTCGATCAGGACCGAACGAAGACGTTCACCGCCGAGATCAGCAAGCTCGGCCTCGTCGAGATGACGCGCCAGAACGTCACGGAGGGCGTGCGCGAGATCATCTCCCGCACCTGCCCGATCTGTGACGGCGACGGCGTCGTCCTCAGCGAGGAGACCGTCGCGATCGAGTTCGATCGCCGCCTGCGCGAGCTCGCCTCGCGGGCGCCGCGGTCGACGGAGGCGTTCCTCGTCCAGATGAACCCGGATGTGTCGATCGAGTTCACAGGGCACGGCGCGCGGATGCTGCACGAGCTCGAGCAGGCGACCGGCAAGCTCTTCCACTTCGAGGGCAGCGAGAGTCTCGCGCTCGATCACTTCGAGGTGGTCATGGAGGGCGCCGCCGCTGAGGTCTACGAGCGTGCAGTCCCGTTCCAGGTCGGCGAGGAGGTGCTGGTCTCGATCGTCGAGCCGCACATGTACAACGTCGACGATGCCGTCGCGAAGATCGACGGCTACGTCGTCTCGGTGACCGGAGCCGGAAGGCTTCTCGGTCGCAAGCGGTTGGTGCGGATCGAGGAGGCCGGTCGCAATTCCGCTCGGGCGGTGCTCGTCGAGGGCCAGGAGGAGCTCGATGACGCTCCCGCGGACGCCGCGAGCGGCGATGTCCTAGACTCAGAACCTCGGCGCCGCGGCCGCAGGGGCGGACGGCGTCGTTCCGCTGCAGCAGCGGACACCACCACGGAGTAGGAACGGACCCTCAGAAGATGTACGCGATCGTGAAGACCGGCGGCAAGCAGTACCGCGTCGAGAAGGGCAGCACGCTGCTCATCGAGCGGCTGCCCGAGGACGAGGGGGCAACGGTCGCCCTCCAGCCCATCATGTTCCGTTCCGATGAGGTCGTTCTCGATGCGGCGGCGCTGGCGAAGGTCAAGGTCGCCGCGACCATCGTCGAGCACATCCGCGGACCGAAGATTCGCGTCTTCAAGTACAAGCCGAAGAGCGGCTACAAGCGCACGGCGGGCCACCGCCAGGAGCTGACCCGCATCAAGGTGACCGACATTTCGATGGGCGCCGCCAAGGCGGCTGCGAAGAAGGCCGAGGCGAAGGCCCCGGCAGAGGAGGCGTAGATCCATGGCACACAAGAAGGGGCTCGGCTCCTCCCGCAACGGCCGCGACTCGAATCCGAAGATGCTCGGCGTGAAGGTCTTCGCCGGTGAGCGCGTCACCGGCGGCGAGATCATCGTGCGTCAGCGCGGCACCGTCTTCAAGCCCGGCGACGGCGTCGGGATGGGTCGCGATCACACGCTCTTCGCGAAGGCCGTCGGCACCGTCGAGTTCACGCGCGGCCGCAAGGGTCGCGTCGTGAACATCCAGCCGGTCGACGCCGCCTGACGCACGCAAGCATGTCGCCGCGCGCTGCCATGGCCGCTCTCCAGGGTGGCCGGGTGCTCGTCGGCGCGGCCTTGGTCGTCGCCCCCTCCAGCGCAGGCGGCTCGTGGATCGGATCGCCTGCCCGACAGTCCGGCGGGAGGGTCGCGCTGCGCGCACTCGGGGTGCGCGATCTGATGCTGGGGCTGGGCGCGCTGCGCGCCGCACGCCGCGGTGATGCGGCGGAGGTGATCGCGTGGTCGCTGGGCCTCGCCGCCTGCGATCTCGTGGACGGCATCGCCACCGCCGCAGCTGCGGAGGAGCTCCCCGGCCGCGGGGGGCCGGTGATGGCGATGGCGTTCGGTGCCGCCGCGGCAGGTGTGGCGATTGCCGCGACGCTGCGCTGAGTCCGCCTAGAGATCCTGTCCGGTCGGCCGGATGAGGATCTCGCTGACGTCCACGTGCGGCGGCTGCTCGAGCGCGTACATCACCGAGCGGGCGATGTCCTGGTCGCTGAGCGCCATCTCGGGCGGCTCGGTGAAGAACGGCGTATCGACGAATCCAGGTTCGATCAGGGTGACGCGGACGCCGCTGCCGAGAAGTTCGGTACGCAGCGATCGGCCGATTCCGGTGACGGCGAACTTCGTCCCCGAGTAGAGGCTTCCCGTCGGCACCCGGCCGGCGACCGAGCTCATCAGCACGATGTGGCCGCGGCGCTCGCGGATCGCACTGAGCGTCGCCCGCACCGTGTACGCGCAGCCGAGGACGTTCGTGAGGACCATCTCCCGCCAGAACTCGGGGCTGTCCGCATCCTCGTCAACGAAGGTGCGCCGGCCGCCGAAGCCCGCGTTGGCGAAGACCGCGTCGATCTGGCCGAAGTGTTCGATCGCCGCGTCGGCCATACGACGGTTGTCCTCCCAGAGACACACGTCGGCACGTACGGCAAGGGCGCGTTCGTCTCCGCCCAGTTCGGCGGCGAGCGCTTCGAGGCGATCCTGGGAACGCGCAGCGAGGACCAGCCGGTGGCCTGCAGCGGATGCCGCACGCGCGGTCGCGGCACCGATCCCAGATGAGGCGCCGGTGATGAGAAGGACTGGATCGGACACGGGCTGCTCCTAGGCTGTCTATGGGATCGGCGGGCCGCAAGCGCGGCGCCGCAAGGACACATGCTCTACGACAAGGCTCGCATCTTCGTGCAGGGAGGCCGTGGCGGCAACGGCTGCATGTCGTTCCGCCGCGAGGCGAAGGTCCCTCGCGGCGGGCCTGACGGCGGCGATGGAGGCCGGGGTGGCGACGTCGTGCTGCTCTGCGACGACTCGCTGCGTGACCTGCAGACCTTCAAGCGCAAGGCTCATTACAAGGCCGGACGCGCGCGGCACGGCGAGGGCGCGCTGCGCACGGGGGCCGACGGCGATGAGCTTGTCGTTCGGATCCCGCCTGGGACGCAGGTCCATCTGCCGGACGGCACCGTCCACGATCTTGTCGTCCCGGGCAGGCGCGCGGTCGTCGCGCGCGGCGGGCTGGGAGGCAGGGGCAACAAGCGCTTCACGACCGCGACGCGTCAGACCCCGCGGTTCTCCGAGCAGGGGCTCGAGGGTGAGGAGTACTGGATCGACCTTCAGCTGAAGCTGCTCGCCGACGTCGGTCTCGTCGGCCTGCCGAACGCGGGGAAGTCGTCGCTGATCTCGGTCATCACCCGCGCCGCACCGAAGATCGCCGACTACCCGTTCACCACGCTCGAGCCGGTGCTCGGCGTACTCGACAACGGCGAACGCCAGCTGGTCGTTGCCGACATCCCCGGGCTTATCGAGGGTGCAAGTGAGGGCGCGGGCCTCGGCCATGACTTCCTCGCTCACGTGGAGCGCACGCGCATCCTCGTCCATGTGCTCGACCTCGCGCCGGTCGACGGCTCCGACCCGCGGGAGAACCACGCGGTGATCGAGCGTGAGCTTGGCGCTCATGATCAGCGTCTGACGCGGCTCCCGCGGATCCTCGCGCTCTCGAAGTCCGATCTCGTCCCCGCGGAGCGGGCGCAGGAGGAGGCCCGGGAGTGGCGCGGGCGCCTCGGAGAGGCCGTCTCGGTCGTGGTGACCTCAAGCGCCACGCGCGAGGGCCTTGAGGAGCTCGCAAAGGCGCTCTTCGAGCGCATCCCCATCGAGGCGCCGCATGATCCGCTGGAGCTTGAGGACGAGGCCGAGCTCGCCGAGCATCGCGTCTTCCGTCCCGCGGCGGGCCGCTCGTGGCGCGTTGAGCAGCTCGACGACGGTTCGTTCCGCGTCACCGGGGAGCCGGTCGAGCGCCTCTTTGCTCGCTTCGATTTCGAGAACGACGAGGCGCTCGCGCACATCGAACGCAGCCTCAAGCGCATGGGGGTCATGCGTGCGCTGGAGGCCGCCGGCTTCGAGCCGGGGGACGACGTCGAGATCGCAGGCACAGTCTTCGAGCTCGACCCCTCCTAGCCCGGGGCTATCGTCCAACACCCCGTGAGCCGTTACGTCGTCAAGCTCGGATCGAACATCGTCGCCCAGGATTCCGGGGCGCTACGCGAGGACGTCCTCGGCAGGATCTGTGACGAGGTCGCTGCCCGTCATGCGGCGGGCGATGACGTCGTGATCGTGAGTTCCGGTGCGATCGCGCGCGGCATGGAACTGATGGGGATCGCTGCCCGCCCGCAGGAGATGGCCGATCTCCAGGCCGCGAGCGCGGTCGGACAGGGCGAGCTGCACCGGGCCTACGTCACGCGGCTGGGGGCCCATGGCCTGCACACCGCACAGGTGCTGCTGACCTTTCTCGACATCGGACGCCGCGAGCACTACCTCAACGCGCGCAGGACGCTCGGGCGCCTGCTCGACTGGCGCGTCATCCCGGTCGTCAACGAGAACGACACGACGGCGACCGAGGAGATCACCTTCGGCGACAACGACTTCCTCGCGGCGCAGGTCGCGATCCTCGTGGGGGCCGATCGGCTCGTCCTGCTGACGAATCAGGACGGGCTCCATGCGGCCGATCCGCGCAACGATCCCTCGGCTCCGCTCGTGCGCGAGATCACCGATCCCGACCAGCTGGCCGAACTCGAGATCGGGCTCAGCCCGTCCGCGCTGGGCTCGGGCGGCATGCGCTCCAAGGTCGTCGCAGCCGAGATGGCTACGGCGGCCGGCATCGCCACGACGATCTGCAGCGGCCTGCGCGAGGGGGCGCTGGCACGCGCGCTCGCCGGCGAGGACGAGGGCACGCGCTTCGCGCCGCATGAGCCGCGCTATTCGTCGTTCGAGCTGTGGCTGCGTTATGCCAAGCCGGCACGCGGGACGCTTACCGTCGATACGGGCGCAGCCCGTGTCCTGCGTGAGGATGGCGCCTCGCTGCTGCCGGTCGGAATCACGGCGGTCGAAGGAGACTTCCAGCAGGGCGACGCGGTCGAGGTCCACGACAGCACGGGCCTGATCGCCAAGGGGATCGTCGGGTACGACGCCGAGACCCTGCGCGTCGTGCTGGGGATGCAGACCAAGCAGGTCCGCGCAGCGGTCCCTGGGGCTGCCGACGAGGCGATCCATCGCGACCACCTCGTGCTCGCCTGACGGACTACCCTCACGCCATGGCCACCACCGCCCAGCCGGTCGCGGAGATCTGTCGCACAGCCCGCGCCGCTTCGCGCGCGCTCGCTGCGAGTGACAGCGCCACCCGGGATCGCGCGCTTGAGGCGATCGCGACCGCGCTGGAGGAGCGTATGGGCGAGATCCTGGACGCCAACCGTCGTGACCTCGACGCGGGCCGCGAGGCCGGACTCAGCGACGCCCTGCTGGACCGCCTGCTACTCACCGAGGACCGGGTTCACGCGATCGCCGCGGGGACGCGGCAGGTCGCCGCACTGCCCGATCCCGTCGGCGAGCTGCTCGGAGGCGGGCGCCTAGAGAACGGGCTCGAGCTGCGCAAGGTGCGGGTCCCGCTCGGCGTGATCGCGATCGTCTATGAGGCACGGCCGAACGTCACGATCGATGCCGCTGCGCTCTGCCTGAAGTCCGGCACTGCGTGCGTGCTGCGTGGCTCGTCGTCGGCCGTCCACTCGAACGCCGTGCTCGCGGGCATCGCCGCCGAGGCCGCCGAGGGCGCGGGGCTGCCGATCGGCTGCGTCTCGCTGGTGGCGGGCGGCGGACGTGAGGAGCTTGCTGATCTAGCGACCCAGGACGGGCTCGTCGACCTGATCATCCCGCGCGGCGGGGAGGGGCTGAAGGCGGCGCTCAGTGGCGTCGCCACCGTCCCGGTGATCTACGCCGCCTCGGGCAACTGCCACGTCTACATTGACGCGGCCGCCGATCTGGACAAGGCGCTCGCGATCACGCTCAACGCCAAGGTCCAGCGGCCGGGCGTCTGCAACGCCGCCGAGACGCTGCTGGTCCATCGCGAGGCGGCAGCGGCCTTCCTGCCGCGCGCCCTGGCGGCGCTCGATGCAGAGGGGGTCGAGCTGCGCGTCGACGGCCGGGCCCGATCGCTCATCGCCGGCGCTCTCGCGGCGCGCCTCGTTGAGGCTTCCGATGCCGACTGGGACACAGAGTTCCTCGCGCTTGTCCTCGCCGTCGGGGTCGTCGACTCGCTCGATGAGGCGATCGAGCACATCGGTCGCCACGGATCGGGGCATAGCGAGGCGATCGTCACCGAGGATCTCGCGGCCGCGTTGGCATTTGAGCGCGGCGTCGACGCGGCGTGCGTCTACGTCAACGCATCGACCCGCTTCACCGATGGCGGAGAGTTCGGGATGGGGGCCGAGATCGGCAACTCGACCCAGAAGCTGCACGCCCGCGGGCCGATCGGCCTGCGCGAGTTGTGCACGTTCAAGTACGTGGTCACCGGCGACGGCCACACGCGCGGCTGAGCGTGACCTCGCGCGGCCTGCTCGGCGGGACGTTCAATCCACCGCATGTGGGCCACCTCGCCCTTGCGCGCGCCGCGCTGGCGGGTCTCGGCCTCGACAGCGTCGCCCTCGTGCCCGTCCGCACGCCGCCGCACAAGCCGCTCCCCGACGATCCAGGCCCGGAGCTGCGTCTGGAACTCTGCCGGCTCGCCGTTCGCGACGAGCCGGGCATCGGCGTCCTTGACCTTGAGATCGCCCGGCCCGGCCCCTCCTACACCGTGGACACGCTGCGCACGCTGCACGAGTGCGACCCGAGCGACGAGCTGACCTTCATCGTCGGCGCCGACGTCGCAGCGGGGCTCCATGACTGGCGTGAGCCGCGCGAGGTGCTGCGGCTTGCACGGCTTGCGGTCGTCGGTCGCGGCGGTATCGGCGACTCCCAGCTGCGCGAGCGCCTCACCGATCTGCATGACGGGACGCGGATCATCTTCTTCGAGATGACGGCGATCGACGTCTCGTCGACACTCGTGCGTGAGCGGATCGCCGCGGGTTCAGGAGCAGTAGGGCTCATGCCAGAGGCGGTTGCCGCGCGGGTTTCGGAGCTCGACCTCTACCGTGATGGAGACGCATGAGCACCACAGAGCGCATACCGACAGAGCTAACGACTCACCAACTCGTCGACCTGATCGCGCAGAGTGCGCTCGACAAGAAGGCACGCGGCGTCGTCGCGCTCGACCTGAGCGGGATCTCCGCGTTCACCGACGCCTTCGTCATCTGCTCGGGGACGAGCGACCGTCAGGCGAAGGCGATCCACGACGCGATCCACGTCACGCTCAAGAACGACTACGGGCTGCTGCCGCGGCGCGTCGAGGGCGTCACCGAGTCGCACTGGATCCTCATGGACTACCTCGACGCGGTCGTCCACATCTTCACGCCCGAGACGCGCGAGTTCTACCGGCTCGAGCAGCTCTGGGGCGATGTGCCCAGGCGGGCGTTCGAGGACGCCCCGCCGGACGAGGAGCAGGAGCCCGCGGGCGAGGCGCACGAGCACGCGGACGAGGTCTCGTAGCGGCGCTCTCGACGGCGGCCGCGGGCCGGGCCCCCCTGACAACGAGGGTCGCCCGCGAGAGTTGGCCGCTGATTTCGCTAGGTTCGGAGGATGAGTCTGTTCCGCAGGTCGCTCCCGCTCGTCGTCCTCGTGGTAGCCGCGCTCCTTGCCGGGTGCGGCGACAGCGCGCCTTCCACCAGCTCCGGTGCGTCGTCGATGTCGAGCGAGCAGACCCGCAGTGGGGGCGAGATCAAGCTCGAGGCGACCGACGTGCCCGCCACCGAGTCGATGGCCGTCTCGACGATGGCGGGCCGAACGACCGTGAGCTTCCACAACGACTATCCGACCCCGCACGGGATCAGGATCGAGTCCTCTTCGAAGGAGGTCGTCGGAGCGATCGAGCCGTTCTCGGGAGGGTCGCGGAAGATCGACGTCGAGCTGACGCCCGGCACCTACCGCATCTGGTGCGTCAGCGAGGGCGTTGTGCCGACGGTCCCGCACACGGTCCTCACCGTCGAATAGCCGCCTGCATCGCCCTCCCGCCGCGAGCGGCCTTGCCGACATCGCCGCCTCACGACGAAGGCCGCCCGTGAGGACGGCCTTCGGTGCAGTGGAGCTGAGGGGGATCGAACCCCTGACCTCCGCCATGCCATGGCGGCGCTCTCCCAGCTGAGCTACAGCCCCGTGCGGTACGGCGAGGCACATCTTACAAGGCCCGCCCGGGCGGGCCGCGTCGGCCGCGGAGCGCAGACTATCCTCGCCTGCCAGATGACCGAACTGCGCTACGACCCGCAGGAGATCGAGCCGCGCTGGCAGCGCGTCTGGGCTGATGAGCGCACCTGGGAGGTGTCGAACGAGCCCGACGCGCGCGAGAAGTCGTACGTGCTCGAGATGCTGCCCTACCCGAGCGGTGAGCCGCACATCGGCCACCTCAAGGTCTATTCGGTCGGGGATGCGGTCGCTCACTTCCACCGGCGCACCGGCCGCCGGGTGTTGCACCCGATGGGATATGACGCCTTCGGCCTGCCGGCCGAGAACCACGCGATCAAGACCGGGCAGCACCCGCGGGACTCGACCGACGCCGCGATCGCCGAGTTCCAGCGCCAGTTCCGCGCCTGGGGGATCTCGATCGATTGGTCGCGCGAGTTCGGCACGCACGAGCCGCGCTACTACCGCTGGACGCAGTGGATCTTCCTCCAACTGCTGAAGGAGGGTCTCGCCTACCGTCGCGAGGCGGCAGTCAACTGGTGCCCGAGCGACCAGACCGTGCTCGCCAACGAGCAGGTCGTCGACGGGTGCTGCGAGCGCTGCGGGGCGCAGGTCGAGGTCAAGCAGCTCGAGCAGTGGTTCTTCCGCATCACCGACTATGCCGACCGCCTGCTCGACGATCTCGACGGGATCGACTGGCCCGAGCACGTCAAGACGATGCAGCGCAACTGGATCGGACGGTCGGAGGGCGCTGAGGTCACGTTCCGCTGCGAGGAAGCCGGCGTCGACTATCCGGTCTTCACCACCCGCCCGGACACGCTCTTTGGCGCGACCTTCTTCGTGATGGCTCCCGAGCACCCGGATGTCGAACGCCTCGCGGCGGGCACCGGCCAGGAGGAGGCGGTTCACGAGTACGTCAAGACCGCCCTGATGCAGGAGAAAGAGACACGCGGCTCCGCCGATCGCGAGAAGACCGGCGTCTTCCTCGGCCGGCACGTGATCAACCCGGTCAACGGCGAGGCGATCCCGATGTACGTCGCGGACTACGTGTTGATGGAGTACGGCACCGGCGCGATCATGGCGGTCCCCGCCCACGACGAGCGCGATCACGAGTTCGCGCAGCGTTTCGGACTGCCCATCCAGCGGGTGATCGAGGGGACAAATCCCGACGGCGACCCGCAAGGCCTGCCCTATACGGGCGACGGTCCGCTCGTAAACTCCGCCCCGGAGTTCGACGGGATGCCCAACCGCGAGGCGCTGGAGGCGATCGTCGCGTGGCTCGATCGTGAGGGCAAGGGCCACGCCTCGATCAACTACCGGCTGCGCGACTGGCTCCTCTCTCGCCAGCGCTACTGGGGCTGCCCGATCCCGGTCGTGCGCTGCCCGGCGTGCGGGGTTGTGCCGGTCCCCGAGGACCAGCTCCCCGTGGTGCTCCCCGACGTCGAGGACTACGCGCCGCGCGGTCGCTCACCGCTGGCGGCCGCCACCGACTGGCTGCATACCGAATGCCCCGCCTGCGGCGGGGCCGCGGAGCGCGAGACCGACACGATGGACACCTTCGTGGACTCGTCGTGGTACTTCCTGCGCTACTGCGATGCAGGCAACGACGAGGCGGCGTGGGACCCGAAGGTCCTGCGCGAGTGGATGCCCGTCGATCAGTACATCGGCGGCGTCGAGCACGCGATTCTTCACCTGATGTACGCGCGCTTCTTTGTGAAGGCGCTGCATGATCTCGGGCTCCTGGAGGTGCAGGAGCCGTTCGCCCGTCTCTTTACGCAGGGAATGATCACCAAGGACGGGGCGAAGATGTCCAAGTCCAAGGGCAATGTCGTCTCGCCGCGCGAGATCGTGGCCCGTTACGGCGCCGACACCGCGCGTGCCTACATCCTCTTCATCGGTCCGCCCGATCAGGATGCGGACTGGTCGGACGAGGGCCTGGAAGGCGTGCACCGCTTCCTCGGACGTGTCTGGCGACTCTCCGCGGAGATCGCCGAGCGTCCTGCCCAGGAGGTTCCGGCAGAGCCTCAGGGTCCCGACGAGGTGCTCGTGCGCAAGGCCCACTGGGCGATCGACAAGGTCACGGCCGATCTCGCGGGGCGCTTTGCGTTCAACACGGCGATCGCGGCGATCATGGAGCTCACCAATGAGATCTCGCGCCTGCGCGAGGAGGCCGGAACCGGTGCGATGCGTTTCGCGCTGCAGACCGCAAACTCACTGCTCTTCTCGTTCGCGCCGCATACCGCCGCCGATGGCTACGAGCGCCTGACTGGCGAGCGTGTCTGGGAGACGTCGTGGCCTAGCGCCGATCTGCAGTTTCTGACGACCGACAGCTACGAGCTCGTCTGCCAGATCAACGGCAAGCTGCGCGATCGCGTCAACGCTCCCGCGGACGCGGATCGCGACGCGCTTGAGGCGCTCGCGCGCGCTGCGCCGAACGTCTTGGCGCACCTCGAGGGCCACGAGGTCGTCAAGGTGATCGTCGTGCCAGGCAAGCTCGTGAACATCGTGGTGCGCTGAAGCGGATCCGTCGCAGTCAGCGTGCCCTGATGTGAGCGTCGGCGCGCGACGATCGGCGGGTGTCCGAATCCCGTCGAACGAAGGTCGCCGCGGTAGCCGCAGCGGTGGTGCTCGCCCTGCTGGCCGCGTGGTGGTGGGGAAGGCCGCGCGTCACCCCAGCTTCGACGCGCGTGCCGGCTCTGCGGTCCTCGGCGACGGCATCCCCAGACCGGGCGCCGCGACTGCGTACGGCGACCGTTCCCGGACCGGTGGTGCACGTCGCCGGCGCGGTGCACCGAGCAGGCGTCTACCGGCTGTCGCCCGGCGCCCGTGTCGCCGACGCGGTGAAGCGGGCCGGGGGAGTCACGGCCGGTGGTGATCCAAACGCCCTGAACCTCGCCGCCAAGGCCGTCGACGGGCAGCAGGTCGTTGTTCCCACTCGTGCCGGCGCGCAGGGAGTCCCCGTGCCAGGCAGCGCATCCGGCAGCTCAGCGAACGGGCCGATCAGCCTCAGCGTCGCAACCGCCGAGCAACTCGACACGCTCGATGGTGTCGGACCGGTCCTCGCGCAGAAGATCCTCGCTTGGCGCGCGACACACGGGGGCTTTGCCTCGGTCGACGATCTCGGACAGGTGCCGGGTATCGGTCCGCGCCGACTCGAGGCGCTGCGCGCACGCGTCGTGCCGTGAGCCTGCGCGGCGCGCGCCCGCGGCCCGCCGAGATCCTCCTGATCGCAGCCCTGGTCGGGCTCGTCCTCGGCCCGCGAGAGCCGCGGCTGCTGCCGGTTGCCGCGCTGCCGCTCGCGATCATCGCGGCGACGCCCGCCGGGGCGGTCGGCGCGACCGCGGTGTTGGCCAGCGGCGCGGGCTGGGCGCGACTGCGCTCCGGCCCGCCGCACCTGCCGGAGCAGGCGCTCGGCCACGTGACGACGCTGCGTCTCACGCTCGAGGAGACCCCGCGCGCCGCCGCAGGATCGCGCTGGCGTGCATTTGCCACCGTCCGGGGCGCACGAATCCTGCTCAGCGGTCGCGGCTCGCCCCCTCGCCGGGGTGCCGGGGCGGTGTTCCAGGCGAGGGGGCTCCTGCGCGCGCCGGGACCCTTCGAACGCTGGATCGACGCTCGCGGCGCCGCCGCGGTGCTTGAGGTCTCCGTGCTCGCCTCGGCCGAGCGACGTGGCGGAGCCGCAGGGTCGCTCGACGCCGTGCGCAATCGCGCCCAAGCGGCCTTCGCTCGCGTTCGGGATCGTGATGCCGGGTCGCTCCTGCGGGGGATGGTGCTCGGCGACGATGCGCTGCTCTCTCTGCGGGACCGCGAACTGCTGCGCCACGCTGGACTGGGCCATCTGGTCGCCGCGAGTGGGGCGAACGTTGCGCTGCTCGCCGCACTGGTCCTCGGACTGTGTGCCGTTGCCGGCGCCGGACGCCGCACGCGTCTGGCGCTCGTGCTCGCTGTGACGGCGCTCTACGTTCCGTTGGCAGGGTCCGGACCCTCGATCCGCCGCGCGGCGATCATGGGCGGCGCCGCGTCGCTCGCCCTCTGGGCATCGCGGCCGGTGGCCCGGCGACACGCGCTGCTCTTGGCGGCGGCAGCAACGCTCGCGATCGAACCGCGCAGCGCCGTCGATCCGGGCTGGCAGCTGAGCTTCGCGGCGGTCTCCGCGATCGGTCTGCTCGCGGGGCCCCTGCGCAGCGCCCTGACAGCGCGCGGGGTCGCGCGTGGCGTTGCTGAGCCGGTCGCGCTGAGCGTCGCCGCGGGGATCGGGACGGCCCCGGTGGCCGCGGGCATCTTCGGGACGGTCTCGCTCGCCTCGCTGCCGGCGAACCTGATGGCGGCGCCGTTGGTGGCACCAGCGACATGGCTGGGGATGCTCGCCGGACTTTTCGCCCAGATCGATGAGCGGCTCGCCGTGCCGTTCGCAACGCTCGCCGCACTGCCCTGCCGGGCGGTCCTCGCGATCGGACGCTGGTGGGGTGCGCGGCCGATGGCGCAGATCGACGCGGCCTGGTGGATGGTTCTCGGTGCGATCGCGCTCGTGGTGGCGCTCGGGCTTGCGCTGCGCCGGCGACCGCGGCTCGGTCGCATGCTCACGGCGCTGGCACTCGGGGCGGTGCTCATCTGGCCCGCCCTGCGACGCACCGGCGGGGCCACGCCGCCTGCTCCCGGGATCGCGCGCATCACGTTCCTGGACATCGGCCAGGGCGACGCCACGCTGCTGCAGGCCGGGGGGCACGCGCTGCTCGTCGACGCCGGACCTCCCGGGGGAAGGCTGTCACAGCAACTGGTGCGCGCCGGCGTTGACCATCTCGACGCGTTTGTCGGGACGCACGCCCAGGCCGATCACATCGGCGCCGCGGCGGATGTTCTCGAGGCGATGCCGGTCGGCTTGGTCCTCGATGGGCGATCAGGCGTTCGGGAGCAGCGTGGCACGGCGATGGCAGCCGCTGCGCATGCTCGGGGCGTGCGTCTCGTACCCGGGCAGGCCGGACAGGTGCTCGAGGCCGGAGCAATCCGTGCGCGCGTCCTGTGGCCGCCACCCGGGGTAACGCCGCACGGGGGTGATCCGAATGACTACGCGATCGTGATTCTGGCTGAGATCGAGGGCCTGCGCATCCTGCTGACCGCCGACGCAGAGTCGGACGTGCTGTCGCGCCTCGACCTGCCGCCGGTCGACATCCTCAAGGTCAGCCACCACGGCAGCGCCGATCCGGGCCTGCCTGCACTGCTCGCTCGGATCACGCCGCGGATCGCCGTGATCGAGGTCGGGCGCGGCAACACCTACGGGCACCCGACGCCCTCAACGCTGCGCGCGTTGGAGCAGTCCGGGGTGATGGTGCGCCGCACCGACCGCGACGGCGCTGTGCGCGTGGAAGGCTCCGCAAGCAGCGGACTGCGGGTCGCCGGGTGATCCGGCGGCGCGCCTACACTCGGGCCGGTGGCGGATCTCAAGCCGGTCTATCTGATTCACGGTGACGATCACGGCCGCATCGCGGAACGCCGCGCCGCTCTGCGCAACATGGCCCAGGAGCAGTCCGGGGCGAGTGGCATCGAGCTCTTCGAGGGGGAGCGGGCGAACCCCGAGCAGGTGGCGCTGGCGCTCAGTGCCATGACCTTCTCGATCGGGTGGCGCTTCCTGATCGTCGACGGCGCGGAGCGCTGGAAGAAGGACGAGGTCACCGAGCACCTCGCCCCGGCGCTGGTGACGATGGCGCCCGAGACGACCGTCGCGATCTTCGCCCGCGAGGAGGGCAGGGACAAGGCACCCAAGGAGCTCCACGACGCCGTGATGAAGGCGGGAGGCGTCATCGCCGAGGAGCGTCAGGCGAAGGCGAAGGACAACCCGAAGTGGGCGATCGAGCAGGCCGCGCGTCTGGGCATCCAGCTCGACGGGGCGGCCGCTCTCGCCCTGGTCGACTGCGTCGGAGCGAGCCGTCAGCGCCTGCTGCGCGAGCTTGAGAAGCTGGCGCTGCTGCATGGTGCCGGTGCGCCCATCGGCGTGCAGGAGGTCGAGGAGGCCGTCGGCGGGGCGGCGGAGCGTGAGGTCTGGGGGCTCGTGGACGCCGTGATCGCGCGCGACCGCGAACGTGCGCTGCAGCTCTACTCCGCGTTACGCGCGCAGGGAGAGGACGTTCAGCGCCTGCTTGCTCCGATGGCGGGACGCGTCCGGGAGGTCGCAGCGATCGCCGAGCGGCTTGAGGCGGGCGAGACGCCGGCTGACATCAAGGGGTCGGTGGCCGAGAATCGTCAGTGGATGATCGGCAAGCGCATCAGCGATGCGCGCGCAACCGACCTGCGCAGCCTGCGGCGCTCATTGATGGTCCTCGCGGCGCTCGAGCGCGCGACCCGCGGCGGGAGCGAGCTGCAGCCGGACACCGAGATGACGCGGGCGCTGCTGCGCATGGCGGCCTGACGGCCGCGCGGAGCTAGGAGCCGGCGCCGGCGCGCACGCGGGCGGCGAGGGACTTCTTGCGAGCCCCGGTGTTCCGGTGCAGCGCGCCGCGCTTGACGGCCTTGTCAATCGTCGACACGAGCACGCGGTGCTCCGCATCTGCGCTCGCTTCGTCCCCGCCCGCGACGGCAGCACCGAGGCGGCGGAAGTAGGTGCGGATCGCCGAGGTGTAGCGGCGATTCTCGAGCCGCTCTCGTTCGGCGCGCAGGATGCGCTTCTTCTGAGAATGAATGTTGGCCATGACGGACGGCGAGTGTAGCGACCGCGGCCCGGCTGCCGCCGCCATCCCTAGCCTTAGTCGGCCGTGAGCCACAGCTCCGCCACCCCGCCCGGCGACGGCTGGGATGCCACGCCACCTCAGGAGTCGCCCCAGCCGTGGGAGGCGTTCGACCCGTTCGATCGTGGTCTACCGCGCCGGGGGATGAGCTGGGAGGAGGCGTCTGAGGAGCGGCGTCTGGCGGCCGAGCGTCGCGAGCGCTGGGAGGCGCGTACGCGCCACAGGGAGGGGCGTGGGGCGGTTGCGCAGCGCTCGCGCCGCAAGCGTGCGCCCCGCGAGCGCACCGCTGTCACGATCCCTGAGGACCACCACGATCTCGCCCCGGCGGAGGTGCAGGGTCCGCGCAGCGGCGTGGCACGCAACACCGCGATCTTCTCGATTGCCACCGGGGCGTCGCGGATCGCCGGTCTGGCCCGTGAAATCGTCGCCGCGAGCTACTTCGGGACCAGCGGACCTGCCTCGGCCTTCACGCTGGCCTTCCAGGTTCCCAACCTGCTGCGCGGGCTCTTCGCGGACGCGGCGCTGAGCGCGGCTTTCGTTCCGGTATTCACCGAGTACCTCGAGCGCGGGCGGCGGCGCGAGGCGATGCTGCTCGCCTCCACGCTCTTCTGGATCATCCTGCTGGTCCTGGGCGCGTTGACCGCCGTCTTCATCGTCGCGGCGGGCGTGATCATGCCGGTCTTCATCCCGGGCAGCCAGTTCACCCCGGCGCTCGTGGACCTCACCGTCGGGCTCTCGCAGATCCTCTTTCCGGTCGTCGTGCTGCTCGGGCTCAACGGGCTTCTGGTCGGGATCGCCAACGCCTATCACCACTTCACTATCCCGGCGATCGCCCCGCTCGTCTGGAACGTGGTGATCATCGGTGTGCTCGTCGTGCTGCACGGCAGCTTCGACGGGGACAAGCAGATCTACGCGTACGCGATC
>CAFBLQ010000003.1_pt1 | contig 17789 bp, 19 predicted proteins | sample 7268211 | NCBI WGS metagenome assembly CAFBLQ01 (sample SAMEA6814041, study PRJEB35770) | uncultured Conexibacteraceae bacterium | biome: Freshwater; feature: Freshwater reservoir; material: water | place: Czech Republic | collected 2017-05-23 | depth 30m m
CGGTGCCATCGGCCTCCCGCAGCAGATGGGCGGTGATGAGGAAGCCGGAGATGACGAAAAAGACATCGACGCCGACATAGCCGCCCGGCAACGAGGACGGCCAGAGATGGAAGATCACGACGAGCGCAACCGCGACGGCGCGCATGGCCTGGATCTCCAGCCGGACCTCAGAGCCGGCTGGGGACTGCGCCTGCGTCCCGGGCGTGCTCGGTGTCTGCACGCCGGGCATCGCTCTGGAATCTAGCGACGGCGCCGGTATCAGGCGCATCACCATCGTCCATCGGTCCCTACCCTTTCCAGAGCCGTGAAGCGTCCGGGCGTCCTTCCCACCATCATCGCCGTCTTCTGCGCCATGCTGATCGCGCTGATCATCTACGGCGTCTCGAGCACCGGTGCGGACACCTCACTCGACTCGGCGGTGCGCAGCGGCAAGCGCCCTCAGGCGCCTGGAGCGACGGTCGCACTGCCGAAGCTCGACGGGACCGGAACCCTCTCGATCGGTGCGCTGCGTGGCAAGGTCGTCGTGCTGAACTTCTGGGCCTCCTGGTGCGACCCGTGCAAGGCGGAGGCGCCGGTCCTACAGAACGCGCAACGACGCCTCGAGCGCAGCGGCGATGGGACGGTTCTTGGCGTCACCTACAAGGACTTCGCCGCAGAGTCGCGCCGCTTCGAGCGCGAGGTCGGCGTCACCTACCCATCGCTGCGCGACGACAAGCTGAAGCTCGCGCCGAAGTACGGCACGACAAAGCTCCCTGAGACCTTCGTGATCGACCGCGAGGGCAAGATCGTCGCGATCTCCCGCGGGCAGCTCGACCAGAAGTTCCTCGACAGCGCGCTGGACAAGGCGCTCGGCGGGCCGGCCGCATGAGCCTGAGGCGGATCGGCGCCGTGCTCGCACTGGCGCTCGCGCTCGCCGCGTGCGCGAGCAGCGCGTCGGCCGCTACTGCACGGACGAACCTCACCGACGTCGAGGACGAGGTCATGTGCGACACGTGCAACGTGCCGCTCTACATCGCCGAGTCTCCCCGTGCCGACCAGCTGCGGCGCGAGATCCGCGTGCTGATTGCGCAGGGCGAGACCAAGAACGAGATCAAGGCGACGCTCAAGGATCGCTACGGCCCCGCGATCCTCGCGATGCCCCAGCGCAGCGGCTTCAGCCTCGCCGCCTACCTCGTGCCGATCCTCGCGGCACTCGGGCTGCTCGCCCTGATGGCGGTGCTTCTCCCCCGCTGGCGTCGCCGCGGGCGTGAGCGGGATGAGGAACCCCCCGAACCGGACCTCAGCGATGCCGACCGCGGGCGCCTCGAGGACGAGCTCGCGCAGTTCGACGGCCGATGATCCTCGCGGCCGCCGATGCGACAATTCTCGCGGCCTTCGCCGTGGGATTCATCTCGTTCGCCTCGCCCTGCGTCCTGCCGCTGGTCCCGGGCTATCTCTCGGCGATCTCGGGCGTGAGCATCGCGGAGATCCGCTCCGGAGAGCAGCGCCTCTCGCGCGTGCTCGTGCCGGCGATCATCTTCTGCCTCTCGTTCACGGTCATGTTCGTGGCGCTGGGCATGACGGCGACGAGTCTCGGATCGACGCTGCGCGACCACAAGCAGACGCTCGACACGATCGCCGGCAGCCTGATCATCGCGATGGGCGTCTTCTTCGTCCTGACCCCATTCGTCCCCCGGCTCAACAAGGACTGGCACCCGGAGGCCCTGATCCGCCGGGCGGGGACCGGCGGGCCGATCGTCGCGGGGCTCGCATTCGCCATCGCGTGGACGCCATGCGTCGGTCCAACGCTCGCCTCGATCCTCGCGGCGGCATCGACCGCCGACTCGGTCGGCAAGGGCGGCGTGCTGCTCGCCAGCTACTCGCTCGGCCTCGCCGTGCCCTTCCTGCTGACGGCACTGGCGTTTGACAAGGCCACCGGAGCATGGCGCTGGTTGCGTGACCACTACCTCGCCGTCACCTTCGTGTCGGGGGCGATCCTGATCGCGATGGGCGTCCTCATCCTGACCGGTGAGCTGACCCGCCTGAACATCGAGGCCCAGCGCGTGCTGAACGATCTCGGCCTCGACTTCCTCTACAAGACCTGACCCGCCACGGGAGGGAACCCCGCCGGCAGGCCGAAAGCCTGTCGGATGGCGCTATTCCCGGGCCAGGTCCGCCGTGCCCCGGCCCTCCCCTGGGCCACGCGCCCGACTGCCCGCGCCGCGGACGGGCTGCGGGCGCTCGCACGGCCCCGAGCGGTGCTGATCGCACTGAGCGTGATCGTCCTCGCGGGCTTCGCACTGCGCGCCGCTCAGGCCGCCGACCCCGGCCGCTACATCTCCAGCGACGAACGCTCATATGCGCGGCTCGCGGTGAGCATCGCCGAGCACGGCTCCTACCAGCCCGCCGGCGCCCGCGACCCGTGGCACTGGGCGCCTGGTGCACCGGCGCTCTTCGCCGCCGCCCACTTCGTCGCCCCGGGCGCCGATGGCGACGGCAGCCCGCAGCAACTGCGCAGTGCCGTCTGGGCGCAGGCCCTCGGCGGCACCGCGCTGATCGTGGCGGTCTTCCTGCTCGCCGCGGGGCTCGCAGGCCCACTCGCCGGGCTCCTTGCGGCAGGGCTGATCGCGTTCTACCCGCCCCTGATCCGCGCGACCGGTGACCTGATCAGCGAGCCGCTGGGCGCGCTCACGCTCACGCTCGCGATGCTCGCCGTCCTGGCCGCATGGCGCGCTCCCTCGCTGCGTCGGGTGTCGCTGGCGGGCGCGGCGCTCGGTGTGGCGCTGCTCGTCCGTGCCGACCTGCTCATCCTGCCGCCCATCCTCGGCGCCTGCTGGGCACTGGGCGCCCGCGGGCGGACCGGGGGACGTGCGGCCCTCGGCCAGGGTGCGCTCCTTGCGGTGCTCCCGCTGCTCGTCGTCCTGCCCTGGAGCGCCTACGCATCCGCCAAGGCCGAACGGTTCGTCCCCGTGGCGAGCAGCGGGCCCTCCACGCTCTTCGTCGGGACGTACCTGCCGGGCGACGGGGGCATGAGCGGCGTGCGCGAGGAGCTCCAGCTCTACGTCCGGCGCAATCTCACGAACCTGCACGACGTGCGCACGGCCAACATCCCTGGCGCCTACGTGATCCGGGCGTACATCCGTGAGCGCCACCCGGAGATCGTGCCCGGGCCCCACCGGGCGATTCCCGAGGACAAGCTGCGCGCCGCGATCGCCTTCGAGGCACGGCGCAACATCAAGACCTACGCGCTGCGGCAGCCGCTCGCATTCCTGGCGATGGATGCGCGCAAGGCCGGGCGGATGTGGGCCGGCCCGTACACCGGCCGTTACGGCGCGCGCAGCGGCTGGGTCCGCGCGTGGCACCTGGCGCTCGTGGGGCTGGCCGTGGCAGGCGCCCTCGCCGGTCTGCTGCTGGCGCGCCGGCTGCGCGGCGAGCTTGCTCTGCTGCTGCTGCCGGTGCTCGTCGGCACGTTCATCAGCGCGATCTTCGTCGCGCAGGCGCGCCACAACCTCAAGCTCCTCCCGCTCCTGGTCGTCGCAGGGGCCGCAGGCGCAGTGCTGGCGGCGCGCGCGCTGCGCGACCATCGGCGACAGAACGTCGACATCATCGACCCTCCCGGCGCTGAGATCCACGTGCGCGACCGGCGGCCGCGCACGCAGGTCACATCTCTTCCGGCGCGCTGATCCCGAGCAGTTCGAGCGCGGTGGCCAGCGCCCGCTGGGCGGCGACCGCGAGACGCAGGCGCAGCGTCTCGACCTCCGGCTCGGCGCCGACGACCTGAGAGTCCCGGTAGAAGGCGCTGAACAGCTGCGCCGTCTCGAGCGCATATGTGGCGATGCGGTGTGGTGCGCGCCGGTCGGCCGCCTCGCGAATTTCGTCCGGCAGGTCGATGATCCGGCGCAGGAGCGCGCGCTCACCGGCGTGCAGGCCGCCGGCAGGGACGCCCGGCGGGCCGGCGAGCGCCTGCGCGAGGCGCTCCGGCCCGGCCTTGCGCAGCACCGATGCGATCCGTGCATGCGCGTACTGCACGTAGAAGACGGGGTTCTCGCTCGAATCGCGGCGCGCGAGCTCGAGATCAAGGTCGATCGTCGTGTCGTGTGAGCGGGCCAGCAGGAACCAGCGCGCGGCGTCCACGCCGATGTCGTCCACAAGATCGTCGAGCGTCACGAACTCGCCGGCACGCTTGCTCATCTTCCCGCGCTCACCGCCCTCGACGAGATGGACGAACTGCATGATCAGCAGCTCCAGTTCATCCTCGCCGCCACCGAGCGCACGGTAGGCCGCGTGCATCCGCGGCACGTACCCGTGATGGTCTGCGCCCCAGACGTCGATCAGCAGATCGAAGCCGCGCTCGCGCTTCTCCTGGTGGTAGGCGATATCGGAGGCGAAGTACGTGTGCTCCCCGGTGGAGCGTTCGAGCACGCGGTCCTTGTCATCGCCGAACTCCGTGGTGCGCAGCCAGAGGGCGCCGTCCTCACGGAAGGTGCGACCCTGCCCGTCGAGGACTTCGAATGCGTGCTCGACCGGCGTCGGCGCGCCCTCGTGCAGCGAGCGCTCGCTGAACCAGCGGTCGAAGAGGACGTGGAATCGCGCGAGGCTGCGCTGCGCCTGCGCGACCATGATCTCGACCGCCAGCTGCGCCACCTGATCCGTCGGGAGGTCGGCCGCCCCCTCGATCTGCGCGGCGAGATCGGCGATGTAGGCGCCCTGGTAGCCGCCCTCCGGTGGTTCCTCGGCGCGCGCCCGCGCCTGGACCGACTCACCCAGGCGACGGATCTGGCTGCCGAAGTCGTTGACGTAAAACTCGCGATGGACCGCGTGCCCCTGGAAGGCGAGGATCCGCCCGAGGGCGTCGCCGTAGGCGGCGTTACGCGTTCCCCCGACATGGATCGGGCCGGTCGGGTTCGCACTGACGAACTCAAGATTGACGCTGCGAACCGGGTCGGCGCCGCCCCCGCCCCATGCCTCGCCGGCCGCCAGCACGGTCTGCAGCGCCTCGACGTACCACTGATCGGACAGCACCAGGTTGAGGAACCCGGGGCCGGCGACCTCGGCGCTCTCGAGCGCCGGTCCCAGCCGGACGGCGAGCCGCTGCGCGAGCTCCTCGGCGACCTCGCGCGGCTGGCGACCTGCCGCCTTCGCGACGAGCATCGCGGCATTGGTCGCGACGTCGCCGTGATCGGCCTGGCGCGGGCTCTCCAGCGACGGAGGGTTCTTGGGTGCGGGGAGCCCGAGGTCGGCGAGGGCGCCGTCGAGAGCGCCGCGAAGGTCGGCGAGCGGCTCGCTCATGTCCGCTCAGCGCTGCGGTTCGGCGCGAGTGCTCCCTCCAAACGCTTGAGCGTGTGCGGCTGACCGAGCGCAACGAGGACATCCCCGGCGCAGAGGGCCGTACTGCCCGGAGGCTGCGGCTGGAAGCTTCCGTCAGCGTGGCGGATCCCGACGACGATCGCCTCGCCGCGCACCTCAACGAGATCGCGGCCAACGGCCTCCGATCGCGGCTCGACCTCGATCTCCTCGAGCCGGTACTCGGCGGCCACGTCGATCGCCGCGAAGATCTGCGGCGTGAGCGCTGCACGGGCCATCTCCGAACCGCTGGTGCGGTAGGGGGAGATCACCCGCGTCGCACCGGCGGCCGTGAGTTTCGGCTCGGTGTCCCACCTCGCCGCCCGGGCGATGATCGGAAGGTCCGGGCTCAGCTGCCGTGCCGACAGCACGATGAAGACGTTCTCCGCGTCGGAGTCCACGCAGGCAATCAGCGCCCGGGCCTGCTTGATCCCGGCCCGGCGCAGCATGGCGTCGTCGGAAGACGTTCCAGGGATGAAGCGCACCCCGAGCGCGCGCGCCTCCTCCTCGTTCTCGGGACGCTCATCGATGACGACGTGGGGCTCCCCGGCAGCCTCCAGGTCACGGACGACCTGCCGGCCGACGCGGCCGTAGCCGCAGATGATCACGTGGTTGGTCAGAGAGTCGATGGCGCGCAGCTCCCGACGCTCGTCGAGAAGGGTTCGCAGATGCCCGGAGACGAGGACCTCGACCACCGTCACCAGCGCATAGAGGAGCGTACCGACGCCGAAGACGATCAGCAGGACCCAGGTGATCTCGCCCGCGAGCGTCTGCGGCGCGTTACGAGCACCCTCCGTGGCCACCGTGTCGAGCGACCAGAGGAATCCGTTCCAGATCGAGACGTCCTCGAAGACCACGTAGGCGGCCGTCCCGGCCGCCAGGAGCCCCACGAGCACGACGGCGACCCAGAGCAGCCGCTTCAGGAACGGCCGCAACTCGGCGATCATGCGCTCGCGCGGACCGAAGGAGTCGAGTGCATGGCGGGGCCGCGGGCTGCGCATGTCAGTGGTGGTAGGGCTCTCCGGCGATGATCTTGTGCGCGCGGAAGAGCTGCTCGAGCAGCACGACGCGAGCGAGTTGGTGCGGGAGCGTCATCGGTCCGAGCGAGATCCGCTGGTCGACGTTCGGGAGATCGATGCCATACGCACCACCGATGATGAAGCACAGGTCCAGACCGGACATACGACGCTGCTCGAGGTACCTGCCGAACCCGATGCTGTCGTAGGTGTCGCCGCCGGCATCGAGCAGCACCACATGGGCACGCTCAGGAATGCGCCGGTCGACCTGCTCCTCCTCGCGCACCTCGATCAACTCAACACGCGCCTGACGGCTGAGCAGGCGCCGGTAGTGCTCGACGTCATCGACGTACGGGGGACGCAGGCGACCGACCGCGACCACGGTGATCTTCACGCCATCACCACGCGATCGCCCATGGGACGGGATACTAGGCCGCAATGGACGAGACCCCGATGGAACCCGAACGACAGATCAGCATCCACGTGGAGCCCCAAGACATGGCGGGGCACTACGCGAACTTCGCCAACGTCAGCCATTCCGATTACGAGTTCACGATCACCTTCGCGCGCGTCGATCACGAGGTCGAGGAGGCCGTCATCCCTGGCGTCGTCGTCTCGCGTATCAGCGTCGCTCCGCGCTTCATGCGCGAGCTGCTCGATGCGATGGAGGAGAACTACGCTCGCTGGCAGGCGCGAGAGAACATCAAGAACCTGCCCGAGTTTGGGCGCGAAGACGAGCCTGCCTGAGCCCGATCGCCGTCACGGCCGCGCCCCGGCCTCCCAGGCAACGCCGGCGCCGATTCGCTCGCGCGCCGTCGGGTGGGTGCGCAGCAGGAAGCGCACGATCCCGGACGGGTCGGGGTTCGACACGTTCTGCAGGGCCAGGCGCCGCTGCTGACCGATGAAGGCCCGGGATTCGCCGGTGAGCCGCAGCGCGTAGGTGTCGGCGCGCGCCTCGACGCTGCGCGAGAGTTGGTTCGACACGGTCCCCAGGAGCAGGAGGACGAGCCAGAACGCGGCGAAGAGCGCGGGAACGCTCGCCGGCCCTGCGCGGGGGCCGGCCGCTCCCGGAACCCACAGGCGCGTGAGCAGCGCAACGGCGAGCATGCCCAGCGGCGCCGCCAGGAGGATGAAGAGCAGCGCGCGCGGGACGTCCCGATAGTGGACGTGCCCAAGCTCGTGCGCCACGACGAGCCGTCTCTGCGCAGGGGGGAACTCGTCGAGCAGGGTGTCGTAGAGGACGATGCGCCGCGACGAGCCGAAGCCCGTGACGTAGGCGTTGGCGGCGGTCGTGCGACGCGACGCGTCCATGACGTAGACCTCCCCCGCGTCCACGCCCGCGCGATCGGCCAAGGCGAGGACCTCGGCCCGCGCCGGGCCCGCCGGGAGCCGCTCGAAGCGATTGAAGATCGGATCAAGGACGAGCGGCCCGGCGAAGACGAGCACCGCGGCGATGGCCACGACCAAGCCGCTGGCCGGCGCCCACCAGCCGCGCGGCAGACGCCGCATGAGCGCGATCGCCGCCGCCGTCGCGACCGCCGCAAGCAGCGCTCCGAGCGCCGCCGAACGAGCGGCGTCCCAGAGCCAGGCGCCCCAGGAGCCGTTCACCAGACCGACGCCGGCTGCGCGCGCACGCGCGCCCGCCTCAAGCGGCAACCTCGTGGCCGCAAGCAGCACCGAGATCGCCGCGCCCACTGCGCTGGAAACGAGCACGGGGCGGCGCCACGGGCGGGCCAACAGCCGCCCGAAGCGCCCGGGCCGCACGATCAGCAGCGCGAGTACGGCGGCCTGTGCGACGAGTGTCGCGACGTAGAGCCAGAGCTGCGGCCCGCGGAAATCGCTTGCTCGGCGGAGCTGCTCGGGCGTGAAATAGCGCCCGAGGTCGATCGCCGCCGGCTCGAGCGTGCCCGAACGCGGCGTGAGCACGATGACCGCGAGCTGCGCCACGGCGATGGCGGCGATGGTCGCAAGAACGGCTGCCAACCGGCGGCTGGGCATGCCCGGCACGCTACCGTCGCGGCAGCCGCTTCGCGCCATGCAGATCGCCGTCATCTCCGATATCCACGGGAACCGTCATGCCCTCGAGGCCGTCCTCGACGACATCGCGCGGACCCCCGCGCGCGAGGTGTGGTGTCTGGGCGACATCGTCGGCTACGGCGCCGACCCCTACGACTGCGTGCGGCTGGTGCGCGCCGCCTGCGCGATCTGCCTTTCCGGCAACCACGATCTTGGAGTCACCGGCGGCCTGTCGCTCGACGATTTCTCCCGTGGGGCGGCGATCGCCGCTCGCTGGACGCAGGAGGTCCTGGGCCGCGACGAGCTGACGTGGCTCGCGGGGCTGCCGTCCAGCGACACGCGCGAGGGGGTCGGGCTCTTCCATGCGAGTCCCCGCGATCCGGTCTGGGAGTACGTGCTCAGCGCACTGCTCGCCGACCTGTGCTTCGACACGATGGCCGAACCGATCGGGCTCGTCGGCCACAGCCATGTCGCGCTCTCGTTCACGCGCACCGAAGGGGAGATCGCCACGGGGAATGCGCGGCGCGCGGACGAAACGGCGGACCTCTCACACGGGACCTGGCTCCTGAACCCCGGCAGCATCGGTCAGCCGCGAGACGGAGACCCGCGCGCCGCGTGGATGTTGCTCGACCTGACGAACGCAACGGCTTCCTGGCGCCGTACCGAGTACGACATCGATGGCGCCGCCGCCGCGATTCGCGCCGCTCGCCTGCCTGACTCGCTCGCCGAGCGCCTTCAGTACGGTCAATGAGCATGCGTCGCCGACTCGTCGCCCTGCTCTCCCTGGTGCTCGCTGGCGCCGCGCTGGCGGGATGCGGCGCGAGCGCCTCGCTCATCCCGCCGTCCTCGGCGACCGGCCTTGAGCAGGCGCTCCAGCAGGTCAGCGACGCGACGTCTGCCGGCGACTGCCGAGCGGCCACCACCGGCCTGGGCCGAGCGCAGAGCCTTGCGTCAGCGCTCCCAGCGAACCTCAACCAGCGCCTGCGCGCGCGCCTGCAGGCCGGCCTGACCCAGCTTGTGCGGACGGTCCCCGACCAGTGCAAGGCAGCCGCGGCACAGAATGCGCGCCCGCGGCCGACGACGACGCTGCCGACGACCACGACCACGCTGCCGACGACAACCACCACGACGACGACGCAACCGACGACCACCACGACGACGCCGACGACCACGACGACGCAGCCGACGACCACCACGACGCAGCCCAGCGGCCCGAACGGCGGGATCTCCCCCGATCAGCCGGCCGTCGGGGGAACGCCGTGACCGGCGAACTGTTCGCAGGCCGTTACGAGCTCGGAGATCGGCTGGGCAGCGGCGGCATGTCGACGGTCGTGCTCGCCTTCGACCGGCGCCTGGAGCGCAACGTCGCCGTGAAGCTCCTGGCCGAGCACCTTGCCGACGACCAGGACTTCGTCACCCGCTTCCGGCGCGAAGCGCTCTCGGCAGCGCGACTCGTCCACCCGAACATCGTGCAGGTCTACGACTTCGGGCTCGATGAACGCTCCGGACGCCACTACATCGTGATGGAGCATGTGGCCGGCCGATCGGCTGCGGAGATCCTGCGCGAACAGGGCATCCTGCCGGTGCCCGAGGCGCTGTCGATCATCGGCCAAGCCTGCCGCGGACTCGACCACGCTCACCAGCACGGCGTCGTCCACCGGGACGTGAAGCCGGGCAACCTGCTGCGCTCCGACGACGGCGTCGTGAAGCTCGCCGACTTCGGCATCGCCAAGGCGCTCAGCGAAGAGTCCGCGATCACCCAGGTCGGCTCGGTCCTGGGCACCGCCGCCTACCTCGGCCCCGAGCAGGCATCGGGTGTGGAGGCGACGCCCGCCTCCGATATCTACTCGCTCGGCGTCGTCACGTACCAGTTCCTCTCCGGACGCCTCCCCTACGAGGCCCAGTCGCTCACCGAGCTCGTGCTGCGCCAGCGCCAGGAGGCGCCGATCCTGCTGAGCGACCTGAACGCAGAGGTCGGCCCTGAGCTCTCGCACGCGGTGGACCGAGCGCTGGCGCTCGAACCGCAGGACCGCTACGCCACGGCGGAGGATTTCCACGAGGCACTCCAGGACGGCGTGCGCGGAGTCGAGCCGCCTCCACCGCCGGTGACGGTCGAGCAGCGGATCCCCAGCGCGCCGACGCCGCGACCGGCACCCGCGCCCAGCACCCAGCCTGCGCAGCGACGGCGACGGCGCCTGGCGCCGGCGCTCGTCATCCTCGTGGCGCTGATCGCCGGCATCGCCGCGATCCTCTTCGCGACGCGCTCCACCGACACGGTGCGCCTGCGACGGGTCGTGTACGAACAGGTCGATCGCACCTCGCAGGAGCTGCAGCAGCTCGTGCGCCAGAACACCCGCTAGGGCGCGGCGCCGCCGAGGATCTCGGCGGAAACCTGCTCGAACGTCCCTGCGAGGATCGCCTCGCGCAGGCGTGCAACCGTGCGCTGCACGAACGCGAGGTTGTGGACGGTGATGAGGCGCATCGCGGTCAGCTCGCGGGCCTTCGCCATGTAGCGCAGGTACGAACGTGAGTAGCCGATCGCGCATGCCGGACAGGGGCAGCCCTCCATCAGGGGCTCGTCGCTGTCCTTCAGCGAAGCTGCGGTGAGGTCGATGCGCCAGCGCCGCCCAGGCTCTGGGACGAGTGCCACGCCGTGCCGCCCGAGCCGGGTCGGCATCACACAGTCGAAGGTGTCGATGCCGCGCGCCACACCGGCGACGAGGTCGTCGATCTCGCCGATCCCCAGCAGGTGGCGCGGGCGCTCCGGTGGGAGGACGGCGGTCGCCCAGCGAACGACCTCATACATCTGCTCCTTCTCCGCCCCGAGCGAGCCGCCGATCGCGATCCCGTCGCAGGCACGCGCGGCCACGGCTTGCGCGCTCTCCACGCGCAGATCCTCGTGGACGCCGCCCTGGACGATGCCGTAGACCAGCTGCCCCGCTGGTCCGTGCTCAGCGTGCCAGTCCAGACAGCGGTCGAGCCAGCGATGGGTGCGCTCGGTCGAGCGCGCGGTGTAGTCACGGCTGACGTGGAATGGGGTGCACTCGTCGAAGACCAGCGCAATGTCCGAGCCGAGATTGGCCTGGATCTCCATCGAGGTCTCAGGCGCCATGAAGCGCTCGCTGCCGTCGGTATAGGCGCGGTAGCGCACGCCCTCCTCCTCGATCGCGCGCACGCTCCCGCTGCGGCCGGGGCCGTTCGGCGCGCGTCCCTTGATCTCGTCGGCGACCGTCCCGTGTCCCATCGAGAAGACCTGGAAGCCACCGGAGTCGGTGATGATCGGCCCGTCCCAGCGCATGAAGCTGTGGAGACCCCCCTGGCCGGCGATCCGCTCATCTCCGGGATTCAGGTGGAGGTGGAACGTGTTCCCGAGCACCATGTCGAATCCGAGGTCGCGCACCTCGGCAGGCGTGAGTCCGCGCACCGATCCCTTCGTGGCGAGGGGAACGAACGCCGGCGTGCGGATCTCGCCGTGAGCGACACGGAGCACTCCGGCACGGGCCATTGAGCCGCTGTCAACGGCGAGGATCTCGAAGTCGGCGGCCATGGCGCCGGGCAGCCGGCTAGCGGTTGTTGCCCAGGAAGGTGAGAACGAAGTACATGAGCTGTGAGAGCGCGGCGAGCGCTCCGGCGACGTACGTCATCGCGGCGGCGGTCAGCACCTTGCGCACCCCGACGCTCTCGTCCGGGTTCGCGATTCCAAGCGTCTTGAGCTGCACGGCAGCGCGACGCGAGGCATCGAACTCCACCGGGAGCGTCACGAACTGGAAGAGCACGACTGCCGCGTAGAGCACGATCGCGACGATGACGAGGTTCATCGCCCCGAGGATCGCGCCGATCACCAGCAGGATCATCCAGGTGCTCGATGCGAACGCGGTGACGGGCCACAGGCTGGAGCGCACCGTCATCGGGAAGTACGCCTTCGCGTGCTGGATCGCATGCCCCACCTCGTGCGCCGCGACCGCCGTGGAGCTGATGCTGCGCCCGGCGAAGACCGGCTCCGAGAGGTTGACCGTGCGTGCGCGCGGGTCGTAGTGATCGGTGAGCGCGCCCGCGACCGGATTCACGGGAACGCCGTGGAGGCCGTTGGCGTCGAGGATCTGCCGCGCGACCTGCTCGCCGGTCAGGCCGGTGTCCTCCGGCACCTCCATGAACTTCGTGAAGGTGCTCTTCACGTAGTGCTGCGCCCAGAGACCGAACACCATCGGGACGATCAGGCAGACGAGATAGAGGCCCAAGTTGCTCATGCGATCGGATGGTAGGCCGTCATGGGGCGGCGCACGCCGGTTTCACCCGCAGCTGGCGCCCTCGGAGTCGCCGGGCGCAAGCACCCGCTCCCAGCATGCGCCCAGCATCTGCTGCTCCTGCGGGCTGATCAGGTCGAGAAACCGTGCACGCACCACGACGTGATGCGTGCGGCGCGCGGCAGCGAGCCGCTCGCTCCCCTCCTGCGTTAAGCAGGCGAAGGCCCCGCGCGCATCGCTGGCGCAGGTCTCCCGCGAGAGCAGGCCCTCGGCTGCCATGCGGTCTACGAGCCGCGTGAGCCCGCTGCGGCTGAGAAGCACCGCGTCGGCGAGGTCAGACATGCGCATGCGCTCGTCTGGTTCATCCGCAAGCAGCAACATCACCTCATACGAGGTGAGCAGGAGTCCGTGCGCGGCCTCCAGCTCGGCATCGAGCGCCTTCGTCAGAGCGGCATGCGTGCGCAGCATTCCGCGCCAGGCCCGCACCTCGTCCGTGGTCAGCGACGAAGACGGGGTCACGCGCGCCTGGGCCATGGCCCGAGGCTAGCAGCGCTGATTGCGCGAACAATCAGTGTTCGCGACGCTCAGCCGAGCAGCGAGCGCCCGGACATTCCGTCCGGATGGCCTATCCCGAGCAGCTCCAGAATCGTCGGCGCGACGTCGGCGAGAACCCCGCCCTCCCGCAGCTCGACATCCTCGACGGTGACGATGCACGGGACCGGGTTCAGCGAGTGCGCCGTGTTCGGGGTCCCGTCGTCATTGAGCATGTGGTCCGCGTTGCCGTGATCGGCGGTGATCAGCAGCACGCCGCCGCTCTCCTGCACCGCCGCGACGACCTCACCCAGGCAGGCGTCGACCGTCTCGATCGCCTCGATCGCCGCCGGGATGACGCCGGTGTGGCCGACCATGTCCGGGTTGGCGAAGTTGATGATCCCGAAGCGCGGCGACTCCTCGCGCCAGGCCGCGACGAAGGCCGCTGCGGCCTCGCGGGCGCTCATCTGGGGCTTGTGGTCATAGGTCGGCACGTCGCGCGGGGACGGCACGACCTCGCGGCGCTCGCCCTCCTGGGGGGTCTCCTCGCCACCGCCGAAGAAGTACGTGACGTGCGGGTACTTCTCCGTCTCCGCGACGTGCAGCTGGCGGCCGCCCTCCCGTGCGATCACCTGCGGAAGCGTCACGCTGGGTCGCTCCGGCAGGAAGGCGATCGGGTAGGGCCACCCCTCCTCGTACTCCGTCAGGCAGGTGTAGCGCTCGACGACCGGGGCACCGTCACGCTCGACCTCGCCGAACGCGGGATCGGCGAGCGCACGGGTGATCTCGCGCATCCGGTCCGGTCGGAAGTTGAAGGCGACGACGCTGTCACCCGGACGGATGTGCGCCTCCTCGCCGACCCTCGTGGCCGCGATGAACTCGTCGGTCTCGCCGCGGTCGTAGGCGCCGCGCGCGGCCGCGGCCGCATGGGCGACGTGATGCTCGGATCGGCCGTGGACGAGCAGGTCGTACGCCTGCTGGACGCGGTCCCAGCGACGGTCACGGTCCATCGCGAAGTAGCGCCCGATGACCGTTCCGATGCGCGCGTTTCCGGCGGTCCGGCAGCGATCCTCGATCCGCTCCAGGAATCCCTCGCCGCCGGTCGGCGAGGTGTCGCGCCCGTCGGTGAAGGCGTGCACGACCAGATCGGGAACGCCAAGGTCGCGGCTGAGCGCGATCAGCGCCTCGAGGTGCTCGAGGCTCGCATGCACGCCACCGTCGGAAACCAGGCCGATGAGATGGACCCGTGGGGCGCCGAGCAGTGCGTCGCGCAGCACAGGGCTCTCGTCGAGCTCCCCATCGGCGACGGCATCGTCGATGCGGGTGAGGTCCTGACGCAGGATCGAGCCGGCTCCGAGATTCAGGTGACCCACCTCGCTGTTGCCCATCTGCCCGTCGGGCAGGCCGACGGCGCGCCCGCAGGCGATCAGCTCGGTATGCGCGAAGCGCTCCCAGAGACCGTCAAAGACCGGCGTGCGCGCGAGCTCCACCGCGTTCCCCGGCCCGGGAGGCGCCAGGCCCCAGCCGTCGAGGATCACGAGCACCGCGCTGGGCGCCGGCTGCGTCACGAGCGGCCCGCCTCGACGATCGCAGCGAACGACGCCGGATCGAGCGAAGCGCCTCCGACGAGCGCGCCGTCGATGTCGGGCAGCGCGAGCAGCTCGGCGGTGTTCTCAGGCTTGACACTCCCGCCGTACTGGATGCGGACCGCCTCGGCCGCAGCCGGGTCGATTCCCGCGACGACCCCGCGCACGAAGGCACACGCCTCCTGCGCCTGCTCGGGCGTGGCGACCTTGCCGGTTCCGATCGCCCAGATCGGCTCGTAGGCGATCACAACGTCGGCGAGGCGCCCGGCGGGGACCTGTGAAAGACCCGCTTCGACCTGGCGGCGAAGCTTCGTCTCCATCTCGCCGGCATCGCGCTCGGCCTCCGTCTCGCCGCAGCACAGGATCACGCGCAGCCCTGCCTCGAGGGCCGCCGGCACCTTCTCGGCGAGCGCCGCGTCGGTCTCGCCGAAGAGCTCGCGCCGCTCGGAGTGCCCGAGAACGACGCCATGGACATCGAGGTCGCTGAGCATCGGCGCGCTCACCTCGCCGGTGAAGGCGCCCTCGGCCTCCTGATGCATGTTCTGCGCGAAGACCTGCACGCGTGAGCCGCGCGTCGAATCGACCATCGCTCCGAGCGTCGTGAACGGCACGCAGATCGCCACCTCGATGCCCTCGGTGGAGGAGACCAGAGGCAGCAGCCCGCTGATGAACATCTCGGCATCGCCGACGGTTTTGAACATCTTCCAGTTGCCAGCGACGAACGGGGTGCGGGACATCAGCTCAGGGCCTCCACGCCCGGGAGGGTCTTCCCCTCCACAAGCTCCAAGGTGGCGCCGCCACCGGTTGACAGGTGTGTCACTTGATCGTCAAGTCCAAACACGGCGAGCGCGGCGGCGCTGTCTCCGCCACCGACGACCGTCGTGCCGGGGCAGGCGGCGACGGCCTCCGCCACCGCGCGCGTCCCAGCGCTGAACGGCTCGAGCTCAAAGGCTCCCATCGGGCCGTTCCAGAAGACCGAGCCGGCCTGCGCGATCTCCGCGCCGTAGAGCTGCGCGGTCCGCGGGCCGACGTCGAGACCCATCCAGCCTTCGGGGACATCGACGCCGTCGAGCTCCCGGCGCTGCGTATCTGCCGCGAAGCGCTCGCCGAGGATGAGATCGACCGGCAACAGCAGTCGCCTACCTCCGGCCTGCGCGTCGGCGAGGACCTTGCGTGCAGGCTCGAGATCCTCGTCCGAGCAGAGCGAGGCGCCGACCTCGTGCCCCTGGACCTTGAGAAACGGAAAGCACATCGCGCCGCCGATCAGCACGGCGTCGGCACGCTGCAGGAATGCCTCGAGGACGCCGATCTTGTCGGTGACCTTCGCTCCACCGACGACCGCCACCAGCGGGCGCGGGGGGTCGGCGAGGATCGCGCCGATCGTCTCGACCTCGCGCTGCAGCAGGAGCCCTGCGGCGCTCACCGGAACAGCACCGACGACGCCCGTGTTCGACGCGTGCGCCCGGTGCGCGACACCGAATGCATCGTCGACATAGGCGTCGACGAGACGCCCGTAGGCGGCTGCGAGCGCGGGATCGTTCTTCGTCTCACCCGGCTCGAAGCGGACGTTCTCGAGCATCAGGACCTGGCCGGGCTCGAGCGCCTGCGCAAGCGCCTCGACCTCCGGGCCGACGACGGCGGGCGCGAGCGTCACGTCCCAGCCGGTGAGCTGCGCGAGCCGGTCGGCTACCGGCCGCAGCGAGAAGGCGGGGTCCGGCCCCTGCGGCCGCCCGAGGTGGGCGGCCAGCACCAGCGCGCAGCCCTCGTCGCGCAGACGCTCCAGTGTGGGCAGCGCCGCGCGGATGCGGGTGTCGTCGGTGATCTGCCGGGACTCGTCGAGCGGGACGTTGAAGTCCACCCGGACGAGAACCCGGCGGCCCGCGACGTCGACGTCGTCGAGCGTGCGCACCTAGAGAATCTGCTGGACGAGCTCGACGACCCGGTTGGAGTAGCCCCACTCGTTGTCGTACCAGCTGACGATCTTCACGAGCGTCCCGTCGAGCACCGACGTGAGCTGCGCGTCGACGATCGAGCTGTGCGGGTCGGTGATGATGTCGGAGGAGACGATCGGATCCTCGGTGTACTTGAGGATCCCCTTCATCGGGCCCTCTGCCGCGGCCTTCAGTGCGGCGTTGAGCTCCTCGGTCGTCGTCTCACGCGACGCCTCGAACGTCAGGTCGACGACCGAGCCGGTGATCACCGGTGCGCGCATCGCGAAGCCGTGGAGCTTCCCGTTGAGCTCCGGCAGCACGAGACCGACGGCCTTCGCGGCACCGGTCGACGTCGGCACGAGGTTCACGCCGGCGGCACGGGCACGGCGCAGGTCGCTGTGGGGGCCGTCCTGGAGGTTCTGATCGCCGGTGTAGGCGTGGATCGTCGTCATCAGGCCGTGGACGATGCCGACCGTGTCATTGGCGACCTTCGCGAACGGCGCAAGGCAGTTCGTGGTGCAGGACGCATTCGAGATCACGTGGTGCTGCGCCTTGTCGTAGCGGTCGAAATTCACGCCGAGGACGATCGTGAGGTCCTCGCCGCTCGCGGGCGCCGAGATGACGACCTTCTCGACCGAACCGCCGAGGTGCTTTGCGGCGTCGTCGCGCTTCGTGAAGAACCCGGTCGACTCGATCACGATCTGCGCGCCGACCGAGTTCCAGTCGAGAGCGGCGGGGTCGCGCTCGGCGAAGACCTTCAGCTCGACGCCGTCGATGAGGATGCCGCCGTCGGTCGCCTCAACCTCGCCCGGGTACGGGCCGAGGATCGAGTCGTACTTGAAGAGGTGGGCGAGCGTCTTCGGGTCGGTCAGGTCGTTGACCGCGACGAACTCGATCGGGGCGTTCGCAGCCTTCGCGGCGCGCAGGACGTTGCGCCCGATGCGGCCGAAACCGTTGATGCCGACGCGTACGGACATGGCGGGATGAGGTCCTTCCGGTGTGGTTCGAGTATCGCCGCCCGCGACGGACGGCCGTCAGCAGAGGCTAGCCGAGCGACGTCTCAGGCTGTCGGGCGGCGCAGATGGGCGTGGAGGTCGCGCGCCACCTTGGGCGGCAGCCCGGGCACGCCCTCGAGCTCCTCAC
>CAFBLQ010000004.1_pt1 | contig 17337 bp, 15 predicted proteins | sample 7268211 | NCBI WGS metagenome assembly CAFBLQ01 (sample SAMEA6814041, study PRJEB35770) | uncultured Conexibacteraceae bacterium | biome: Freshwater; feature: Freshwater reservoir; material: water | place: Czech Republic | collected 2017-05-23 | depth 30m m
CGGCGCGCGCGCTCGAGCTGCTCGCCAGCGCCGACGTGATCCTGCACGACAAGCTGATCCCGCAGGAGGCGCTCGACGGCGTTCGTCCCGACGCCGAGGTGATCGACGTCGGAAAGATCGGTGGCGGCGAACAGGTACCGCAGGAGGTCACCGAGGCGCTGATCGTCGAACACGCGCTTGCGGGCCGCAGCGTCGTGCGGCTGAAGGGCGGCGATCCTTTCGTCTTCGGCCGCGGCGGCGAGGAGGCACAGGCGTGCCGCCGCGCAGGCGTGCCCTTCGAGGTGGTCCCGGGCGTGACCGCCGGTATCGCCGCATCGGCCTACGCGGGGATCCCCGTCACCCAGCGCAACATCGCCGCGGCGGTGGCCTTCGTCACCGGCCACGAGGATCCGAGCAAGCCGGAGAGCCAGGTCGACTGGCCGGCGCTCGCCGCCTTCCCGGGGACGCTCGTCTTCTACATGGGCGTGCGACAGCTCGAGCGGATCTCCGAACAACTGATCGCCGGCGGACGCCCCGCCGACCAGCCCGCCGCGATCGTCCAGCGCGGAACCTTCGCGGATCAGCGCACCGTGCACGCGACGCTCGCGACGATCGCCGCGGTCGCCGCAGCTGCCGGAGTGCGAGCACCCGCCATCACGATCGTCGGCGATGTCGCAGCGCTCGGTGCAGAACTCGCCTGGCGCACAGAGGACCGGCCGTTGAGCGCCATCAGCGTCGCCGTAACGCGCGCACGCGCGCAGGCGAGTGCGCTCGCCGCCCGGCTGCGCGACCTCGGCGCCGACGTCGTCGAAGCGCCGGCGATCCGCATCGAGCCCCTTGATGCCGAAGTCCCCGACCTTGCACAGTTCGATCTGCTCTGCGTGACGAGCCCCAACGGCGCCGACGAACTCCTGCGTCGCGTCCGCGACGCCCGCGCCCTCGCGGGGCCGGTCATCGCCGCAATCGGCCCGGGCACGGCGCGCGCGCTCGCAGCCCATGGGATCGTCGCCGACATCGTCCCGGAGCGCTCGGTGGCCGAGGCGCTCGTTGAGGCGCTGCGCGACGTGCCCGTCACGAACGCACTGATCGCGCGCGCGCAGGAGGCGCGCGATCTCCTCCCCGACGCGCTGCGCGAGCGTGGCGCGCAGGTGACGATCCTCCCGCTCTACCGAACGGTCGCCGAACCGCTCGACGAGGCAGCCCGCGCGGCGGTGCTCGGAGCCGACTACGCAACCTTCACCAGCGCCTCCTCGGCACGGTTCTTCCATGCGGCTGCAGGAACGCTCGACGGCCCGCGCATCGTCTCGATCGGGCCGGTCACGAGCGAAGAGCTGCGCGAGCTCGGGCGCGAGCCGCATGTGGAGGCGCCGGTCCATACCCCGGAAGGGCTCATCGACGCACTGCTGGCCGACGTGGCTGCCCGCCGCGTCTGACCACCCCCGAAGGGCATGCGTCGGCGCTAGGTTCGTCGCATGCGCATCCTCGTCATCGGGGCTGGGGGGGTCGGAACCGCCGTTGCGGCCATCGCCCGGCGACGCGACTTCTTCGAACGCCTGACCCTCGCCGACGTCGACCCGCAACGCGCAGCAGCGGCCGTCGAGCGATTCGGAGACGCGCGGTACGGCGCAGCGGCCGTTGACGCCTCCGACGTCGCGGCGATCACGGCGCTCGCGCTGGATGAGCGCGCGACGGTGGTGCTCAACGCCTGCGATCCGCGCTTCAATCCGCCGATCTTCGCGGCCGCGCTGGCCGCAGGCTGCGACTACATCGACATGGCGGCAACGCTCTCCGAGCCCCACCCGGAGCGGCCCTATGAGCTGACGGGCGTGAAGCTTGCAGACGCGCAGTTCGAGCAGGCCGCGGCGTGGGAGGCCGCGGGCCGGCTTGCGATCGTCGGACTCGGCATCGAGCCGGGCTTCTCGGACCTCGCCGCGCGCTATGCCGCCGACCACCTCTTCTCCGAGATCGACGAGGTGGGCGTGCGCGACGGCGCCGATCTGGTGATCGACGGGTACGACTTCGCGCCGACCTTCTCGATCTGGACGACGATCGAGGAGTGCCTCAACCCGCCGGTCATCTGGGAGCGCGAACGAGGCTGGTTCACCACCGAGCCCTTCTCCGAGCCCGAGGTCTTCGAGTTCCCCGGCGGGATCGGACCGGTCGAATGCGTGAACGTCGAACACGAGGAGGTGCTGCTTATCCCGCGCTGGGTCGACTGCCGCCGCGTGACCTTCAAGTATGGGCTCGGCGACGAGTTCATCGAGGTGCTGCGCACCCTCCATAAGCTCGGTCTCGATGGAACCGCTCCGATCGATGTTCGCGGACAGCAGGTGAGCCCGCGCGACGTCGTGGCCGCGGCGCTCCCCGACCCCGCACGTCTGGGAGACCGCATGCGCGGGCGCACCTGCGCCGGAACGCTCGTCACCGGGACCGGGCTCGACGGAGCACCGAAGGCGACGTACATCCACCACATCGCGGACAACGCGCAGACGATGGCGCTCGACGACTGCCAGGCGGTGGTCTGGCAGACGGCGATCAATCCGGTCGTTGGACTCGAGCTGCTCGCAGGCGGTACGTGGTCCGGCGCGGGCGTCATCGGACCCGCCGCCCTCGACCCCGCCCCGTTCTTCGAGCTGCTCGGCGCCTACGGTTCGCCGCACGCGATCAGCGAACGTGATCCGGCGAACCCCTCGGCGCCGCTCACCACCGATTGACCCCCAGCCACATGGCACGCCCCATCAGCTTCCTCTCGGACTACGGCCGCGACGACGACTTCGTCGGGGTCTGTCACGGCGTGATGGCGCAGCTCGCGCCCGAGGCCCGCGTGATCGACCTCACGCATGGCATCCCGCGCTATGACGTGCGCACCGGAGCCCTGATCCTGCGGCGGGCGCTGCCGTTCCTACCGGCGGGAATCCACCTCGCGGTGGTCGACCCGGAGGTCGGCGGCGACCGGCTGCCGGTCGCGCTGCGCACCGCCAGCGACGAGCGCATCCTGATCGGACCGGACAACGGGTTGCTCTCGCTCGCCGCGCGCCGGTTCGACGGCGCCGTCGAAGCCGTCGACCTCTCACGTTCGCCGGTGCGCCTCGAGCCGGCGTCGGCGACGTTCCACGGGCGTGACATCTTCGCGCCCGCGGCCGCCGCGCTCGCAACGGGAGCCGCGCTCGCAGACGTCGGAGACCCGATCGACCCAGATGGCCTGGTGGAGCTGCACATGCCGCTCGCCCGCCTGGAGGCAGCGGGGATCGTCGCCCATGCGATGAACATCGACCGCTTCGGGAATGTGATGCTCGACGTTGAACACGAAGAGCTCGCAGCCTCAGGATTGCGACTCGGCCACCCGCTGCTGGCCAACGACGTGCCGTGCATCTACGCCACGACGTTCGCCGACGTAGCCCCCGGCGAGCTGATCGTCTACCAGGACGCCTACCGGACGCTTGCACTGGCCGTGAACCGCGGCTCGGCGGCCGAACGGCTCGGCCTGGAGCTCGATCACGAGGTCCGGCTGCGACCGTCACCGTGACCCTCGGCACCCCGCATACCCACACACGCGTGCTCGCGTCCACCAACGACCGAGCGCGCGAACTTGCGTCCGCCGGAGCCCCTCACGGCACGCTGGTCACCGCCGACGCCCAGACCGCGGGCCGCGGGCGTCAGGGCCGCAGCTGGGAGGCACCCGCCGGAAGCTCGCTGCTGCTCTCCATGGTGCTGCGTGATCCGCCGGAGCTGCTGCCGCTTGCCGGCGGGCTCGCCGTCGCCCGAACCGTCGGCCCGCTGGCGCGCATCAAGTGGCCGAACGACGTGCTCCTCCCCGCCGCGCCCGGCGAGCCCGCGACGCGCAAGGTCGCCGGAATCCTCGCCGAAGGGCGGCCGCAGGATGGCTGGGCGGTGCTGGGGATCGGGTTGAACGTCGCGGTGCGACTCGAGGACCTCCCTCCCGAACTGCAGGGCACCGCCGCGACGCTCGGGCTTGCACCCGAGGACCGGGCAGCGCTGCTGGAGCGCCTGCTCAGCGAGCTCGACGAAGCGCTCTCGCTCGGCACGGGAGAGCTCCTGGCGGCCTACCGCGAGCGTGATGCGCTGCTCGGTAGCGAGGTCAGCTGGTCGGGCGGCACCGGCATCGCCGCCGGCATCGACGGCAGCGGACGGTTGGTGCTGGAGCTGCCGGGCGGCGGTCGCACGGCGCTCGACGCCGGCGAGGTCCACCTGCGCGCAGGCTGAGGTCGCCCTCAGGCCGCGGCGGCTTCAGGGTCCGGGCCGGAGTCGTTCCCCGACTCCTCGTCCATAAGGACCTGCTCGACACCCTCTGCGACGCCACCGACTTCGATGGCCGCACCGCCGACACCCTTGCGACGGCGACGGCGATTGCGTCGTCCCTTGCCGCCGCGAGGGAGGTTGCGCAGCAGCTCGCGCGAGAGTGAGCCGGGGTTGCGTGCCAGCCGCGTGCGCGCCCCGCGCAGGACCTCCTCGGCCTCCGGGGTGTGCGCCACCGCCGCCGCGAGGATCGCCGCTTGGAGCCTGCGGTCCTGTGTGCGGGAGGCCTGAAGCAACCGGCGCGCGTTGCGCGCGTGTGCGGCGCCGGAGGAGTTCACGAGCAGCCCGAGCAGCCGCTTGGTCTCCGGCCAGCGCTGGACGGCGTACTCCTCGTGGACCTCGCGCGTGTATTCAGCCAGGCGCCAGATCCACGCGTTCGCCTGATCGCGCCGGCCGATGCGCTTCTCGGCGAGCGCCTGCAGCAGGATCTTCGCTGCCTCGCGACGTTCGTCGCGTGACCACGTGGCGACCTGATCGATCGCGAGATCGACGGCCTCCGGATCCTTGAGCGCCGCGATCTCTTGGAGCGCGCGGATGCGCAGCTGGCCGTTCTGGTTGCGCTCGATCGCGGTCAGCAGGAACCGCCGCTTGAGCTCCCCGGTGCGATCGAAATGGAGCATTGCGCGCGCGCGGCGCCAGCCGTTCTGCTGTACGCGCGCGCCGGCCAGCGCCGCCCACATGTGCTGCTCGCCATAGTCGAGGTGTTCGACGCCGATCCGCCAGAGCTCACGCTCGAAGACCTCGTGACGCCGAGTCTCGTCGGCGGTGACCGGGATGACGCGGCGCTCGACGCGCATCCGGCGCCCGCGACCACGGCGCACCGGCCCGACGACGATCGCGCCGCCGCGATAGACGTCGCGATCGAGCAGCGAGTGCAACGTCACCACCGGGTCGTCGTGGCGGGTCGCAGGGTGAACGAAGTCGATCACCAGGCCCGCCTCCTTCCCCGGATGGCGGCGCGTGACGCGGCCGACGCGCTGCTGATAAATCCGCCTCGACGCCGTCGGCGCCAGATGCATACAGATCGTGGCGCGCGGCGAGTTCCAGCCCTCCGCAAGCAGCTGAGCGTTGATGAGGACGTCGATCTCGCCAGCCTCGTACTTCGCCAGGATCTCAGCCAGTTCGCGCTTGGGCGTCTCCCCGGAGACCGCCTGAGCCTTCATCCCGAGCTCGCGGAAGGCCTCCGCGAAGTTGTACGCATGGCGCACGCCGGCGGCGTAGACGACGCCCGGGACCCCGTTGAAGCGTGTCTTGTAGAGGTCGGCGATCGCGAGGTTGAACGGGAGCTGGTCAAGCAGCTCGGCAAGCATCTCCTGGTCGAACTCGACGTCGACCTCGCCCTTGCGCAGCGGGACCTTCGCGATCGTGCGCACCCCAGGACCAGGAGGGATGCGGATGCAGCGCAGCGGTGCGATCACGCCACGGCGCGCAGCCTGCGCGAGGTCGAAGCGCGAGGTCTGCGTCGGGAAGAGATCGGTGACATGGCGCGCGATCAGCGCACCGGTGGCGGTCATGCCGATAAAGATCGGCCCGGTCCACTCGCGGATCGCAGCGCTCGTCTTCTCACCGAGCGCGGTATGCGCCTCGTCGCAGATCACGATCGTGTACGCGCTGGAGATCTGGCCGGCGTTGCGCACGAACCACTGATATGTCTCCACCGTCACCGGGCCGTCGCCATGGCCCTTGTCTTCACCGAGCAGCGGAGCGGAGGCGCGATCGGCGTAACCGCGGGTGCGCAGCTCGTCGTTGAACTGATCGACGAGGTTGCGGCGATGGGTCAGGATCAGCACGCCGCCGGTGCGCGACGCCTCAACGAAGCCCATCGCGGCGACCGTCTTGCCGGCGCCGGTGGCATGCTCGAACCAGAAGCGCTTGTGCGCGTTCGGATCATTGAGCACCGCGGCGTCGATGTCCTCGTCGGTCTCGTCGGGTTCCTCGGCGACGTCGGCATCGCCCTCGTCCTCCGGTTCCTCGTCCTCGCCTTCGTCCTCGGCGTGCTCCTCGTCGAGCGCCGCAAGCTCGGCGGCGATCTCCTCGTCCTCCTGGAACTCCTCGCGCTCTTCCACGAGCAGCACGGGAGCCGCCGTCTCAGCATCGCCGTTCGCGGCGATGCGCATGCGGTCGGCGAGCAGAGCCGTGAGCGTTCCCGAAAGCGCGTCGACCTGATGCGGGTTGAGCGTCGTCCCGTCGGCGAGGTGGGGCTCCTCCTCGCTCAGGACGCGCTCGAGCCCGAGCAGCAGCGACCAGTCGCGCCGCCACGCGGTGGACGGGACGTCCAGCCCCGCATCGAGCTCGGCGAGCGCGGCATCGAGGGCCAGCCGCCGCGGGGACCCAGCGGCAAGCGCATCCGGGGCCGACTCGCCCTCGTAGAGGAACGGTTCGCGGGCAAAGCTGGCCGCGCGGGCAATTTCGCCAGCGGACAGGATCGATGCGGCCGAAGCGGCCGTCGTGCGGTCAGCCATGGTGGCCAGTGCTCTCAGGGCGAGGATCCGTCGCGGCAGGACGTTGCGACCGGTCCCATCCCGGCGACGATGCCGGGCATGACGAGGCTCCTCTGCTTCGAAGACGCGCCCGTCTGACCGTTAAGGATACCGCACCCGTGTGCCATCCTCATCTTATGCGGGCCGCGCTCATCGCTCTCGCCGTTCTCGCCGTCGCGGCGGTCTTGGTCGTCGGGCTGACCCAGGCATCCGGGGGCGGCGGGAAGGATGCGACACCTGCGGCGATCACGCCCACGCGGGAGGACATCCTGCGCCGGCTCGAGGGGTCCCCGCCCGCACTCGCTGCACTCCACGTGCAGGCCGACCGGCTACTCCCCGGCGGCCTTCCCGCGCTGCGCGCACGGCTGAAGGAGCTGCGGGGTCATCCCGCGGTCGTGAACATCTGGGCCTCATGGTGCGGGCCGTGCAACCAGGAGGCGCCGGTCCTCCAGCGCGTGAGCCTCGCGCGCGGAAAGCGCGTCGCCTTCGTCGGAGTGGACCTGAAGGACTCGCGTGACGGCGCACGGCGGTTCCTCAAGCGCTTCCCGTCCTCCTACCCGAGTTACGAGGACCCGAACGGGCGGATCTTCGGCGACTACCGGCTGGCCGGGGTACCGTCGACGGTCTTCTACGACGCCGCCGGCAGGCAGGCATACATCCATCAGGGTCCGTACCTCACCACCGCGGACCTCGAAGGCGACATCGATCGCTACACGCTGGGGGGCTGAGTCCTGCCGGAGCTGCGCATCGATCCGTTGAGTGGGCTGCGAGTCCTGATCTCGGGCGACCGGGCGAGCCGCCCCGGGACCGACCTGCATCCCGGCGAACCCGATCCTCCGGTCGATACGCAGCGCGACCCCTTCCTGGAGGGGCACGAGGACCGCACGCCGCCGGAGCTCGACGCGCTGCGACCGGACGGTTCTGCGCCCGATACCCCCGGCTGGCTGGTGCGCGTCGTGCCGAACCTCTACCCGGCGCTCGAGGAGCAGAGCCCCGACCCACCGCGTGAGGCGCGGATCGATCTCTTCTCCGCGTCCGGCGCGCGCGGCACGCACGAGGTGATCGTGAACACACCGCTGCCGGCCGGCTCGATCGGCGATCTCCCACTCGAGCAGCTTGTCCACGCACTGGCGATGTGGCGCAGGCGCATGGCACACCACATCGCGCAGGGAACGGCCTGCGCGCACCTATTCGTCAATGACGGGCGCGCGGCGGGAGCCAGCCAACCGCACACGCACGCGCAGCTCGCGGCGCTGCCGTTCGTACCTGCGCTGATCGCGCGCGAGCGCGAGCGCTGCGGTGCGCACGCGGTCGCGACCGGCGGGTCAAGCCTGCTCGGCGACATCGTGCAGGAGGAGGTGCGTCTCGACCAGCGGGTCGTGGACATCGATGACGACACGGTCCTGCTCGCGCCGTTCGCGTCGGCCACGCCGTACCAGCTGATGATCGCCCCGCGACGTCCGGCGATGCGCTGGGAGGACGGCGAGCAGCCGACCGGCGCGGCGATGCTGCATGCGACGCTCGCCCGCCTGCGGCGACGCTTCGACGGCAACCTCCCCCCGCTGAACCTCTGGATCCGCACCGCCCCGCGCGGGAGCGAACACTTCTGCTGGCGCATCGACATCCGCCCGCGCTTCGGACGGCCGGCGGGGCTCGAATTGGGGACCGGCCTCGAGCTCAACACCGTCCCGCCGGAGCACGCCGCGCACGAACTCCGTCACGCCTGAGACCGGCGATGCTGCTCGTGCTCGTCGTCGTGCTCGGATCGGTCGCCGCGGGGATCGGCGCGGAGCGCCTGCACCCAGCGCGCGCGCTGCGCGCAGCCCACCTGCTGATCCAGGTGGCGCTCTACGTGATCTTTCCCGTGGTCATGTTCTTCACGGTGAGCCACGTCCGCCTGACCGGCGGTGTCGGCGCCGGCATCGGCTTCGGCTACGCGGAGCGCCTCGTCGCCGCCGCGCTCGCCTACCTCGTCGGGACACACCTGCTGCGCCTGAGCCGTCCCGCGACCGGAGCGCTGATGCTGGCCGCGACTCTCGTGAACACCGGCTATCTGGGCGTTCCGCTGATCACCTCGCTGCTGCACGACCACCCTCAGGCAACCGGTCAGGCGCTGACCTACGACGTGGCCGTGAGTGCGCCGATCTTCATCCTCGTCGGCTTCGGCATCGGCGCCGCGTTCGGCACGCGCGCCGGAGCGAGCACCGCAGCGCGGCTGCGCTCCTTCGTGCTGCGCAACCCGCCGCTGGTGGCGTTTGTGCTCGCGCTCGTGGCGCCGCGCTCATGGAGCCCGGATCAGGCCTACGAGGTCGCGAAGGCCGGTGCGATCGGGCTCGCGCCGATCGGATTCTTCACCGTCGGCGTCTTCCTCATGCAGGAGCAGGAGGGTGGCGTGCGGGTGTTCCCGCCACCGCTCACCGCTCCGATCGGCGCAGCGGTCGTGATTCGCCTGCTCGTCGCTCCAGCGGTGATGCTCGGCCTCTCGCAGCTCGTCGACGGCGTCCCGGACGCCTTCCTGATCCAGGCCGCGATGCCCTCCGGGATCTCGGCGCTCGCGATCGCCCACATCTACGGCCTCGAGCTACGCATTCTCGCCGGCTCGATCGCATGGACGACGGCCATAGTGCTGACCGTCGCGGCCGCCGTGGCAGCGCTCGGCGGGCTGTAGCCTGCCCCGCATGCGTGCGCTCGTCCAACGGGTCTCGCGGGCCGAGGTGCGGGTCGACGGCTCGGTCCGCGGCGCGATCGGTCCGGGGCTGCTCGTCCTGCTCGGCATCGGCCACGGCGACGACGAGCAGGCGGCCGACCGCCTCGCGCAGAAGATCGCGGCGCTGCGGATCTTCGAGGACGCCGACGGCCGCATGAACGAGGCGCTCGGCGAGCGCGAGATCCTCTGCATCAGCCAGTTCACGCTCTACGGCGACACCCGCCGCGGCAACCGTCCGAGCTTCATCGAAGCGGCCGATCCGCAGGTCGCGCTGCCTCTCTACGAGCGGGTCTGCGAGCGGCTCGGCGCGCAGCGCGGAGTCTTCGGTGCGCACATGGACGTCGAGCTGGTGAACGACGGCCCAGTGACGCTGCTGCTCGAGCACCCCTGAAGGCGCAGAGGCGTCTAGTCTGCTCGCCATGCCTCCCGAGAGCCGGATCGTGCCACGCTTCGCCGCCGAGCCCCCGCAGGATGCTCCGCCGCATGGCCGCTGGGCCGAACGGCTGCAGACCGAGTTTCTGGCGGCCTGCCTGCGGATCGAGCTCGGCGAGGTGGACCGGCTGGGCGAGGTCGGTGAGCTGGTCTGGCATCCCGACCGCAGCTGGCACGGGCGGACGTTCCTCCCGGCGACGGCACCGACCGAGAGCGGCCTCGAGGTCTTCGGATACGTGAGCTACACGCTCGACAGTGACGGCCAGCCGGCGGCCTTCCACGCCTCCGCCGACGCGACGAGCGAGACGGCCGAGTCGAACCCGGACTGGTCGATCGACCTCTGCGACGAGGTCGTCGGCGCGTGGCGGGGCGAGCTTGGCAACGTCGCCGCGATGACACTCGTCTGGGGGCGTCCGACGATCCCCGGCGGGGCGCTCGTCACCGCGGAGCTCGCCGGACTCTGCGTCGACCAGTGCACGCTCGCAGACGATCGCTTCACCCTTCTGGCCCCCGATGACTATCGCGGCGACACGCTGACGGTGCACCTCTGGGACCGCGGAGGCCGCGAGCTCGCACAGGAGTCGCTGTACGCCGACGAGGCCTGACGGCGAGGCGCGAAGAGCGTACGCTTGGGGCGCCTCACGAGCCCCGATAGCTCAGCCGGATAGAGCGGCTCCCTCCTAAGGAGCAGGCCCCTGGTTCGAATCCAGGTCGGGGCATGCCCGGAGCCTCTAGCGGTCGGTGCGCTGCGGGTGCACGTCGTCGATCGTCGCGAGCGCAACGTACGGCGCCCCGGCGGCCTGCTCGATCTTCGGCCCGCCACCGGCGAGGCGATCGAGGACGCTGATCACGCCGACGATCGTGCGTCCCTCATCCTGCAACGCCTCGATCGCGCGCAGCGTCGAGCCGCCGCTCGTCACGACGTCCTCAACGATCACGCAGCGATCCTGCGCGCTCAGCAGCGGGCCCTCGACCCTGCGCGAGAGCCCGTGCTGCTTGGCCTCCTTGCGCACGAAGAACACCTTGACGTCGGCGCCTGCCGCCAGCGCCGCGCAGGCCACCGGGTCTGCGCCCATCGTCATCCCGCCGATGGCGGTCGCACCCCACTGCGCCGACTGCGCAGCGACGAGGTTCCCGAGCGCTTGGAACCCTGCAGGCAGGAGGATCGCCCGCTTGGCATCGACGTAGTACTGGGCGATCGCGCCGCTCGTGAGGGTGACCTCGCCGAGGATCAGGGCGTGCTCGCGCAGCTGCGAGATCAGGACGTCGCGGTCGCTCATGGGCGGCGATGCTACCGGTGGACCGGGCGCCGCCCAGCGCTGTCGGGGGCAGGCGAGGAGAGACGGCGCGCAAGCGTGAGGATCAGCGCGAGCGTGGCGAACGCCCCGGCGGCGAGTCCCACGACCCCCAGGGCCGACCAGCCCTCGGTGACCCCGAAGGCGACCGAGTTGTTCAGTGCGTGCACGGCGATGCACGGATAGAGCGACCCGGTGCGCACGTACAGCAGGCAGAGCCCGAATCCGAAGATCGCCAGCGGGACGATGAACACCGCGGGCGATGACAGGACGTGAACCCCGCCAAAGACGATTCCGGTGATCACGGCGGCGGGCCAGATCCCCCGCCAGGAGCGCAGCGCAGTGAAGACGAATCCGCGGAAGAGGAACTCCTCGGCGAGCGGGGCCATCACGCAGACGAGCAGCGCCGTGGCGATCAGCAGCGTGGAGCCATCACGAACGCCGAGATCGTCGAGGATGTTCTGGCGCTGCTCGGTGATGCCGAACGCCTGCTCCATCAGGACCGTCCAGAGGGCCGTCAGGATGAGGAACCCGACCCAGACGAGCGCCCCCCAGCCGACGGCAGGCCACAGGCGGGTGGGTCGCAGACCGAAGTGCCAGAGCTGCGGCCTGGCCGTACCGGCTGCGATCAGCATCGCGCCGCCGATAAAGCAGACGTCCTGCAGCAGCGTCGAGATGAGATTCACGCTCGCTGGCGTCGGGCTCGTCCGCACGCCCGTGGCCGCTGCGACGAGGTAGACGATCAGGCCGCAGGCGAGCGAAGCGCCGATCGCGGTGAGCAGCGCGAGTGGCGCGCGACGCGCGGGCCAGCGCGGTGCGAGCGGGGTGGGCTCGACGCCGGCGGGCAGCTCAGGATGCTCGAGCGACGTCTCCTGCATCGGGCGGGACGTTAGCGGGCGGCGGGCAACAGCCCCTCCAGCGTGCGCACGACGCGCACCCCGGGGGCGGGCGCCGCATGCTCGCCCCGCCGATCGACGAGGACCGCGGCGATTCCGGCTGCGAGGGCACCGGCCACATCGGTCCGCGGGTCGTCCCCGACGTGCAACGCCGCTGCCGATGCGCCGCCGCCCGCGCGCTCAAGTGCGAGATGGAAGATGGCCGGGTCCGGCTTCGCGACCCCGCACTCGGCGGAGGTGAGGACGCCGTCAACGAGCGCTGCGAGCCCGGTCTCCTGCAGGACGCCGTGGAGCGAGACGTCCCAATTGCTGACGATCACCAGCCGGCTGCCCGCGGCGCGCAGCGCGCTCAGGACGTCCGCCACCTCCGGGAACGGCGTGAAGCGCAGCGCCGCGAGCAGCGCCGCGCGCACCTCACCGGACGGGAGCTCCCCGGCCCGTCCGGGCAGGGCGGCTCGCAGCACCTCGGCGCAGCGGTCGCGCAGATCTTCGAGCGCCGGCAGGTCCGCCGCCTGATCGCAGTGCGCGCGGTAGTAGGCCATCTCGCGCAGCAGGGCTGCGCGGGCTGCGGACGCCTCGACGGGAGCTCCACGGTCCGCCAGCTCACGGCGCAGACCGCCGACCGGATCCTCGAGCTCGAGCAGCGTTCCGAGCGCGTCGAGCAGGACGACCTGAGGAGCCGTCACGCGCTGCCTCTAGCGTCAGTGCCCATGAGCGGGATCCTCGCGCATCCGGCGACCTCTTGGTCGTCGGTCTCCGCCGCCTCGGTGACCGTCCTGGTCACCGTCATCGCTGCGCTGCTTGTCGGATACCTGCTGCGCCTCGCCGAGCGACGTCTCGCCGAGCGGCCACGCGGGCTCGACGCCGCCGGCCACACGCGGCTGCGCTTCCTGCGCCGCTTCGTCATCGCCGTGACCGTCCTGGCCGGGTTCTTCATCGCCCTGCTCCAGTTCGAATCATTCGATCGCCTGGCGAGCGCCGCGATCGCCTCGGGAGCGGTCCTGAGCGCGATCATCGGGTTCTCGGCCCGCGACTCGCTGGCCAACGCGGTCTCCGGCGTCTCGATGGCGGTCACCCAGCCGCTGCGGGTCGGTGACATCGTCGAAATCGGCGGGATCCGGGGCACCGTCGAGGACGTCACGCTCACGACCACCTGGCTTGCGACCGCCGACCGCGGCCGCGTGATCTTGCCGAACAGCGTCGTGACCTCGGCCGCGGTGCGCAATGACTCGATCGGCGGCGACATCGTCGTCCCGGCAGCGTCGGCCTGGCTCCAGCCCGGCGCCGACACGGACGCCGCCCTTGAGGCGATCGCGGCGGCACCCGAGGTGCGCGCGGCAACGGTGGCGGAGATCACGGTGGAGGGCGTCCGGATCGAGATCGAGGGCCTCCCGGTGGCCGCAGCAGGGCGGCGCGACGCCGAAAACACGCTGCGAGCGGTGGCCCTGCGGCGGCTCGGCGCAACCGGCGTGAGGTCGTCGGCAGCGGGGTAGACTCGGCAGTGCCTTGCGGCGGCCTCGGCAGGACCGTCGCCCCACGCAGGGAACCCCGGAGAGATGTCCCGCCGCGCACGCCAGATCCGACGCCGTCGCAGCCAGGGCGGTCCCGCGCGCATCGTCGCGGTGCTCTTCGGCCTGATGGCATCGGTCGTGGTGATCGCGATCGTCGCGGGCCTCGGCTGGGTCGTGTCGGTCGCCGCCTCCGGCCCGGACATCTCCGAGCTGGCCCCGATCCCGCAGGACTCAACGTCGATCGTCTACGCGTCGGATGGCACCACGCGCCTCGGGTACATCCAGGGCGACACCTTGCGCACCCCTGTCGCCGCGAGCGCGATGCCCCAGGTGATCCGCGACGCGACCGTCGCGATCGAGGACAAGCGCTTCTACAAGCACGGCGGTGTCGACTTCGAGGGCGTTGTGCGCGCGGCGATCAAGAACGCCTCCAAGGGCGGAACGGTCGAGGGCGGATCGACGCTCACGATGCAGCTCGTGCGCAACCTCTACACGGAGGACACCGTCCGCTCGGGAGTCGCCGGCTACAAGCGCAAGATCCGCGAGGCGAAGCTCGCCTCTGAGCTCGAAGACAAGCACCCGGGCCTGGCCGGCAAGCGCTGGCTGCTCACCCAGTACCTCAACAACGTGCCCTATGGCACGGTCGGCGGCCAGACGGCCGTCGGGATCCAAGCGGCGGCACGCGTCTTCTTCGGCAAGTCGGCGGCAGGGCTCACGCTCCCGGAGGCGGCGCTGCTGGCCGGACTCCCACAGGCGCCGTCGCTCTACAACCCGCTGCTCGACCCGCAGCGCGCGACGCAGCGCCGCGCCGAGGTCCTCGACGCGATGGCGGCGGAGGGCTACATCACCCCCGCGCAGGCGCAGGAGGCCAAGCAGGCGCCGCTCAGCGTCAGGCGCAACACCTACTACGCGAAGAAGCGCGAGAGCTACTTCTTCGACTTCGTCAAGCAGCAACTGATCGAGGAGTACGGCCTGGCCCGCGTGCAGCGCGGCGGCATGCGCGTCTTCACCACCCTCGACCTGAAGCTCCAGCGGCGCGCCACCCAGGCGATCGCCGAGCGGCTGCCGAACCCTGGCGACCCGGCGGCGGCGGTTGTGACGATGGATCCGAAGACCGGCCACATCCTCGCGATGACCTCCTCCGGGGATTACCGATCCTCCGTCTTCAATCTCGCGGCGCAGGGCAGACGCCAGCCCGGGTCGACCTTCAAGGTCATGGTGATGATGGCCGCGATCCGGCAGGGCGTGGACATCAGGAACACGACCTACGAGTCCCAGCCACTCGATTTCTTCGACCAGAAGACCGGAACGCAGATCAAGGTCGTCACCGACGATCACGCCTACGTCGGGGCCGCGACGATCTTCAACTCGCTCGTGCGTTCCGACAACACCGTCTTCCAGCAGCTCGACCTCGACGTGACGCCCGAGGCGGTGCGCCAGACCGCCTACGACATGGGCATCACCAGCAAGCTCGACGCCTATCCCGCGGAGGGCCTGGGCGGCCTGACCAATGGCGTCTCCCCGCTCGAGATGGCGCGAGCGTACGCGACGATCAGCAACGGTGGATGGCGCGTGAAGCCGATCGTCATCGACCATGTCGTATTCCCGGGCGGCCGCACCGATACTGCGATCGGCAAGCCGGAGCGCGTGAAGATCTTCACCGACGGCGAGACCCACCAGGCGACGCTCGCGATGGAGGCGAACGTCCAGGGCGGCACGGGCACACGCGCGCAGATCGGCTGCCCGGCGGCCGGCAAGACCGGCACCACGAGCAGCTTCACCGACGCATGGTTCGACGGCTTCACCAGCTCGCTGGGCACCGTCGTCTGGGTCGGCTACCCGAACGCGACGACCTCGATGACCTCCGTCCCCGGCTGGGGGACGATGTTCGGCGGCATGGCGCCGGCGGCGATCTGGCATGACGTCATGGCCTACGCGATGGAGAGCCGGCCGTGCGATCCCTTCCCCGAGCCCAGCGAGCCCTTCGTGAGCAGACCGGTCGACCTCTTCTACTCCTCGAACCCGCCCACCCCGGCCGAGGATCCGCTCGATCTCGAGGCGAAGAAGAAGGCAGAGGAGGAGAAGAAGAAGAAGGAGGCAGCAAAGAAGAAGAAGGAAGCCGAAAAGAACAAGTACCCGGACAACCAGTACGAATCGCCGCCGCAGGACGGGCCCGGGACCACAGATCCCGGAACCACCGATCCGGGCACTACCCCGGGCGGCGACCCGGGCACCGGCGGCACGACACCCGGCTGATCCCCGCCACCGCGGGACCTGCTGCTACCGTCGGCCGCTCATGGCCAAGGAAGAGAAGGTCGAATTCGAGGGGGAGGTCGTCGAGGCGCTCCCCAACGCGATGTTCCGCGTCCAACTCGACAACGGCCACAACGTCCTCGGGCACGTAGCGGGAAAGATGCGTCGCTACCGGATCCGAATCCTCCCGGGCGACCGCGTCCGCGTCGAGGTCTCGCCGTACGACCTCGACCGCGCCCGGATCGTCTACCGGCACCGCTGATCTCCTGAGGGCCGGCGTGGGCGAACTCTCGCTCATCGAAGCCTTCGAGCGGATCATGCGGCCGCGGTCCGCGACGATCCTGCGCTGGGTCGGGGACGACGCAGCCGTTGTACGCGCACGTCCGATTTCCGTCACCAGCGTCGACACGATGGTGGAGGGTGTCCACCTGCGCCTGGACCCACCGGCGGCAACCGCCGCGGACGCCGCGCACCGCGCGCTCGCCGCGGCGCTCTCCGACCTCGCGGCGATGGGCGCCGAGGCCGGCGAGGCCTACATCGCACTCGCCGTCCCACCGCATCTCGGCGAAGGCGACGTCCTCGATATGGCGCGGTCCTTCGAGGCCCTCGCGGAGCGCACCGGCGTGACGATCGCCGGGGGCGACCTCGTGCGCGCGTCGGCGCTGATGGTCAGCGTCACCGTCGTCGGATGGGCCGACTCGCCGCGCGAGCTCGTCGGCCGCGATGGCGCGCGCGTCGGCGACATCGTCGTCGTCACCGGCCCGTTGGGAGCTTCGGCTGCCGGGCTCGCGATCCTCGACGGCCGCGCTAGCGGCCCACAGGAGCTGGTGCAGGCGCACCTGCGGCCTGAGCCACGGCTCGCGCAGGGACGACTGCTCGCACGGATCGGAGCCCGCGCGCTGATCGACCTCTCCGACGGCCTGGCAACCGACGCGCAGCACATCGCTCGGCGCAGCGGCGTGCGGCTCGAGCTCGAGCTCGGCGCGCTGCCCCTGGCCCCCGGGGTGGAGGCCGTCGCCAAACAGCTCGGCGTCAATGCCGCGCAGCTGGCCGCGACCGGCGGCGAGGACTTCGAACTCTGCGCCTGCCTGCCCCGGCATGTCGCGATCCCGGCCGGGATGACGGTGGTGGGCCGCGTCGTGGAGGGTCCGGCCGAGGCGGTGTTCAAGGGGTCCGACGGGGAGCCGCTGCGGCTCGCCGGATACGAGCACCATCTGGGCTGAAAGCGAGCGCGGCCGCCCCCACGCGGACGAGCGCGCAGTGGTCCAGGAACGCGTCGGCGACAAGCACCGGATCGACCACGTACCCACCGGCGGCGATCGAAGCCCGAAGACGATCGATCTGCGTTGGGGTGGGTTGGTCTCCGACGGGCGCCATGCACTCTCTGCTTCGGCGGGCGGCGAGCAGGCCTTGAGCGCAGGCGCCCGGCATGCGCGCCGACCTAGAGGCGCCGCGCCGAGCGGGTTC
>CAFBLQ010000005.1_pt1 | contig 16572 bp, 14 predicted proteins | sample 7268211 | NCBI WGS metagenome assembly CAFBLQ01 (sample SAMEA6814041, study PRJEB35770) | uncultured Conexibacteraceae bacterium | biome: Freshwater; feature: Freshwater reservoir; material: water | place: Czech Republic | collected 2017-05-23 | depth 30m m
GTTCATCACCCGGCGATCGGAATCCGAGAGCGCGACTGCCGCGCCGTCCTTGCGGCTGCGGAGCTTGGGCGTTGCGGTCAGGTCTGAAGCCATTGAGCGGCGTCCTTCGCGTGGTAGCTGATCACGATGTCCGCGCCGGCGCGACGAATCGCCGTGAGCGTCTCGAGCACCGCGGCACGTTCGTCGAGCCAGCCGGCTTGGGCGGCTGCCTTCACCATCGCATACTCGCCGCTCACGTTGTATGCAGCGAGCGGAAGGTCGGTCGCCTCGCGCACGCGGCGCAGAACATCGAGGTACGCCAATGCGGGCTTGACCATCACCATGTCGGCGCCCTCGGCGACGTCCAGCAGCGTCTCGCGGACCACCTCGCGCGCATTGGCGGGGTCCATCTGGTAGCCGCGCCGGTCGCCGCGAGCGGGAGCGGAATCAGCGGCATCACGGAACGGTCCATAGAAGGCGCTGGCGTACTTGGCGCTGTACGAGAGGATCGGAATCTCCGTGCTGCCGTCCGCATCGAGCGCCGTCCGGATCGCAGCCACGCGTCCGTCCATCATGTCGCTGGGCGCGATGATGTCAGCGCCCGCCCGGGCGTGGCTGACGGCCGTCCGGGCGAGCAGCTCCAGCGTCGCGTCGTTGCGCACCTCGCCATGCTCGTCCAGCACGCCACAGTGCCCGTGGGCCGTGTATTCGCAGAGACAGACGTCGGTGATGACGAGCAGATCGGGCTGCGCGGCCTTCAAGCGCCGCGTCGCCTCCTGAACCACGCCACCGTCGGCCCAGGCCCCGCTGCCGCTCGCGTCCTTCTCGGCCGGGATCCCGAACAGCAGCACTGCGGGGATACCAAGCTCGGTGAGCTCCTGCGCCTCGGCCTCGAGCGCCGCAAGCGGGAGCCGCGAGACGCCCGGCATCGAGGCCACAGGGACGGGAGCGTCGATCCCCTCCTCGACGAAGAGCGGAAGCACCAGATCGCCCGGGGCGAGCCGTGTCTCGCTCACGAGAGCGCGCAACGCTGCGCTGCGACGAAGGCGGCGAGGCCGTGTCACGGGGAAGGCCATGAGCTTCGCATGGTAGGGGTCGCAGGGCCTGCGGCCGGCATGCTGCGGGCCATCCCTGAAAGGATGGCGCGGTGACGCGATCTGCGGCGGCGCCCGCCTCGATCCTCTTCGTCGGCGACCTCGTCGGCAGCATCGGCCGGCATACGTTGCTCGGCCTTCTCGACGGCCTGCGCGAGCGCCACGCCACGACCTTCGTAGTCGTCAACGGCGAGAACGTCGCAGGCGGCCTCGGGATCACGCCGCGGATCGCCGACGAACTGCTCGCCGCCGGGGTCGACGTCATCACGCTCGGCAATCACGCCTACCACCGTCCCGAGATCCTCCCCTACCTCGACACGCAGGAGCGCATCCTGCGCCCGGCCAACTACCTGCGCTCGCAGCCGGGCCACGGCACCTGTGTGGTGGAGCGCGATGGCGTGCGGCTTGGCGTCGTGAACCTCTCCGGCAACGTCTTCCTGCGTGCCGGACATCCAGCGTTCGCCGCGGCCGACGCGGCTGTGGAAGAACTGCGCCGGGGCGGGTGCGACCACATCCTCGTGGACATGCACGCGGAGGCGACCAGCGAGAAGGTCGCCCTCGGCTGGCACCTAGACGGCCACGTCACGGCGGTCGTCGGGACCCACACGCACGTGCCGACGGCCGATGCACGCGTACTGCCGGCCGGAACGGCCTACATCACCGATGTCGGAATGACGGGCGCCCGGGGCGGCGTGATCGGGGTGAAGAAGGAGCAGGCCATCGAGTCGCTCGTCTCCCAGATGCACGTGCGCTTCGACCCCTCCGACGACGATCCGTGGCTCAACGGTGTCGTCATCCGCTGCTCGCAGGCCCTGCGGGCGGATGCGATCGAGCAGGTGCTCGAGCCGCTGCACCCCACGCCCGGCCCGTGAGGCCGCCCACGCCCGGGCCTGCGAGCAGGGCGACGAGCGCCAGCGGAAAGAACCAGAGCAGGTAGGTGTAGAACCAGTAGGTCGTGACGAGCTGAACAGCGGCGAGGATCGCCCCGGCCAGCGCAGCGAGCCCGACGACATCCCTGCGTCGCGGCAGGAAGGGAACCGCGCAGGCGAAGAGCACCACGACGGCCTGCAGGATGCCCTGGCCGATCTTCCAGCCGCCGCCGTAGAGGCCCCACACGGAGAACGGCGCGTCACGATCGATCTGAAATCCGAGCGTGCGATCCCAGACGGTGCGCGGATCGGTGTGCGCGAAAGCGAGCAGGGCGGCGATCGCACAGGTCAGCATCACCCCGGCGGCGAAGAGCGCAAGGCCGCGCAGCCTGCCTCGGAACTCCAGGCCATGCGTGGCGAAGAGCGGGAGCACCGGCAGGGCCGCGAACTTCGTCAGCCCCGCAGCGGCCGCCAGTGCGCCGCGGGCGCCCGGACGGGCTGCAGCCAGCACCGCCGCGAGGATCAGCGCCGCGGGGAGCGCGTCGTTGACGCCCGAGTTCGTCGCGTAGACCGTGAATGGCCATGCGCACCACGCGTAGGCGAGGACCGTCCCGAGCTCCGGCCCGCGCAGCCTGCGGCCGAGCTGGAAGAGCAGCGCGATGCAGGCGAGGTCAAAGCCGGCTGCGGCCGCGTGGGCAGCCGGCAGATCATCCCAACGCCCCTGCCATGGCCAGATCAGCTCGAACGGGACATAGGCCAGGTACAGCAACGGACCGTAGGTGTCACCGTGCTCGTTGTCGGTCGGGAAGGCCCCGTAGAGCTCGCGTCCGTGAGCGAGCCGATCGGCGCCGATGACGCCCGAGTACCCAACGTCGATGACGTTGCCGTCGACGATGTTCAGGCCCAGGCGCAGGCCGATCAAGAAGAACGTGGCGGCGGCGAGCCAGCGCCAGGGCACGAGCAGCGGAAGCCCGGCCGCGGGACGCGGGGTGCGGCGCAGGCCGATCGCGGCGAGACGGACGACGACGTAGATCAGCAGTGGCGCGACGATCGGCACTGAGAGCCCGAGATTCGCGTTGTTGAAGAACGCAAGCGAGACGCTGAAGGCGACGAGCACGAGCAGGTCCAGGTGCAGCAGCCGCAGCGGGCGGCGCGGATCGACGAACGGCAGCACGAAGAGCACGCAGAGGGTCACCCAGATCCACGGCGCATTCACCGAGCGGCCGAACGCCCCGGGGTAGCCCCGCGCCATCGACCACGCCGCCTGGAAGCCGGTCCAGGTCTCGAGCACGCGTCCGGTGGCTGGGTCGATGATGACCTCGGCCGTCTGGCGCGAAGAACGGCCCCCGCTCCAAGCCTTCACGCTCCAGCGCCCATTGCGACGCTCGCTCGCCAGGTACGAATCGGGGTTCGCCGCGAGCGCGCGGCGGACGGACGGGATGCGCCGGGCGATCGCCTCGGCCTCGCTGCGCTCGATCGAACGAGTGGCGACAGGCGCCACGGCGGGATCCAAGGGGCGCTCAGCGGCGGCAAACGCCGCGGGCGCGGCGAAGAGGACGACCAACACCACCGCGAGCAGGCGTGCGGCCGAGCGCATGGTCAGCGCAGGATGCGCAGCCCGGCGTGCTTGCCGGTCTCGCGGCGGCGCGCGAGCAGGATCCGCCAGGCGAAGAAACCGGCTGAGACGAGCGCCACGGGAGGCGCCACGATTGAGAGCGCCGCGAGCAGGATCGCGACGCCCTCGGCGAAGACCGGGAGGTGGCCGCGGGCGTGGTCGTCCAGGCGCGCGCCCGCCCGACCCATGATGTCCCGCGCCGCCGTGCCGGAGAGCCAAGCGCCCGCGATCCCAGCCGGGATACCGGGCCACCAGGCGTACCCGTCATCGCTGAGCAGCGCGCTGAAGAGCAGTGCTCCCATCCCGAGGCAGAGACCCGCGAGCGCCGCGTTCAGGACCGCGGAACGCTCGATCACACGGCGGAAGAAGAGCGCGAGGATCGCCGCGACGGCGAGCGCACCAAACCACCAGGGGCGCTCCATGAAGGCGAAATCGGTCCCCTCCAGGTCGATCAGGAAGTTCGCGCGGGCAGCGGCTCCGGCGACAAGCGCGGGGAGGAAGGGCCGGATGCCGGCGGCCTGCGAAAGGCCGAGTCCCTGGAGGATGTCGATGAGAAGCTTCACGCGGTCGGCTACCGTCCAAGCGGGATGACTGTAGAGGACCGCGACAGGGACCGCGGCGGCGAGCGCGAACCCCTCCACATGGACGCCCGCCGTCCCAGCTCAGCCGCCCGCGACATCGAGCGTTACGCGTCGCTGTTCGCATCGCGCACCCGCGTGATGACCTCGTCGGTGATGCGCGATCTGATGGCGATCACCGAGCGGCCCGAGGTGATCTCCCTGGCAGGGGGCCTCCCCGACACAACGAGCTTCCCGCCTGAGACGATGGCTGCGGTGATGGCGCGCGTCGCCAGCGAGTCTTCGGCGCGCGCGCTGCAGTACGGGCCGACGAACGGACTGCTGCAGACGCGCGAGACGGTCACCCGCGTGATGGCCGCCTCGGGCGCCACCGCAGACCCGGACGACGTCCTGATCACCACCGGTGGGCAGCAGGTCATCGACCTCGTCTGCAAGGCGCTGATCGACCGTGGCGATGTGATCGTCGCCGAGGGTCCGACCTATCCCGGCGCCGTCCCGGCCTTCACCGCCTACGAGGCCGACGTCGTGCAGATCTCGATGGACGACGACGGCATGCGCATCGACGAGCTCGAGGAGACGCTCGACCGCCTCGAACGCGAGGGCCGCCGTCCGAAGTTCATCTACACGATCCCGACCTTCCAGAACCCCGGCGGCGTGACGATGTCGCTGCCCCGCCGCAAGCGGCTTGTCGAGGTCGCCCGCGAACGCGAGCTTCTGGTCCTCGAGGACGATCCCTACGGCCTGCTGCGGTTTGAGGGCGATCCCCTGCCGACGCTTTTCGAGCTCGATGGCGGAGAGTTCGTGATCTACGCGGGGACGTTCTCGAAGATCCTCTCGCCCGGAGTCCGGCTGGGCTGGGCGGTGGCTCCGCGACCCGTCCTGGAGAAGCTCAACCTCGGTGCGGCGGAGTCGACGCTCTGCCCCTCGTCGCTCACCCAGCTCTTCGTCAGCGCGTACTTCGAGGGCGACGGCTGGCGCGGTTACGTCGACGGGTTGGTCGACCTGTACCGACGGCGTCGCGACGCGATGCTTGAAGCGCTCGAGCGCAACATGCCGGACGGGGCGAGCTGGACGCACCCGCAGGGCGGTCTTTTCGTCTGGGCCACGCTGCCCGACTACATCGACACCACCGACCTGCTGGCGCTAGCGCTCTCCCACAACGTCGCCTTCGTGCCGGGGCGCGGCGCCTACCTCGACGGACGTGGCGGCTCCTCCATGCGGCTGAACTTCTCCGGCTCGACCGAGGAGGAGATTCGCGAGGGCGTCGCACGGATCGGCGCGGTCGTGCGTGAGCAGATCGACCTCTATCAGGCGCTCACCGGCGGGCCTCGCGAGGCCCGCCGCACGGAACCTCAGCCGCGCACAGACCTCGCCGACGTGCTCGCACTGCCGCGACGCCGCGACGCCGCAGCCCGGCGGGACGCACAGTGAGTCCACGCCGGATCGCCGTGCTGAAGGGCGGACGATCCTTCGAGCGGCAGGTCTCGCTGGTCTCCGGCGGGCGCGTTGAAGACGCGCTGACGCGCAGCGGTGAGCAGGTCACCGGGATCGATGTCGGAGCCGATCTCGTCGAGCGACTGCGCGAGATCGCCCCGGATGTCGTCTTCGTCGCGCTGCACGGCCGCGACGGCGAGGACGGAACCGTCCAGGAGCTGCTCGAGGCGCTCGGGCTCTCCTACACGGGGCCGCGCCCCGCCGCCTGCGCGCTCTCGTCCGACAAGATCCTCGCCAAGCACCTCATGCAGGACGCCGGGATCCCGACGGCCGACTTTCTGGCGTTCGGTGAATCGACCTTCAGGGACCTCGGAGCCTCAGGCGCCCTCAGCCAGATCGGCGATCGACTGCACTTTCCGGTGGTCGTGAAGCCGGCGCGTGGCGGCAGCGCGCTCGGCGTGCGCTTCGCCGCGACTCCGGAGCAGGTACCGCCCGCACTGATCGCAGCGCTCTCCTATGACGACCGGGCACTGATCGAACGATTCGTCGACGGGCGCGAGCTCGCAGTGTCGGTCCTCGGGGGGGTGGCCCTGCCGGTGGTCGAGGCGATCCCGACAGGCGAGGACGTCTACGACTTCGAGGCCCGCTACACGATTGGGCGCACGCACTTCACCTGTCCGGCGAAGCTCGACGACGCAGTGTCGGCAGAGACGCAGCGGCTCGCACTGCGCGTCGTGGAGCTGCTGGGCCTCGAGAGCTGCGCCCGCGTCGACCTGCTGCTGGACGCGAGCGACGGGCTCTGGGTGCTGGAGGCGAACGCCATTCCCGGCATGACCGAGACAAGCCTGCTGCCACAGGCCGCCGACGCAGCCGGAATCACATTCGACGACCTCGTGCAGCGCATGCTCGAGGGAGCGAATCCCGCGCGCAAACGCTGATCAGGAGTCGCCGGCGAAGTCCTCGGGCGTGACTTCGTCGAGGAATTCCTTGAAGCGGTCGACGACCTCCTCGGTGTCCTCAACCTCGTGCTCGAACTCGATCGAGGACTCGGCGATGACCTCCTCGGCGGCGAAGATCGGGGCGCCCGCGCGGACTGCGATCGCGAGCGCGTCGCTCGGACGCGAGTCGATCTCGACCTGACGACCCTCGACCGCGAGTGTGATCGTCGCGAAGAAGGTGTTGTCGCGCAGCTCGGTGACTGCCACCTGCACGCAGCGCACCTCGAGCTCCCCGAGAACATCGGTGATGAGGTCATGGGTCATCGGCCGCGGCGTCGAGGACCCGTTGAGTCGCATGAGGATGGCCGCCGCCTCAGGGTGCCCGATCCAGATCGGCAGGAAGCGATTGCCGTCGACCGTCTTGAGCAGCACGATCGGCTGCTTGCCGACGATGTCGAAGCTCACGCCATAGATGACCATCTCCTGCACGAACGAGCGCTCCTGGGACGCGGTGGTCGGCTGAGGATACCCCGCGCCATCGGCGCTCCCACCTCCCGGGGTGGGCGCGTCAGGCGAGCGGCGCGCTGTGAGCGGCTGTGCCGCCGCCTCCGCGCAGGCGCTGGCGGGTGTCCTCGGGTCCGAGCGTGAAGCGGAACGTCGCGCCCCCGCCGGGGACGCCCTCGGCCGTCACGCGCCCGCCGTGGCGGTGGACGACTCGCTCCACGATCGCAAGTCCGATCCCGGTCCCCTCGAAATCGTCCGACGAGTGGAGCCTCTGGAACATGCCGAAGATCCGCTCGGCCTGCGACGGGTCGAAGCCGATCCCGTTGTCCTTGACGCAGTAGATGACCTCTCCGCCCTGCCCGGCCTCCCAGGCGATCTCCACGCGTCGATGCTCGCGACCACGGGTGAATTTCAGCGCGTTGGCGATCAGGTTCTGGAAGACGATGCGCAGGAGGCGCGGATCGGCCAGACAGGCCGGCAGGTCGGGGGCGATCACGAGATCGACGCCGGCCGTCGGCTCGACGGCCTCGAGATCGGAGATCGCCTCGTCGATCATGACGGCGGGATCGACGGCGATGCGCTCCACCTCCTGGCGACCGGTGCGCGCGAAAGTCAGCAGGTCGTCGATCAGCTGCGACATCTCCAGCGCGCCCCGGGAGACGAGCCCGAGGTAGCGCTGTCCCTCGTCCGGCAGCCCTGCGCCGTATTCCTCCTGCAGGATGCTTGAAAACCCGTGGATCGTGCGCAGCGGGGCGCGCAGATCGTGCGCGACGGTGGAGGCGAAGTTCGCGAGATCCGCGTTCGCCATCTGGAGCTCGCGCGTGCGCGACTCGACCCGCGCCTCGAGGTCTCTGTTGAGCTCCGCCAGCTTGGCCTCCATCGCTTTGAGCGCAGAGACGTCGGTGGTCGTGAGGCATACGGCGTAGGGCTCGCCGCTCTCGTCAAACAGGGGAAAATACGTGTTGAGGCGCGTCTGGCTCACCGAACCGAACGCCATTCGGCGTTCCTCGTGCAGCGGACAACGCTGCTCGAGGGCACGGCGCTGGAGCGCCTCGATCTCATCGCCCTGAGGCGCCGCGAAGACGTCGCGCGCGCGCAGTCCAACGAGCTCGTCGGTGGCCCTGCCGACGGCCTGCGCATAGGCACGGTTGACGAGCCAGAAGCGCAGGTCAAGGTCCATGAGTGCCATCCCGGAAGGGTTCTCATCGATCAGCTCTTGCAGCCTGCGCTGGTTGTCCCGCACAAGCCGCTCAGCCTCGCGGCGTGCCGAGATGTCCGTGAACATCCCGAGCCACCCGGCCATCGTCCCATCGTCGTTCAGCAGTTGCGACGAGGCCCAAAGCACCCAGAGATCGCTCCCGTCCGCTCGCTGGAACTTCATCTCAAAGGACGAGCCCTCGATTCCCAGCTCCTCCCGCCCCGCGAGGATCGTCGTGCCCTCCCCGTCGGCGAAGTCGCTGAGCGGGCGTCCGATCATCGCGGTCGGATCGTGTCCGAGCAGTTCGGCGGCGTATGGATTGACGAAGCTCGTGCGCCCGGCCTCGTCGAGCATCCAGATCCCCTCCGTCGCCGTCTCGACGATGCGCCGGTAGCGCGTGTCGGCGGCCCGGCGCTCGCGCTCGGCGGCCCGCTGCTGCGTGACGTCGAACAGCGTGGCGCGTACGACGTCGAGCAGTCCGTCCTCGCTGCGGCGGCGGTCGGCGCGCATGCCGGTCGCGAGCGGCGCCGCGTGCGCCCGCAGCAGGTCGAACTCAGCGTCTTGGACCGACTCGCCGTTCTCGAGCTGCGCGAGCGCAGCCCCAAGCGCCGGGAGCGTCTCGGGCGTGACGTAGCGCATCAGCGGCGTCCCGATCAGTGTCTCGCGATCGAGACCGAGCCATGCGCACAGGGTCATGTTGGCCTCGATCAGCATCCCCCCACCGTCAAGCGAGAAGTACCCGGTCGGCGCCTCCTCGTAGAGCTCGCGCACGCGGGAGGCCGTCGCCGCCATGCGCTCTTCCACCGCCATGGTGCGAACCCCCATCGCAACCGCGACAAGCAGCGCGAGGATGGCGACTGCCGCCGTGATCAGGCCGTGAGCAGTCTCCCGGTCGAAGAGGCCCGCCAGGCTCAGGATGTTGAGCAACGGGCTGACGAGCGCCGGGCCGATGATCAGCAGCGCCAAGGTGCGGCGAGCGATGGCGGCGCTGGGAAGATCGCGGAAGAAGGCGGAGAGCGGGGGCGAACGGACCGTCGCGAGCACCGCGCTCCACCCGAGCAGCAGCAGCGCGGCGCCCGACAGCTGCGTGAAGCGTGCGCCGGGCTGACCGGAGGTTCGCGTCTCGATGGCAACCAGGGTGAGGCTCAGGCCCAAGAGCAGCGCCGCCGCCCCGAGTGCTTGGGCGGGACGGCCGTCCGGTCGGACCGCTGCGACCGTGGCGGCCGCGACCAGCAGCAGACCGACGATGCCGAGGACCGAGAGCACCACGGAGGTGTCTGCGGCATGGATCGAGAAGACATAGCCGGCGTTCGCGTGCTGACCGATCGCGACGTCGACCAGCCCGATGATGCAGGTCGCCATCGAGAGACCCGCGAGCACGAGGACGCCCACCGATCGGGCTCGCAAATGCAGCAGCACGAGCGCGGCGCCCGCCAGCACGAAGGCGATCCCTGTTCCGGGCGGGATCGCGGGGGTCCCGGCGAGCCAGAGGGCCGAGGCGCGGCCACTCCCGACTACCCAGCCGATGGAGGTCAACAGGCCGAGTGCCAGCGGGATGAGGCAGAGGACGAGCGCGAGTCGGCGCGTGCGGCTCTCGAGCGGCGTAGGGGTCGCAGCCGGATCGGTGCTCGTGCGCGCGGCGTTCGGGTTCATGATCCTCGACGCCGAATCCCCGAAGCGTCTACCGTTCGGGGATCGAGTCGGCGTCGGTCAGATCATGACCGCTCCGGGCTCGCTACGCCATGAACGAGCCACTGCCCATCCTGCTGGTCGAGGACGACGACGCCCTCGCGGAGCTCGTCCAGCTCGCGCTGCGCGAGATCTCCGTGACGATCGAGCATGCGCAGACGGGAGCCGCGGCGCTCGCGGCGCTCGAGCGCGGGGCTCCCGCGCCGCGCCTCGTCCTACTCGACCTCGACCTTCCGGACATGCGCGGACTCCAGGTGCTCGAGCGGCAACGTGAACGTGACGTGCAGCGGGTCATTCCGATCGTCGTGCTGAGCTCCTCCGAGGAGCCCGAGGACATCGCCCGCGCCGCCGAGCTCGGAGCGAACAGCTACGTCGTCAAGCCGCCAACCTTCGAGCGGTTTCGCGAGCATGTTGCGCTGGTCGTGAGCTACTGGACCTTGCTCCACCGGATGCCCGAAACCCCATGAGCAGCGGACCGCTCCACCTGCTGCTGCTTGAAGACAGCGCAACCGACGCGGAGCTCCTCGGGGCCCGCCTGCGGTCCTCCGGGCTCCAGACGCAGATCGCGCGTGTTGTCTCGCGAGAGGAGTTCGCTGCGGCCCTCGAGCGCCACTGGGACGCAATCATCGCCGACTTCCGGCTGCCGGGTTTTGATGCCCTGGAGGCCCTTGACCTCGTGACCGCGCGGGGGATCGACACGCCGGTGATCGTCGTCACCGGCGCCGTCGGCGAGGAGGTCGCAGTCGAGTGCATGAAGCGCGGTGCCAGCGACTACCTGCTCAAGGACCGGCTCGCCCGACTCCCCCAGGCCCTCGAGCAGGTACTCGAGCAGCGGCGCCTGCGGATGGCAGAGGCAGAGGCGCGCAACGAGCTTCGAATCGCGCACGAGGAGACGATCCGCCGCCTCGCGATCGCGCTTGATTCGCGCAGTTCGGAGACCGGCCTGCACGTGACGCGAATGAGCAACCTCGCGGCACGTCTTGGAGTGTGGCTCGGGATGGACGCCGAACAGCTCGCCTTCCTCCCGCTCGCGGCAGCGATGCACGACATCGGGAAGATCGGGATCCGCGACGCCATCCTCGAGAAACCGGGTCCGCTGACGCCCGACGAGCGACTCGCGATGCAGGCCCACACGACAATCGGCCACGAGATCCTCAGCGGATCCGGCTCTGAGCTGCTGGAACTCGCTGCGCAGATCGCGCTCACCCATCATGAGCGCTGGGACGGGTCCGGATACCCGAACCACCTTGTGCGCCAGGAGATCCCCTTCCCCGGGCGAATCGCGGCGGTCGCGGACGTCTTCGACGCACTCACTTCCGACCGGGTGTACCGCAAGGCGTTCAGTGAGAGCGAAGCGGTACAGATGATGCGCGACGGCCGGGGCAGCCACTTCGATCCGGTGATCCTCGACGCACTGCTCGAGCTGGTCGCAGAGGACACTGGAAGCCCGCCGTCGAGCTGATCGACGGTCAGCAGTTCGGCGGCGAACCGCGCTCGGCAGCTCCCTCCCGCGGCTGCGATGGGCGAACGTTGCGACGGGCGTTCCCGGTCGCTGTCGGGAGGTTCGCCAATGAGGCGTGTAGTGGAGCTGCTCACGCGTGTAATCTTCGCCTCCCAGCACGTGGCGGGCGGGGCCAGCCAACGAGGAGGCGCCGGTGCGGTCCAGATTGTTCGGAGGGGCGGCCATCGCCCTGCTTATTTTCGGTCTGGGGGTCCCAAGTGCTCTGGCCGCGAAGGTGAAGTGGGTGCCCGCTTGGAACGCGAGTCCGTCGGATGTCGGCGAGGCGCTGACCAATCAGACCGTTCGCAACGTTGTCACGCCGCTGCGCGCGGGTTCCATGGTGCGCGTGCGACTTACCAACCGCTTCGGGAAAGTGCCATTGAAGATCTCGCACGTGACGATCGCCGTGCGTCGATCTGGTGCGGCACTCACATTGGGCAGCGTTCGAACGATCCGCTTCGCAGGCAAGTCGGCGGTGAACGTGCCGGCCGGAGCTGACGTCGCCAGCGATCGAATCCGCTTCGATGTCAAGCCGTTCAAGACGCTGGCGGTAAGCATCGCGCTCGCCGGGACCGCCACCGCGCCGACGCGTCACTTTCGTGGACGCCAAACCTCGTTCATGACAGCACCTGGGGCCGGCGACGCGGCGACCGACACTGGGTCCGGCGCGTTCACGATCCAGACTCGCGCTCGTCTGCTCATCACGGGCGTGGATGTGGAGGCCGCGCGCGGGACAAGATCGATTGTGACCGTCGGCGACTCGATCACCGACGGGTTCCAGGGCTACAACAGACCCGCCCTCGAGAACGAGGCGGGAGTTGATCGTGACGCGCGCTACCCGGACTTCCTCTCACGCCGCCTTGTCGGCGCGCGAATTCCTGCGGCCGTGTCCAACGCGGGCATCACCGGCAACCGAATGAACAGTCCCGGTCTCGCTGCGATCTTCGGCCCGAGCCTGCTCTCGCGGCTGAACGCCGACGTACTGCGCAACCCCGGGGTGACGGACGTCATTCTCCTCGGAGGTGCAAACGACATCGGCCAGACCCCGGGGGTCACCTCGAATGACGTCATCCGCGGCTTGGACAAGGCGCTTCGGCGGATCAAGGCGAAGCGCCTTCGAGCGTACATCGCCACCTTGACGCCGATGCGGGGAACGTTCCTCGAGACGTACGGCTCGCAGGCCGCCGACGCCCTCCGCCGCCAGGTCAACAACTGGATTCGGAACAAGGCGCCCGCCGACGGCGTGATCGACTTCGACGCCGCACTGCGCGACCCAAGCGCCAACGGCCAGCTGCAGACACGCTACGACTCCAGTGACCACCTTCATCCAAGCACGGCCGGCTACGAGCGCATGGCGGCCGTGATACCGCTGTCGCGGTTTCGCTAAAACCGCCTACGAGGACGAGCAGGCCCTCACGGCCGTCGTTCACCCGGACCCGCCCGGCAGCCCGCCGTCGAGCTGAGCAACGTTCAGCAGTTCGGAGGCGAACCGCGCTCGGCAACTCCCTCCCGCGGCGGCGATGGGCGATCCAGGATTCGAACCTGGGACCTCTTCCTTATCAGAGAAGCGCTCTAACCGACTGAGCTAATCGCCCGCGAGCGCGGCAGTGTATCGCGGGTTCGCCCGAGAGACCGCCAGGAACTGCGTCCGGGCTCAGACGGCTTTGAGCCGTGGCGCTCGCGATGCGAGCGCGGCGGCATCAGCGAGATCCTCGACGACCAGCTCGACGCGATAGGCGCTGCCCTTCGGCCGCACTCGGACCTCGCGTCCGAGGGCGGTGGAGAGCTCTTGGGCGATCTGCGCGCACGCTGCCTCCTGGTCCGGATGCAGGCGCAGAGCGCCCCGGCGCACGGCAGGTTGCGCGTTCGCGGCTCGGGCGCGGTCCTCCGTCACGCGGACGGACCATCCCCCCTCTGCGGCTGCGCGGCCGAGCCGGCGGCGATCACCGTGATCCTCCGCAAGGAGGATCGCGCGCCCGTGGCCCTCGGAGAGTCGGCCGTCCTCGAGCAGGCCGATCGCCTCGTCGGGAAGATCCAGCAGGCGAAGGAGATTGGAGATCGCGACTCGACTGCGGCCGACCCTGCGGCCGACCTCCTGGCGGGTCAGGCCGAGCTCCTCCACGAGCGCGGCGACAGCACGGGCCTCTTCGATCGGGTTGAGGTCCTGCCGCGCCATGTTCTCGACGATCGCCGCCTCGAGCGAGGCGGCGTCATCGCGCTGCTCAACCACGGCCGGGATCGTCTCCAGGCCTGCGCGCTGCGCGGCTCGCCAGCGGCGCTCGCCGGCGACGAGCTCATAGCGTCCGCCGGCCAGTGGACGGACAAGGACAGGCTGGAGGACGCCGCTGGAGGCGAGCGACGCTGCCAGCGATTCGAGCGCATCCTCGTCGAAATGGCGTCGCGGCTGCGACGGATTCGGGACGATGAGGCCGGTCGCGATCTCGCGCAGCTCCGGGCGATCGCCCGGCTGGGAGGAGACCTCGAGGATCGCGGCGAGACCGCGTCCCATTCCACGCTCAGCCACGGGCAGCCACCTCCTTGGCGAGCTCGAAGTAGGCCTCCGATCCCGCGCAGTGCGGATCATGATGGATCACGGGGCGCCCATAGCTCGGCGACTCCCCGATGCGAATGTTGCGCGGGATCACCGTGTCGAAGGCGAGCTGCGGGAAGTGCTCGCGCACCTCTCGCTCGACGTCGCGTGCCAGACGCGTGCGGCCGTCATGCATGGTCAGCACGAAGCCGGCGACGGCCAGCCCTGGATTGAGGTCCCGTTGGACAAGCGAGAGGGTGTCGAGCAGTCCGGCGAGCCCCTCGAGCGCGAAGTACTCCGTCTGAACCGGGACGATCACCCGATCGGCGGCCGTCAGGGCATTGATCGTCAGCGGGCCGAGCGACGGCGGGCAGTCCAGCAGGATCGCCGCCGTGTCGTCGCGCAGCGGCGCAAGCGCATCACGCAGGCGGGTTTCGGATCCTGGTTCGCGCGCCAGCTCGATGTTGGCTGCTGCGAGATCGGGATGCGCGGTCAGGAGCCTCAGGCCGGGGATCGACGTCGGAACGAGCGCATCGGCCGCGGAGACCCGCCCGACCAGGACGTCGTAGATGCTCGGTTCGGTGGTCTTCGGCACCCCGAGCCCGACCGTGGCGTTGGCCTGGGGGTCGACGTCGACGAGGATCGTCGCAAGCCCCGCCTCCGCGATGCAGGCGGCGACGTTCACCGCGGTCGTCGTCTTCCCGACGCCGCCCTTCTGATTCGCAATCGCGTAGATGGTGCCCATCGTCCGCGGACGCTACCGGCCGAGTCGGTCGGAGCAGAGGGAATATGGTTCGGGTCCGAACGGTCGAGAAGGTCAGGCGCCGAGAGGGCGTTTGTGGGCCACCCCCGTGCGCCGGGGGTAGCGATCGGGTGTCGGAGATTCCTTCGTGCTCAAGCAGAGATGGCGCTCGGCTTCTCCGCTCGCAAGCGGCCGGTATTCCGGGCGTGACATCCCGAGCTCCAGCGCCGCCCGCACCGCAACGCTCTCCTCTGCGTCATCGCGCCGGCCCTTCCACGCCACCAGGGCTCCTCCCTGGTGCAGCAGCGGCGCCGCGTATTCGAGCAGCACACCGAGCGGGGCCAGTGCGCGCGCCGTCACGGCGCCTGAAGCGCCCAGGCCCTCGGGCCACGCCTCGGCGCGGGCGACGACGACGGCCACGTTGCGCAGGTCCATGGCGATGGCCGCCTCGCGCAGGAACTCGGCCTTCTTGCTGACGCTCTCGACCAACGTGACCCGCGCCTGCGGCAACGCGACAGCGAGCACAAGGCCGGGAAAGCCGCCTCCCGACCCGAGATCGGCGATCTGCAGAGTACTTCGCAGCTCCGGCGCGGACAGACCGCTCAAGGAATCGGCGATATGCACCTCCACCGCACGATCCGGATCACGCACCGAGGTCAGCGCGTGCGGTGACTGCGCAAGCAGCCGGAGCAGCAGATCCAGCTGCTCGGGCGCCGCCGCGGGCAGCGTGTGTTCGCGCGCCAGCTCCTGAAGTCGCTCCATCGGGGACATCGCCGCAGCGTAGGCGTTTCCCGTGAAACGCTCGGAGGCTCAGGCCGCGGGGGAGACGACGAGCCGCCGCTCGGGCTCCTCGCCCTCGCTGTGCGTCTCGATCTCGGCACGATCGCGCAGGTGCTCGTGCACGATCCGCCGCTCACTGGCGCTCATCGGCTCGAGCGCCACCGGGACCCCGCGCTCGAGCGCCTCGTCGACGGCATCGTCCGCAAGTCGCTCGAGTACCTCACGGCGGTGCTCGCGGTACCCGGCCGCATCAATGACGACGCGGCGTCGGTCGTCCTCGGTGCCCTGCAGAACCGCGCGAGATGCCAGATGCTGAATTGCGTCGATCGTCTGGCCGTGGCGCCCGATCAGGAGTCCGAGGTCCTCGCCGTCAACCAGGCCGGTGATGGTGTCCTCATCCTCGACGACCTCGATCTCTCCGTCGAGACCGAGCGCGTCGAGAACGTGCTCGAGCAGCTCGCCGACGATCTCCGCGCCCTCGGACAGCTCACGTGTCATCGCCGCCTCCCGGAACGCTTCTTCTTCTGCCGCGGCGGAGGTGGCGGACTCGCCTTGGGACCGTCGCCAGCGATCTTCGCATCCTTGGTCGCGACCGGGCCCGAGACGGCGGCCGCGCCCGCCGTTGCCGGCGCAGGGTTCAGCGGGATCGGCCCATCCCCGCTCCCCCCGAGCCAGCTTGGCAACTGTCCCGTCTTGCGACGAATGAAGTACTGCTGGCCGACCGTCCACGTATTGGTCGTGATCCAGTAGACGAGTAGGCCGGCGGGGAAGCCCTTGATGAAGAAGACGAAGACGAACGGCAGCGCGAACATGATGATGCGCTGGTTCTTGTCGGCCGTGACCGACATCAAGATGCTCGACAGCAGCTGGGATCCGACGTAAAGGACAAGCAGCGCGACCAGCACGCCGCCGGTCGCGTTATTGGTCAGGTCAGGAATGAAGAGGAACTTCGCCGAGCCCGGATCCACGAGCTCACACGGCGTGTTCGAAACGCTCTTCCCGAGCTCCTTGGCGGTGGCGAGGATCTTCGCCTCCGGCCCGCAGATGTCGACCTTCAGATCCTTGCGCAGCATGTAGAACAGCGAGATGAAGACCGGCATCTGCAGCACCAGGGGAAGGCA
>CAFBLQ010000006.1_pt1 | contig 16404 bp, 14 predicted proteins | sample 7268211 | NCBI WGS metagenome assembly CAFBLQ01 (sample SAMEA6814041, study PRJEB35770) | uncultured Conexibacteraceae bacterium | biome: Freshwater; feature: Freshwater reservoir; material: water | place: Czech Republic | collected 2017-05-23 | depth 30m m
CCTTCAAGCGCGATCCGCAGGCCAAGGCGTTCGGTCTGCTCGCCCCCCAGACGGTCAGCGACGGTGAGCGCACGCTGCTCTGCGGTGGCTTCTGGGGCCTCTCGCGCCACGTGAACTACCTCGGCGAGATCCTCATGGCCGTCGGCCTCACGCTCGCCCTCGGCCAGCCGGGCGACCTGCTGCCGTGGCTCTACCCGCTCTATTACGTCGCGCTGCTCGTCCCGCGCGAGCGCGACGACGACCGTCGCTGCGCGGCCAAGTACGGGCCGCTGTGGGACGAGTACCGCGCGCGCGTGCCGCGCCGGATCATCCCCGGGATCTACTAGGCGCAGACGCGGATCAGGTCGGCGGCCTTCTCGCCGATCATGATCGTCGGGGCGTTCGTGTTGCCGCCGGGGATCAGTGGCATCACGGAGGCGTCGGCGACGCGCAGGCCTTCAACGCCGCGCACGCGCAGCTGCGGGTCCACCACGGCGAGCTCGTCCTTGCCGATCCGGCAGGTGCCGACCGGGTGGTAGAGCAGCTCGACCCGGCGGCGGATGTCGGCCTCGATGTCTGAGTCGTCGTCCACACCCGGGCCGGGAAAGAGCTCGCGGCCGGCCGTCTGCGCCAGCGGCCCGGAGCGGACGATCTCCCGCGCAAGCTTCACCCCTGCCACCATCGCGTCCATGTCGTCCGGCTCGGTCAGCGAGTTGGTGACGAAGCGCGGCGGGCGCGAGGGATCGGGCGAGTCGATCCACAGCCGTCCGCGGCTCTTCGGCGAGACGAGCACCGGGCCGATCGTCATCGCGTGGCCGTCGTAGGTCGTCGTTCCGTGGTCGACGAAGTAGACCGGCGCGAAGTGGAACTGGAGGTCGGCGGCCGGCAGGCCGGGGCGGCTGCGCACGAAGGCGAACGCCTCGGCGACGGTGGAGGTCAGCGGGCCGGTGCGCCGGGTGAGGTACTCGAGCACCGCCCTGGGCGTCTCGGCGTCGGCGATCGACCCGCCGCCCGGCAGATCCCAGATGCAGACCTGGGCCGGATGGTCCTGCAGGTTCTCTCCCACGCCGGGTAGGTCGACCTGCGGCGTCACGCCGGCGGAACGCAGCGCGTCGGCCGGGCCGATGCCGGACAGCATCAGCAGCTGCGGTGAGCCGTACGCGCCGGCGCTGAGGATCACCTCGCGGGCTGCGTGGGCGACCTGCTCGCGTCCGCGCGCGTCCACGAAGCGCACGCCGGTTGCCCGCCCGCCAGAGAGCTCGACGCCCTGCACGAGCGCGCCGCGGACGACCATGAGGTTCGGCCGCTTTAGCGCCGGCTTCAGGAATGCGTCGTACGCGCTCCAGCGGCGGCCGCCGCGCTGCGTGACCTGCGCTAGTGCGGCGCCGTCCTGCTCGGGGCCGTTGTAGTCCGCGATCCGCGGGATGCCGGCCGCCTGCGCGGCCTCGAGGAACTGCTCGGTGACGGGCCGCGGCGAGCGCTCGTCCTCGACGCGCAGCGGGCCGCCCACGGCGTGGTCGGCGGAGGCCCCGCGCTCGTTGTCCTCCGAGCGCAGGAAGTACTCGCGCACACCACTCCAGCCCCAGCCGTCGGCGCCCTGCGCCTGCCAGAGGTCATAGTCGAGCGGCCTGCCGCGCACGTAGAGCATCGCGTTCATCGATGACGAACCGCCGAGTCCCTTGCCGCGCGGAGAGAAGAGCGAGCGCCCGTCGCAGCCGGGCTCCGGCTCGGTTGAGAAATCCCAGTCGAGTTTCGTGTGGAACTGCTTGGCGAAGGCGGCGGGAATCGTGATGTTCGGGTGGCGGCCCTTCGCCGTCCCTGCCTCCAGCAGCAGGACGCGTACGGCAGGATCCTCGCTGAGGCGTGCCGCCAGCACGCATCCAGCCGATCCGGCGCCGACGATGACGTAATCGGCGCTGTGCTTTTCACGCGTATTCGGCATGACGCGACGCTACCAGCGCGCGCCGAGCCCGTAGCATGGGGGGCTCACAATGCAGATGACCGAGGTAGCTGACGCATGACCCTCCAGATCGACGTCGCCGAGCACGAGGCGGGCCCGGAGTCCTCCGAGATTCCGCTGCGCTTCGTCACCGCCGCATCGCTCTTCGACGGGCACGACGCCGCGATCAACGTCATGCGCCGGATCATCCAGGACACCGGTGCCGAAGTGGTGCATCTGGGACACAACCGCAGCGTGCGGGACATCGTGCGCGCGGCGATCCAGGAGGACGCGGACGGGATCGCGATCAGCTCCTACCAGGGCGGTCACACCGAGTACTTCCGCTACGCCGTCGAGATGCTGCGCGAGAACGGCGCCGGCCACATCCGCGTCTTCGGCGGTGGCGGTGGAACCATCACTCCCGAGGAGATCGCTGCGCTGGAGGACTACGGCGTCGAGCGGATCTACCACCCGAATGACGGCATGGCCATGGGCCTCATGGGCATGATCGAGGACCTCGTCGAGCGCACGCTCAACGGGCGCGAGGCGTCCGCCGTGCCCGCCGACCTCACCTCCGATCTCGCAGTCGCGCAGATGCTCTCGGCGCTCGAGGACGAGGTGATCGACGACGCACAGCTCGAGCAGCTGCGCGCCGGCTGGCGCGCAGCGCGGGCGACCGTTCCCGTTGTCGGGATCACCGGCACCGGCGGTGCCGGCAAGAGCACCGTCACCGATGAGCTGCTCTCGCGCTTCGTGCAGTGGTTCCCCGAGCTGAAGGTCGCCGTGATCGCCGTGGACCCGACACGGCGCCGCACCGGCGGCGCACTGCTCGGCGACCGGATTCGCATGAACAGCCTGCGCAACGAGCAGATCTTCATGCGCTCGCTCGCCACGCGCCGTCAGCACCGTGCGACCAGTGCGATCCTCGACGACGCCGTCGCCTTCCTCTGCTCGGCCGGCTTCGATCTCGTGCTCGTCGAGACGGCCGGCATCGGCCAGAGCGATTCGGAGATCGTCGACCTCGTCGACATCCCGCTGTACGTGATGACCAGCGAGTTCGGCGCGGCGAGCCAGCTCGAGAAGATCGACATGCTCGATCTCGCGCAGATGGTCGTCATCAACAAGTTCGACAAGCGCGGCGCCGATGATGCGCTGCGTGACGTGCGCAAGCAGTGGCGGCGCAACCACACCGAGTTCGACCTCGACGAGGAGGCGATCCCGGTCTTCCCGACGATCGCCAGCCAGTTCAACGATCCGGGCCTGACCTGGATGTTCGTGAACCTGTGCCGCGCGATCGGCGCGCGCCCCGGGATGGACCCCGCGGCGTGGGAGCCGACGCTCGAGCTCGCCACGCACGAGCCGCTCGGCAACACCCTTATCCCGGGAGCGCGTGTGCGTTACCTGGCGGAGATCGCCGAGCAGGGCCGCGGAATCAACGCCGACGTCGAGCGCCTCGCGGCGCAGGCGGCGACCGCCCAGCACTGCCATGAGGCGCTCAGGGCGCTCCATGATCCTGCGCTGCCGGCGCCGCTCGACGCCTACGGCGAGGCCGACCTCGCGACCGATGACGCCGCGCTCGCCGTTCTGCGCTCGCGCTACAACGAGGCGCTCGCCGATCTGGGGGCCGAGGCGCTCGGCCTGCTGCGCAATTGGGATCGCCAGATCGAGGGGATCACCGGGGAGACCTACAGCTACACGGTCCGCGGCCGCGAGATCACCGGGAACAACCACCGCACCTCGCTCAGCGGGCAGCAGATCCCGAAGCTCGCGGCGCCGCGGCTCGATGGCTGGGGCGATCGCCTGCGCTTCCTGTGCAAGGAGAATCTGCCCGGGAACTACCCGTACACCGGCGGCGTCTTCCCGTACCGCCGCGAGGGTGAGGACCCGACCCGGATGTTCGCCGGCGAGGGATCCCCGGAGCGCACCAACCGCCGCTTCCACTACCTCTCGCAGGGGCAGCCCGCCGCACGGCTCTCGACCGCCTTCGATTCGGTGACGCTCTACGGCGAGAACCCCGCCGAGCGCCCCGACATCTACGGCAAGATCGGCAACTCCGGCGTCTCGATCGCCACCGTGGACGACGCGAAGAAGCTCTACTCGGGCTTCGACCTCTGCGCTCCGACGACGTCGGTCTCGATGACGATCAACGGGCCCGCGCCGATCATCCTCGCCTTCTACATGAATGCCGCGATCGACCAGCAGGTCGAGAAGCACCTGCGCGAGGCCGGGCAGTGGGAGGAGACCGAGCGCAGGCTCGATGAGCTCTTCGCCGGCAAGCACCGCCCGAGCTACGACGGCGAGCTGCCGGAGGGCAACGACGGCCTCGGCCTCGGCCTGCTCGGCGTCTCCGGCGACCAGGTGGTCGACGCGGACACCTACGCGCGCATCAAGGAGGAGACGCTGAAGACGGTGCGCGGCACCGTCCAGGCCGACATCCTCAAGGAGGACCAGGCGCAGAACACCTGCATCTTCTCGACGGAGTTCGCGCTCAAGATGATGGGCGACGTCCAGCAGTACTTCGTCGAGCGCGAGGTCCGCAACTTCTACAGCGTTTCGATCAGCGGGTACCACATCGCCGAGGCGGGGGCGAACCCGATCTCGCAGCTCGCATTCACACTCGCGAACGGCTTCACGATCGTCGAGTACTACCTCGCGCGGGGCATGGCGATCGATGACTTTGCGCCGAACCTGAGCTTCTTCTTCTCGAACGGGATGGATCCCGAGTACGCGGTGATCGGCCGCGTCGCCCGGCGGATCTGGGCGCGCGCGATGCGCGAGCGCTATGGAGCAAGCCCGCGCAGCCAGATGCTCAAGTACCACATCCAGACCTCCGGCCGGAGCCTCCACGCGCAGGAGATCAGCTTCAACGACATCCGCACGACGCTGCAGGCGCTGTACGCCCTCTTCGACAACTGCAACAGCCTCCACACGAACGCCTACGACGAGGCGATCACGACCCCGACGGAGGAGTCGGTGCGCCGCGCGGTGGCGATCCAGCTGATCATCAACCGCGAGCTGGGCCTGAACTTCTGTGAGAACCCGTGGCAGGGCTCGTTCATCATCGACGAGCTCACCGACCTCGTGGAGGAGGCGGTCTACGAGGAGTTCGAGCGCATCTCCGAGCGCGGCGGCGTCCTCGGCGCGATGGACACGATGTACCAGCGCGGAAAGATCCAGGAGGAGAGCCTCTACTACGAGCGCCTCAAGCATGACGGCACGCTCCCGCTGATCGGCGTCAACACCTTCCTGCCGAAGGATGGCGCCGGCGAGGCGATCGGCGACCTCGAGCTCGCGCGCTCCACGGAGGAGGAGAAGCAGGCGCAGATCGCGGCGGCCCGCGCGTTCGATGCGCGCTCCGCCGAACAGGCGCCGGCCGAGCTCTCGCGCTTGCGCGATGTCGCCCGGGCACGGGAGAACGTCTTCTCAGCCCTGATGGACGCGGTGAAGGTCGCCTCGCTGGGCGAGATCTCCGGTGCCCTCTACGACGTCGGCGGCGAGTACCGGCGCAACATGTAGTCCGCGCGGGATGCTGCTCGACGCCGTCGGCGCAATCCACGAGCCTGTCGCCGGGCAGGCGCGCATCGTCTGCCTGGTCCCCAGCATCACCGAGCTGATCTGCGACCTCGGGCTGGCCGAACAGCTCGTCGGCCGCACCGGATTCTGCATCCACCCGTGGGAGACCGTTCGCGGCATTCCGAAGGTCGGCGGCACGAAGGATGTGCTGCTCGACCGGATTCGCGAGCTCGCGCCCACGCATGTGATCGTCAACGTCGACGAGAACCGGCGCGAGACGGCCCAGGCGCTCGAGGCGTTCGTCCCGCATGTCGTCGTCACGCACCCCCAGGCGCCGCACGACAACCTTCCGCTCTACCGGCTGCTCGGGGGGATCTTCGGCCGCGAAGAGGAGGCTGAGCGCCTGGTGGCGGAGTTCGAGCGGGCCTGCGCCGCCGCCACGGCGACGCCGCGTCCGCGCCGTGACGTGCTGTACCTCATCTGGCGCGATCCATGGATGACCGTCTCGCCGGAGACCTACATCTCACGCACGCTTGAGCTCTTCAACTGGCACACACTGCCGCGCGAGTGTGCATCCCGCTACCCGGAGATCGAGCTCGGCGAGTTCGTCGGGGCCGTCGACCATGTGCTGCTCAGCAGCGAGCCGTACCACTTCCATGACGAGCACCTGGCCGAGGTCGTCGCCGCCATGGATGGGGCGAAGGTGTCGCTGATCGACGGCGAGATGACCTCCTGGTACGGCAGCCGCGCGATCCGCGGCCTCGAGTACCTGGACGCCTACACCCGTTCGGGCTGAGCGATCCTCACGCCCCGGAGCGATGGACCAGGGTGGCCATCGCCTCGGTGCGGCTGCGCACGCCGAGCCGCCGGTAGGCGCGTTCCACGTGCTTGTCGACCGTCCTGGGGGTGATCCCCAGCTGCAAGGCGACCGCCGCCGGGGAGTTGCCCCGCAGGATCAGGGCCATGGCCTGCGCCTCGCGCGGGCTCAGCCCGTGCTGGCCCCAGCGGTCGACGGCGAAGCCCTTCTCGCCGAGCACCTGCGAGAGGGCGGTCGCGGGCATCTCGCAGTAGGACCCGCTCCGGTCGAGGAGCGGGTGCTCGGAGGAGGGCGTCGCCGTGGGGCTCGTCGTGACGCTGGTGCCTTGGAAGGGCCCACTGTGAGTGCCCCTTTGCGCCCTGCGCCAGGTCCGCAGGCGGATGACGTACGCAGGAGGAGTTCGCGGACTGCGACGTACTGCGCTACGGGGGCCGATTCGGCACCCGCGATGGTTGAACCGGTTCGATCTCCGGCGTCCCAGAGAGCCTGCGTCGCGATGCGATCCCCGGAGCAGGACTTGACAAGCCTAGGTCAAACCTGCACAGAATGCGTTCGATTTGAGCGGGGTGGTCGGCCCATGCGTGGACCGACGCCCCGGAAACGAAGTAGGAGGGGGAACAAGTGGAAACGTTGCTTGCTGCGGCACCGTTCTTTAAGGAACAGGCATCGCATGGCTTCTTCTCGCTTGACGTGTTCTACACGATTGCGACCGTCAGCCTTGTGCTGACTGTCGCAGCGATCGGCCTGATCGATCAGGGACTCGTCCGGCGCAAGAATCAGCTCGACACATGGATTCAGAAGATCATCTGCGCGATGTTGGCGGGCCTGGGTATGGCCGTGGTCGGCTTCGCGATCTGGGAGTTCCAGTACTACGAGGCCCTCGGTGTTCCGGAGCCGCTGAAGGCGGCGCTTCAGGACTGGTGGATCTTCGGAGACAAGCAGACGACGGTCGCGACGCAGATCGATCCGAAGATCCTGCCGGAGGCTGACGTCTATCAGGTCTTCCTGGCCTTCTTCATCGCCTACGCGATGGTCGGTGGGGCGCTGCTGCATTCGGCCGGTCTCGAGCGTGTGAAGGCGCTGCCGAACTTCATCATCGCCCTCGTCGCCGGCACGATCATCATGCCGATCCAGCTGTATCTGACCTGGGGTTCGGCGAGCTTCCTCACGACCAACGGGACACACGACTTCATTGGAGTGTTCTCGCTGTACATCAATATCGGCGTCTGGGCCCTGATTCTCGCCTGGCGGGCCGGTCCGCGCCTCGGTGCGTTCAAGCCCGACTCCCGCACGATGGGTCCGGTGCCGCACAACCTGGCCACCTCCGCCGCGGGTGTCGGACTGCTGCTTTTCGCAGCGCCGTTCTTCGCCCTCGGCTGCGGCTTCTTCGTCTATGACGTGGGCTACTTCGGTATCTCGCTCAGCAACGGAGGCTTCGGGCTGATCGTCGTGAACATGTTCATGGCGTACATCGGCGGCGCGCTCGGCGGTGCGATCATTTCGTACAAGACGAAGAACCCGCTGATGGCGGTCATTGGAGTCGTCGCCGGTTACATCGGCGCCGGCACCGCGATGGATGTGGGCAAGCCGTGGGAGATCCTTATCGTCTCGTTCATCGCACCGTTCGTGGTCTACGCCACGTACCTGCTGATCAACGGCAAGCTGAAGATCGACGACAAGAAGATCGTCCCCCTCGCGCTTGGCGGCGGCATCTACGGCGCGCTCGCAGGTGGCGTCGTCGGTGCGGGCGACAAGACCGGCGGCTGGTTCGGGATCGAGAAGGGCAAGTACGCCTTCCAGAATGCCGAGATCGGGATCGGTCATCAGGCGCTTGGCGTCCTCGTGACCATCGGCTTCGCGGCGGCCACCGGCCTGTTTCTGATTCTCCTGCTGGAGAAGACGATCGGTCTGCGGGTCTCGGAGAAGACCGAGCTCGACGGTCTTGATTCCCACTACTGGGGCGCTCCGCCTCCAGGCGACCACGACACCGGTCCGATCGACTATCCGCACCAGAAGGAGTACGGATCTGGGGAGACCGCCTCGGTCTAGACTCAGCCGACCGCAAGGTCGCAAGAAGACAGCAGGACGCGAAGGCCCGCCTGACGGCGGGCCTTCGTGCTGTCTGGGACGGGCAGAAACGATCGCAGCATGTTGCAGCTTGACGTTTCAGAGCGAGCTTCGCTATGTTCTGGAAGTTAGATCAAGGCGGGAAAACGCTCCGCAATAGAACTGGAAAAACGATTCCATAATGGGCCGCCGCAGATCGGCTTCCCTGGACGGATGACGAGGACCACATGGCCGATTACGACGCACAAGCCCCCAACGCCCGACGCTACCCCCGCGTCATCACCGTCGATGAGATCGAGGCGCTGCCGCGGATCGAATTCAATACGGGGATCGACACCGCGGTATTCCTTTCGCGCGAGCGTGACGACGCGCGCTACTTCCGTCAGGGCTACTGCTGGATGGAGCCCGACCACGGTCCGTATCACTGGGACCAGAACAACTTCGATGAGACCCACTACTGCCTCGCTGGGCGCATCAAGCTCCGCGTTCTCGATGCCGCCGGGCGCGAGATCCTGCTTGAGGCGGCCGAGGGTGAGCACATCTTCCTTCCGGCGGGCTTCAAGTACACGGTCGAGGCGACCGGAGTCCGGAGTCTCTTCTTCTGGACCAGCGGCCCCTCGCCGCGTCCGGGGCTTGTCGAGGCGAAGGACTACAGCAACGAACTCCGGTCACTGAGGAGCTGATCACATGGCCGTCACACAGATCACCGCAAGCATGCTGGCACCCCTCCGGGGCGACAAGCGCTGGGCATACATCGAGCGCCAGAAGACCATCCGCGTCGTGACCATCGACGAGGACGGCTCGCCGTACCTCTCGCCGCTCTGGTTCGTGGTCGATGAGCAGCGGATCTTCCTGCCGCTCGACGCCGGCGGCCGTCATGCCAAGAACGCCGAGGCGGGACGCCCCTTCTCGGCGCTGGTCGACACCGGCGACGAGTTCACCACGGTCGCCGGAGTGCGCATGCTCGGAACGCTCAAGGCGACCGACGACCCGACGCTGATCGAGCGCCTGTCGGAGAAGGTGTTCGACAAGTACTTCCACGTCGGTCATCCGTTCGCGGAGGGCTACATGGAGTTCGGCAACTTCGCCGGCCGTCGTTGGCTCGAGATCATCGTCGACAAGATGATCGGATGGGACCAGCGGGAGACGTCGACGTCCGCCTCGTATGAGGCCCGCGTCCTGCCATCTCACATCGGCGACCGGCTGCTGCCGGGTTCCTGACGGAGGCGCGCACCATGGCTCCCAAAGGGACGGTCCGGGTACTCGTCGTCGGCGAGTCCTGGATCAAGCACACGATTCACATGAAGGGCTTCGACGTCTTCCATTCGACCGAGTACGAGGAGGGCGGCGGGGAATTTCTCGCGGCGATCGCAGAGGCCGGCCACGAGGTCACATACGTGAGGGCCCATGAGGTCTCCTCACAGTTCCCGACCACCGCGGAGGCGCTCGCCGCCTTCGATGTCGTCGTGCTCAGTGACATCGGCGCCAACACATTCCTGCTCACCGACGAGACATTCCTGCGCTCGGAGCTGACGGTCAATCGCCTCGAGCTGCTGGCCGACTGGGTGCGCGGCGGTGGCGGCCTGATCATGGTCGGCGGGTACATGTCGTTCTCCGGGATCGATGCGCGTGCACGCTTCGGCTGGAGCCCGCTCGCCCCTGTGCTCCCGGTCGAGATCCTTGACATCGACGATCGAGTTGAGAAGCCCGAGGGCGTGACGCCGACCGTTCACCTTGCAGATCACGAGGTGCTCGGCGGGGTTCCGACCGAGTGGCCGGCACTGCTCGGCTACAACCGCGTTCGCCCGAAGCCCGGCGCGGAGCTCGTCGCCGCGGTCGGCGATGATCCGCTCCTGGTGGTCGACCGCGTCGGCGCGGGGCGCACCGTCGCGTTCACGTCGGACTTCGCTCCGCACTGGGCGCCGCCGGCCTTCGTCGGGTGGGAGCACTACCGGACTCTCTGGGCGTCGATCGTCTCCTGGGCCGGTGCGAACGAGCCCGGCGGGGAGCGCTAGACCGGCCTTGGGGACAGGGCGCGGATCGTGCACTCGTGAAACGATGTGCGTGTGACGAACCGTCGACCCACCATGAAGGACGTTGCGAAACATGCCGGCGTCTCGGTGAGCACCGTCAGTTACGTCCTCAATGACAGCGGCCCGGTGGCCGCGCCGCGCCGTGCCCGCGTTCTTGAGGCGATCAGGGCGCTCGAGTACACCCCAAACGAGTCGGCGCGCAGCCTCAAGCGGCGCTCGGCATCGACGATCGGGCTGGTCGTCCCCGACCTCTCGAACCAGTTCTTCGCGCTGGTGGCCGAGGGTGTCGAACGCGAGGCGTCGGCCCGCGGGGTGCTCGTCGTGCTCTGCGTCCCGGGGGCGACCGACGTCCCTGAGGCACAGCACGCCGCACTGCTGCGCGGCCAGCGTCTCGACGGGGTCGTCTACCTCTCCGGGACCGGCACCGCCCCACGCGAGATTCTCGAACTCGCCGACTCTGGTCACATCGTGCTGGTCGATGAGCAGATCGCCGGATTCGACCTGCCGTCGGTCGTGGCCGACGGGCGTCGCGGAGCTCGCGAGATCGCCGCTTCGGTGCTGCAGATGGGGCATCGGCAGCTCGCAGTCATCGGTGGCCCGGCGGCGTTGTGGACCGCGGAACAGCGTCTTGCCGGGTATCGCGAGGCCTTCGCCGGCGCGGGGATCGACCCGGATGAGGTCCCGGTCTACACCGGCGACTACCGCATGGCATCGGGCGAGCGGCTCGCGGAGGAGGCCCTCACCTGCGCCGGACCGAGACCGACCGCGCTCCTGTGCGCCAACGACCTGATGGCCATCGGCGCGCTCGAGTACTGCAAGCGCGAGGGCCTGCGCGTCCCCGAGGATGTCAGCATCGCCGGGTTCGACGACCTCCCGATCGCCGCGCTGCTCACGCCGCGCCTGACGACCGTCCGTCAGCCGGCCGCCGAGATGGGCGCCATGGCTGCACGCCTGCTCTTCGAACTGATCGATGGCCGATCGTCTGATGGCGACGAATACAGCGAGCCGCTCCCCGCCGAGCTGCTGCTGCGCGAATCGGTTGGACCGGCGCCGCGCGGATGAGCGACGCGGATTCCAATCCGATGGTTGGCCCCACGGTCGTCGTCGGCGCGGTGAACGTCGATCTTGTGGTTCCTGCTCCGCGGTTGCCCGCGCCCGGCGAGACCGTGGTTGGGGGCGATCTCCAGCGCCACGGTGGCGGGAAGGGCGCCAACGCCGCGGTCGCCGCTGCGCGGATCGGCGCTCCGGTCTGGCTCGTGGGCGCCGTCGGTGCCGACGAGATGGGCAGTCAGGCGCTCGACGAGCTGCGCGACGAGGGCATCGACGTGAGCGGCGTCTGCGCCCTTGCGGATGCCTCCACCGGCGTTGCGCTCATCGTCGTCGATGCCCGGGGCGAGAATCAGATCGCCGTCGGGGCCGGGGCCAACGCGAGGCTCGACGCCGAACACACGCGCTCAAGCCTCAGGGCTGTCCTTCCCGGCGCCCGTTGTGTGCTGGTCAGCACCGAGATCTCCGATGCCGCGGTTGCGGTCGCCGTCGAGGAGGCCTGCGCCGCCGCGATTCCGTGTGTCCTCAACCCTGCGCCGGTGACCGCCGCGGTGCTCGCGGTGCTGGGGCATGGACCGATCCTCACGCCGAACGCCAGCGAGCTGATGGATCTCGCCGCATCGCTCTCGGCGCCGCCGGTCGATGATGCGCCCAACCAGGTGGCTGCCGCCGCGGCGCTCGCCCCATGGGTTGCCGGCCGTACCGGTGCCCCTGTGATCGTCACGCTCGGCGGCGACGGCGCCCTGATCGCACGCCCCGGGGAACCGGTCGTCGCGGTTGCGGCCGTTCCGGGGGTTGAGGTCCGCGACACGACGGGAGCCGGGGACACCTTCAATGGGGTCCTCGCGGCCAGGCTCGCCGGCGGGGCGCCGCTTGAGGAAGCGGTCAGATATGCCGGAGCTGCCGCCGCCATCTCGGTCGGCTCGGTTGGCGCCCGCGCGGGAATGCCGCGTTCCGCGGCGCTCGAATGAGAGAGAGGAGCGACACGTGTCGGCACGAACCAGAGCATTGATCGACGATTTCGCGCAGGCCTGGGCTGCGCGCGATCTGGATCGCCTGATGGAGCTGATGAGCGATGACTGCCGTTTTCGGGCGTCGCTCGGGACCGAGCCCGGAACGACCTTCGAGGGGCGCGACGAGGTTCGGCACGGCTTCCGGCTCTTCCTCGGTCCAGCCGACGCGCCGGTGCTGCATACCGATAGCGAGGTGACACTCGCGGCTGACGACTTCGCGGTGACCCGTTGGACGGTCCACGTCCCGCAGCCCGACGGTTCGGTGAGCTTTGTGCGCGGCTGCGACATCTTCGAGATCGCCGATGGGCGCATCGCGCTGAAGGACACCTACCGCAAGGTCGTCGGGGACCTCCCCGCCGAGCCGGACTGAGCCTAGGGCTTCGGGACCGGCCGCTAGCCGATCCCAATCCCGAGGTACTTGACGCGACCCTGTAGAAACGTTAATAGTGTTGACCGCGCGAGGCGGATCGGATGCCGCTCGTGCCTGTTGTTCATGAACAGTCAAGACGACGTGAGACGGTTCAGCATGCCGGTGGCTCTGTGCCGGACCGGTGCCGATCTAGACCACCCCTGAGAAGAAGGATGTACGCGGATGTCACTCGGTAGCTCTTTCGACAACATCATCATCAACACCGACAACTACAAGCACTGCCACTACTCGCTGTACCCGCAGGGGACCGAGTACGTCTCGAGCTACATCGAGTCGCGTGGTGGCGACTTCCCGCTGACCATGTTCGTCGGCCTCCAGGCCTTCCTGCGCGATTACCTGATGCGCCCGGTGACCCTCGAGGACATCGATGAGGCCGAGCTCACCTGTCGCGAGCAGGGGATGCACTTCAACCGTGAGAACTGGATGGGCATTCTCAACGATCACGGCGGCCTCCTGCCGGTCGAGATCGAGGCCGTCCCTGAAGGGACCGTTCTGCCCGCCCGCAACGTCCTCGTGCAGCTCATCAACACCGACCCGAAGTACTTCTGGGCGACGAGCTTCTTCGAGACCGCGCTGCTGCGCGCCGTCTGGTACCCGACCACGATCGGCACGCTGAGCTGGCTCTGCAAGCAGGTCATCAAGGAGGCCCTTGAGACGACATCCGACAACACGCATCTCCTGCGCCACATGCTCCATGACTACGGCGCGCGCGGCGTGAGCTCGCAGCAGTCGGCGGCGCTCGGCGGCCTGGCGCACCTGGTCAACTTCAACCAGAGCGACACGGTTCCGGGGATCATCGCGGCCAAGAAGTGGTACAACGCGGTCGATCCGTCGAACTCGGGCCCGAACTCCGAGCACGCCGGATTCTGCGCGTGGGGCCGTGACAACGAGGCCGCAGCGATGCGCAACATGCTCGAGACGTATAAGGAGAACGGCGTCGCGCTGCTGCTGACCGACACGTACGACCACGAGAACGCGGTCAAGAACATCATCGGCAAGGAGCTGAAGGAAGACATCATGAACTTCCCGGGGCTCGTCGGCGCGCGTCCGGACTCCGGCGACATCGTCGAGGTCACGGCCGATACGACCGAGTGGCTGATGGATGCTTTCGGCTACGAGACCAACAGCAAGGGCTACAAGATCCTGCCGCCCTACATCCGCGTGGTTCAGGGTGACGGCGTCACCTTCTCGAGCCTGCGGGAGGTCTATATCGAGATGGAGCGCCGCGGCTTCGCCGCGGACAACGCCATCTTCGGCATGGGCGGCGGCCTGCTGCAGCACGTCAACCGCGACACGATGAACTTCGGGCAGAAGGCGAGCGCCGTCTGCGTGAACGGCGAGTGGCGGGACATCTACAAGCAGCCGACCGGCGCCGCGTTCAAGGCCTCGAAGAAGGGCCGGCTCGCGCTCAAGTACGAGAACGGCGAGTACGAGACCGTCTCACGCGAGTCCTGCCCGCCGGACGAGAACATCCTGCAGCCCGTGTTCCGCAACGGGCAGCTGCTCAAGAAGTGGGACTTCACCGAGCTCATCACCCAGAGCGAGCTCCCTGTGCCCGAGGCTTGGTATCACGAGGTCATCGCCCCGATGCGCGAGGCTCGCGGCGAGGCCGTCTCGGTCTGATCTCGGCGATCTCCGTCCGTCCGCCGCGCAGACTGGAGCGCGGCGGACGGGCGGGGCCTCGTGCGCGGTCTCTTCGATGAGCACACTCCACATCTTTGACATGGACGGAACCCTCGTCCGCGGTTCTGCCTGTCTGGACATCTCCCGGCACCTCGGCCAGATCGAGCGTGTGAACGAGATCGAGCAGGCGTGGAGTCGCGGTGAGGTCGGTCACGTCGCCTTCTACGAGCTCTGCCTCCCGCTCTGGGAGGGGCTTACGGAGGCCGACGTCGACCTCGTCTTCGCCGCGGGCGAGTGGATCGCCGGCGTCCCTGCGGTCTTCGCGGACATCGCCACCAGGGGCGAGTACAGCGCGGTGATCACGCTCTCGCCCCAGTTTTATGCCGACCGCCTGCTTGCGTGGGGGGCCGGCTCGGTGCACGGAGCAGAGGTGTATGGCGGCATCCCGCCGATCCCTGAGCAGGTCATGACGCCCGAGAGCAAGATCGACGTCGCGACCGCACTGATGACGCGGTACGACCTCGGCCCGGACGACGTGATCGCTTACGGTGACTCCGCATCGGACATTCCGCTCTTCGAGCACCTCCCGAAGACCGTTGCGATCAATGGCTCTGACTCGGCCCGCTCGGCCGCGACGATCACATACGAGGGGTCCGACCTGCGTGACGCGTACGCGCTCGCCCGAGAGCACTTCATCGAGCGGCCGTGTGCGGCCGCTGCCGACTGACCTGCATCGATGACCGGGCCGCTTCTCACGAGCATGTCCACGCGACATGCGAAGCGCATGATGGTCTTCTCCGGCCGGGCGCATCCGGCGCTGGCCGAGCAGATCGCCGAGCGCATGGGCGTAGGGCTCGGGCCGGTGACGCTCAAGACCTTCTCCAACGGTGAGGTCTACGCCCGCTTCGGGGAGTCGATCCGCGGCGCGGACGTTTTCATCGTCCAGCCGATCTGCGCGAACGACGACACCGGCGTGAGCACCAACGATGCGCTGATGGAGCTGCTCGTGATGATCGATGCGGCCGTCGGCGCGTCGGCGCATCGGGTGATCGCGGTCTGTCCGTGGTACGGCTATTCGCGTCAGGACAAGAAGAGCGCTCCGCGCGAGCCGATCAGTGCGCGGCTGGTGGCGCGCATGCTCGAGGCCGCCGGTGCCGACCGGGTCCTGGCGATGGACCTCCACGCCGGTCAGCTCCAGGGGTTCTTCCGCATCCCGGTCGATCACATGACCGCGCTGACGCTGCTGGCCGACCACATCGCTGCGATCCCCTTCGAGCAGGAGGTGGTGATCGTCTCTCCTGATGCCGGGCGTGTGAAGCTCAATAAGCGCTTCGCCGACCGCATCGGTGCCGATCTCGCCATCCTCGACAAGGAACGCCCCGCCCAACAGGAGGCGCGCGTCGGCCGCATCATCGGCGAGGTCGAGGGCCGGACTGCCGTGATTCTCGACGACATCATCGACACCGCCGGCACCTTGAAGGTCGCCGCGGAGGCGGTTCTCGAGGCGGGCGCTGCGCAGGTCCTCGCTGCGGCGACACACGGCATCTTCAGCGGTCGTGCGGCCGAGAATCTCGCGGCCGCTCCGCTCGAGCGCGTCGTCGTCACCGATACCGTCATGCCGCCCAACCCACTGCCGTCGAAGGTCGAGGTCTTGACCTGCGCTCAGCTGCTGGCCGACTCGATGGGGCACATCTTCCGCAACGACTCGGTGAGCGCCGTCTTCGAGGGTCAGAACCACGCATTCTGAGCATCGTTTCTATACGATGCCTATCACGTTTTCAGCGCTTTTATAGATTTGTTTCTGGCTGCGGGCCGGGAGGGAGAACACATGCCTATTCGGATTGGATATAAGGCGTCGGCTGAGCAGTTTGGGCCGCGTGAGTTGCTTGAGTTTTCGGCGTTGGCTGATGCGTCGGGTTTTGACATCATCGCGGTGTCTGATC
>CAFBLQ010000007.1_pt1 | contig 16015 bp, 17 predicted proteins | sample 7268211 | NCBI WGS metagenome assembly CAFBLQ01 (sample SAMEA6814041, study PRJEB35770) | uncultured Conexibacteraceae bacterium | biome: Freshwater; feature: Freshwater reservoir; material: water | place: Czech Republic | collected 2017-05-23 | depth 30m m
CCTCGAAGAGCCGCTCGCGACAGGCCGGGTCGCGCACGGGCGTGATCAGTTCGACCCGGTTGTCGAGGTTGCGGGGCATGAGATCGGCCGAGCCGATCAGCACCTCGGTCTCGTCGCCGTACTCGAAGCCGTAGATCCGGGAATGCTCCAGGAAACGCCCGACGATCGAGGTGACCCGGATGCGCTCGGAGACCTCCGGGATCCCGGGCACCAGGCAGCAGACCCCGCGCACGTTGAGGTCCACGGTGACACCCGCGGCGGAGGCCCGGTAGAGCGCCTCGATGATGCGCGGGTGGACGAGCGCATTCATCTTGAAGCAGATGCGCGCATCGCTGCCCGCGGCTGAGGCGGCGATTGTGCGCTCGATGCGCTCGAGCAGCCCGTCGAGCATGAAGGTGGGCGCCACGAGCACCCCGCGATACTCCTGCGGGCGCCCATAGCCGGTCAGGAAGTTGAACATGTCGGCGACGTCGGCGCCGATCTGCTCGTCGCAGGTGAAGAGGCCGAAGTCGGTGTAGAGCCGGGCCGTCGTCGGGTGGTAGTTGCCGGTTCCGATGTGCACGTATCGGCGCACGCCGTCACCCTCGCGTCGCACCACCAGCAGGCACTTCGCATGGGTCTTCATGGACGAGAGTCCGTAGACCACGTGGACGCCCGCCTCCTCAAGCTTGCGCGCCCAGGTGATGTTCGCCTGCTCGTCGAACCGCGCCTTGAGCTCCACCAGGCAGACGGCCTGCTTGCCCTGCTCGGTCGCGCGGATCAGCGACGGCACGAGCGGCGAGTCGTCACTCGTGCGGTAGACGGTCTGCTTGACGGCAAGGACGTCCGGGTCCTCGACGGCTTGCGTGACGAAGCGCTCCACGGAGGTCGCGAACGACTCATACGGATGGTGCACGAGGATGTCGCCCGCGCGGATCGCCGCGAAGATGTCGCCACCGTCGTCGTCCGATGTACCGGCGAGGGCCGGGGCATTCACGGCCTGGAAGGGCTCGTCGCGCAGGTCGGCATGTCCCGGGAGCCGCACGATCTGCCAGAGATCGTTGAGATCGAGCAGCCCGGGGACGGTGTAGACCTGCCGATCCTCGACGCGCAGCGCAGTGCTGAGCTCATCCCGGATCGCGGGACTGAGTCCCTCCTCGACCTCAAGGCGCACGACCTCGCCGAACGGCCGCCGACGCAGCTCCGCCTGCACCGCCTCGAGCAGGTCGTCGGCCTCATCGGAGACCTCGAAGTCCGCGTCGCGCGTCACGCGGAAGAGCCCGTGATCGAGGATCTCCATCCCCGGGAAAAGCGCGTCGAGGTTCTCGGCGATCAGCTCCTCGAGCAACACGAAGGTCGTCTCGCCCTCGACCACCGGGACGAAGCGGGGGAGCATCTCCTTCGGTACCTTCACGCGCGCAAAGATGGTGACCGCAGTCTGCGGGTCGCGCACGAGCACCGCGAGGCTCAACGCAAGATTCGAGATGTATGGGAACGGGCGACCGAGGCCGACGGCGAGCGGCGTGAGGACGGGGAGCACCTGTTGACGGAAACGCTCGCGCAGCTGCGGCAGCTGATCGGCCGGGACGTCGGCGAGCGAACTCAGGCGCAGCCCGTGCTCGGCGAGGACGGACCGCAGCTCGCCGCTGACGAGCCGCGCCTGGCGATCGACCTGCGGCTGGATCTGCGCGCGCAGGACATCGATCGTTTCGTCGGGGTTGAGCCCCCCACGCCGCTTGTCGGTGATGCCGGCCTCGACCTGATCGTGCAGGCCCGCGACGCGGATCATGAAGAACTCATCGAGATTCGATGAGAAGATCGCCGCGAATTTCAGGCGCTCCAACGGTGGCTGAGCGGGATCCTCGGCGAGCTGGAGCACCCGGTCGTTGAAGTCGATCCATGAGACCTCGCGGTTGAAGGAGAGGCCCGCGTCGGCGATGTCCAGCGACTCGCGCGGAGCCGGAAAGGGCTCCTCGGCCGTCGGGACGAAGCGCTCACCGGCATCGATCGGCGGCTCGTTCATGCGCTCTGCACCTCCTCGTGGGACGGACGTTCTCCGGTGGCGAACTCCAAGCGCGCGCGCAGGCCATCGCGCTCGAGATCCAGCCAGAGGTCTCGGAAGCGCTCTGCCAGCAGGTCCCGGCGCGCGCGCAGGTACGCCTCCAGCGCGAGCAGACCGCGCCACTCCTGCGCATGCGGCAGCTCAGCAGCATGCGCAGGGTCGAGGTCGGGGGCCCCCGCGGCCCGGATCAGCAGCTCCTGCGCATCGGCATCGCGCAGCTCGGCGACGAGCGCCTCGACCCGCGGCAGCTGAACGTCGCAGTCATGGATCTCGCCGAGTAGGTCTTGCACCTCGCGCACGCGCCGCGCCGCGGTGTGGGCGAAGGGTCCGAAGCAGGCGTCCGCGGTGACCTCCAGGACGTAGCGCAGGCGCTTGGCGGCGATGCGCATCTCGTGAAGCTCGCCGATCGCCCCCGGCGCGAGAGCTGCGGGCACGAACGACCAGAGCTCGTCGAGCCGCACACGCACGATTCGCTCGGCGTTGTCGGCGAGCGCCCCGGCGGGATCGAGGCCCTTGACCTTGCGTGCGCGCACGTCAGGCGGCTCCGTCCATGCCCGCGAGGCCCTCGAGCCGGCCGCGCAGATCGCCGGCATCGACCTGCCCGAGCGCTGCCGCAAGGCGCGCGTTCGCCTCGCGCTGCTCGACGCGCGTGCGGGCGCTGAGACGCTCGACACCGGCGCGCTCCTCTGGGCCGGCAGCCGCCGCGAAGCGCTCCAGCGCCAGCAGCTCGACGTCCGGATCGCGGCGCGCGCCGAGCGCATCGGCGAGCTCCTTCACGTCGGCGAGCACCGATCGCAGCTGCGCCTTGGGGAAGCACGGCGCATAGACCTCGAGGACGGCGCGCAGACGCCGCGTGGCAACGCGCATCGCGTGGACGCGCTCGATCTGGGCCATGTCGAGGACGCCGGCGCGGTGTTCGAAGAGCTCCTGCGTACGCACGGCCACAGTCGCCGCAGCAGCCTCGGCATACGTCATGTCGCCCCGCAGGCCCGGGATGTCCCTCGCCTTCGCCATACCGGCCCAGTATCGCGCATCGGCCTCCACTCACCTGCAGCCTGAGGCCCACCGGGAGGACGCTCGAGCTCAAGGCCGTCTACCCTCGCCCGGTGCCCTCCGGTGCCCCGGCAATCCTCGTGCGCGATCTGCGCAAGCGCTACGGCGACCATGAGGCTGTGCGCGGCCTCGACTTTGAGGTAGCAACGGGTGAGATCTTCGGCCTGCTGGGTCCGAACGGCGCCGGGAAGACAACGACCGTCGAGATCCTCGAGGGCTACCGCGTGCGCGATGGCGGCGAGGTCACCGTTCTGGGCATGGATCCCGGCGACCGGCCGCGCGATCTGCGCGAACGCGTCGGCATCGTGCTGCAGAGCTGCGGGATGTACCGCCATGTGAAGGTCCACGAAGCCGTCGCCTACTGGGCCGCGCTCTACCCCGGCGCGCGTGACGTCGACGAGGTGATCGAGATCGTCGGCCTGGGAGAGAAGCGCGACGCCCTGGCGCGGACGCTCTCAGGCGGGCAGGCGCGGCGACTGGACCTGGCGCTGGCGCTGGTCGGCGACCCGGAGCTGATCTTCCTGGACGAGCCGACGACCGGCTTCGACCCTGCCGCCCGTCGGGCCGCCTGGGCCACCATTCGCCGCCTGAAGGAGCTCGGAAAGACGGTGCTGCTGACGACGCACTACCTCGACGAGGCACAGGCGCTCTGCGACCGGGTTGCGATCGTCAAGGACGGGCGGATCGTCGTCGAAGGACCGCCCTCGACGCTGGGCACCGCCGCCTCGCGCTGCCAGGTCGCGTGGACCGACGCGGATGGGATCCGGCAGACCCGCGAGGTCGAGGATCCGACCCCGCTCCTCAACGAGCTCACGACCGCCGCACTTGCCGGCAACGAGCCGCTGCGCGACCTGACGGTCACGCGGCCGAGCCTGGAGGACGTGTACCTCGAGCTGACCGAGGACGTCGACGCTGCCCCATCGGAGCCGGCGGCATGAGCGACATGACGCTCGCCTGGCGCCACTACCGCCTCGAGCGCCGCATGTTCTGGCGCAACCCGACGGCGGCGTTCTTCAGCTTCGTGCTGCCGCTGATCTTCCTCGTACTCTTCGGCGCCATCTCCGACGATGACCAGCTGCGGATCATCGTCCCCGGAATCGCCGGCCTCTCCGTGATGGCCACGACGTTCAACGCCCTGGCGATGCAGATGACCTTCCTGCGCGATGCGGGCGTCCTCAAGCGGATGCACGGGACGCCGCTCCCCGGCCGCTCCTACCTGGCGGGCGTGCTGGGCAGCGCGGCGACGAACGCGCTCGTGCAGATCGCGATCGTCGTGCTCGCGAGCCGCTTCGCCTTCGGCCTCGGGTGGCCCGAGAACTGGCTGACCCTGGTGATCTTCACGCTGCTCGGCGTGAGCTGCTTCGCGGCGATCGGGGTGGCCTTCTCATACGTGATCCCGAACTTCGAGGCAGCCCCGGCCTACACGAACATCATCTTCCTGCCGGTGATCTTCATCTCCGGCGTCTTCTACGACGTGGAGAAGGTCCCCACGTTCCTTCACGACATCGCCAACGCCCTGCCGCTCGTCCACGTCATCAACGGGCTGCAGGCCGCTCTGGTCACCGGCAAGCCGCTGCATGATCTGCTCTCCGACCTCGCCGTGCTGCTGCTCTGGGCCGCGCTTGGAGCCGTGGCGGCCGTGCGCGGCTTCCGCTGGGACGCGCGCGGCAGCTGAGCCGGAAGGTCAGGCCGCGGCGGATCGGAACGCCGCGGGCAGCTCGCCTTCGGCGCGGACCTCGATCCCGGCAAGCTCCGACGCTTCCCACTCCTCGCGCAGCAGTCCGAAGACGTTCACGTCGAGCCAGCCTGCGGGATGGCGATGCCAGTCGCGCAGCACGCCCTCATGGCGAAAGTCCACGCCCAGCAGCGCCCGCGTGGATCGCTCGTTGGCCGGGTTGGAGTAGGACCCGAGGCGATGCTGACCGAGCAGCTCGAACGCGAGGCGCATCATGATCGCCTTGGACTCGCGGTTGACTCCCGACCCCCAGAAGTCGCGGCCGAGCCACGTGCCGATCATGCAGCGGCCGTCGCGCTCGCTGAACTCCGAGAGCCCGGTGATGCCGGCCGGCCCGCGCTCGCGGTGGACGATGAGCAGATCGAGCTGTTCACCGGCGGCGCTGCGCTCTGCGGCGCGCGCGATATAGGCCTGCGGCTCCTCGATCGTCGTGTAGGGCCCCCACGAGAACCAGCGGGTGACCTCATCGTCGTTCGCCAGGGCGAAGAGGGCCGGCGCATCGTCGGGCGTCGGAGCGCGCAGGGTCAGAGTCGGTCCGTGCAATTGGAACATCGCGGAGATAGATTCGCACGGCGATGTGGGGGATGCTCTATGACGTCCACGGAAATCTGCCGGCGCTTGAGGCCGTCCTTGCCGAAGCGCGGCCGCTCAAGGTGGACAGCTGGCTGCTCGGGGGCGACTTCACGCTCTTCGGCGGCTGGCCTGTGGAGACGCTCGCGCTGCTGCGCTCGCTGCCTGACGCCACATGGATCCGCGGCAACGGCGAACGCTGGACGGCCGCACCGCACGCGGCTCCCCCCGATGAGAACGTCCGGGCGGCGATCGCCCACACGGCCGCGGCGCTCGGGAACGAGGAGGTCGCGGCACTCGCCGCCCTGCCCGCCGGCGCTCCGGTTCCCGGCGGGCATGCCTGGCACGCCTCGCCGGTCTCCGACGTCCAGGGATTCCTGCCCGAGCCCGAGCCGCAGGATGCCGATCTGCTCGCAAACGTGGACGATGCGCGGCTTGTTGTCGGGCATACGCACATGCCCTTCCTGCGCGTTGCCGAGCCGCAGGGCATCGAGATCCTGAACCCGGGAAGCGTCGGGATGCCCTTCGACGGCAACCCGCGCGCAGCCTGGGCGCTGGTCCATGACGACGGCACGGTCGAGCTCCGGCGCACGCGCTACGACCACGCCGCGGCGGCGCGGCGTGTGCGCGAGGCGGCCGACGGCGCACGCTGGGGCGAGATCACCGCCCAGCGGATCGAGCGCGCCCGCTTCGTGACCCGCTGAGCCGCGCTGCTACGGTCGCGCCGATGACCCCAGCCGACCCGGATCCCGCCGAGCTCGTCAGCTCTGTCGGAGCACTCGATCAGGCCGTCGTCGCCCTGCGCGAGTACCTCCACCGGTCGGGCGCGCTGCGTGCCGTGGGCGTGATCGAACGCGACGGGACCCACCCCGCGGTCGTGGACTGCTCGCGGCTCGCCGCGATCGAAGTCGACCTCGGTGACCGTGTCGTGCAGCTCGCCCACGGCGTGTCCCTCGACGTCCCCGTTCCGCCGCTTCCCGACGTTCGGATGCTGCCGGCCTTCGAGGTCGACGCGGTGTCCGGAGAGATCACCGGTGCGATCGGCGGCCTGCACCGGCTCATCGACGGCGTGCGCGTGCTGGCGGAGGCGCTCGGGGGCTCCAACGTCGCGCTTGCCGTCTTTGAGACGACGAACGACGAGGTGCCGCTGGCAGTGACGGTGCGCGCTGGCAGCACGGACCCGGCCGTAATCAGCATCGGCGACGAGCAGTTCGAACTGCCGGGGGCCTGACCGCTGTGCGGACGGTTGCCCGGCTCTTTGGCCCGGTCTTCATCCTTGCGGGGGTCAACCACTTCGTGAACCCGCGGTTCTATCTGCGCATCATGCCGCCCTGGCTGCCGGCGCATGAGGCGATGAACGCCGCCAGCGGCGCGGCGGAGATCCTCGGCGGCGGCGCCCTGATGTGCTCGGACCGGCGCCTGCGCCGACTGGGGGGATGGCTGTCGCTCCTCACCCTCGTGGGGGTCTTCCCGGCGAACGTGCACATGGCGCGCCACCCGCAGGAATTCCCCGAAATCCCGGGGGGCGCGGCCGCGCTGCAGGCGCGCCTGCCACTGCAGGCGCTCTTCATCGCGTGGGCCGTCGCCGCGATGCGCCGGTGAGCGATCACGGCCAGCAGGCTTCATTTCGCGGCATCGGTGATAGACCATGCCCATGAGCACCCGCTCAGACGGTCGGCGCCGTGGCATCGCGGCGGCGGGCGCCGCCCTCGCAGGAGTGGTTGCGTACGACCTCGTCCAGCGCCGCCACGCGATCCTGCGCAACTTCCCGGTGGTCGGCCACCTGCGCTACCTGCTGGAGAGCGTCGGCCCGGAGGTACGCCAGTACATCGTCACCTCCAACAACGAGGAGCGGCCGTTTTCGCGCGACGAGCGCGCGTGGATCTACAGCTCCTCGAAGGGCCGCCGCAACACCTTCGGCTTCGGCACCGACAACGAGATGGAGCAGATCGAGGGCTACACGATCATCAAGCATGCGGCCCGTCCGCTCGCAGACCCGGCGGCAGGCGCGGCCGGGTCAGCGCCGGACTTCGCCCTTGCGGGCCCGAAGGTGCTCGGGGGAGCACATGGGCGCCGCCACGCCTTCCGCCCCGCCTCGGCCGTGAACATCAGCGGCATGAGCTTCGGGGCGCTCTCCGGCCCGGCGATCAGCGCGCTCAACCGCGGCGCGCTGGAGGCGGGCTGCTGGCACAACACCGGTGAGGGCGGGCTCTCCACGCACCACCTGCAGGGCGGCGAGCTGGTCCTGCAGATCGGGACCGGGTACTTCGGCTGCCGCGACGCACGCGGGAACTTCAGCCTCGAGCAGCTACGCGAGCGGGTGGCCGAAGGTCCCGTGCGCGCAATCGAGATCAAGCTGTCGCAGGGGGCGAAGCCGGGCCTCGGCGGCATGCTCCCAGGGGCGAAGGTCACGGCTGAGATCGCGCGGGTGCGCGGCGTGCCAGCTGGGGTCGACTGTTTGAGTCCCGCGGCCCACAGCGCGTTCTCCGGTCCGGACGAGCTGATCGAGTTCATCGAGCTACTGGCCTCCGAGACCGGTCTGCCGGTCGGGATCAAGTCCGCCGTCGGCGAGCAGACGTTCTGGGACGAGCTGACCGCGCGCATGGCGCAGACCGGCTGCGGGCCCGACTTCATAACGATCGACGGCGGCGAGGGCGGGACCGGCGCCGCCCCGCTCGTCTTCACCGACCACGTCTCGCTGCCGTTCAAGCTCGGCTTCGCACGGGTCTTCGGGACGTTCGCCCGCGCCGGCCTGCAGGACGACATCGTCTTCATCGGCTCCGGGAAGCTTGGACTGCCGGCGAACGCGCTGATCGCCTTCGCCCTCGGCGCAGACCAGGTCAGCGTCGGGCGGGAGGCGATGCTGAGCATCGGCTGCATCCAGGCGCAGCGCTGCCATACAGGGCATTGCCCGACCGGCGTGGCAACCCAGAACCCGTGGCTGACGCGTGGACTCGACCCGGCAGACAAGGCGCTGCGCGCGACCGCCTACGTGCGCGCGCTGCGTGGCGAGCTCGGCCGGCTCGCGCGGGCATGCGGTCTCACCCACCCTGCCCTCACCCACCCCGATCAGCTGGAGATCATCGGCCAGGGATTCCGCCATCTGACGCTGACCGAGGCGTTCGAATATGACCCCGCGTGGCGCGAGCTCTCCCCGGCGCGACGTGCGGAGATCGAGGCGACAGCCGGGGTACCCGGGTGACCGCACCCCCGATCCCGGGGCCCCAACCTCCCGAGGCGCTGCTCGACCGGATCGTTCCGGGGGCGGATCTCATCGTCCCGCTGGCCAACGGCGAACCCACCGGGCTGATCGACGCGCTCGAGCAGCATGCCGACCGGCTTGCGCGCGTGCGCATCCATCAGATGCACCCGTTGCGTGAGCGCGCGTACATCCGCGGCGCCTTCGGCGACCGCCTGCGGCACGTCAGTTACTTCCTCTCGGCCGCCGACCGGCAGGCGTACCTCGACGGCCACTGCGACCTCGTCCCGAACCACTTCTTCGAGATGCCGCAGCTCCTGCACCAGACGACGCGCTGCTCAATGGTGCTCGCGGCGGCCAGTCCACCGGACCGCCACGGCTTCTTCAGTCTCGGAACCAACGCCGACTACGCGGCGGCGCTGATCGGCAGGGTCCCCTTCTGGCTCGAGGTGAACGAGCAGATGCCGGCCACGACCGGGCACAACGTCATCCACGTCTCGCAGATCGAGGGGTGGTCGCACGCAGACCGGCCGCTGATGGAGTTCCAGCCCGCGATCCCGAGCGAAGCTGACCAAAGGATCGCCGAGCTGATCGCGGAGCGGATTCCCGACGGCGCAACGCTGCAGACCGGCATCGGCGCGATCCCGAACGCGGTGATGGACGCGCTGCGGGACCATCGCGACCTCGGGCTGCATACCGAGATGCTCAGCGACGGCGCCATCGATCTCATCGAGTCGGGGGTCATCAACGGAACCCGCAAGTTCCGCCGGCGCAACAAGCATGTCGCGACCTTCTGCCTGGGAACCAAGCGGCTCTACGACTTCCTGCGCGATAACGACGGCGTAGAGATGCTCTCCGTCGACTGGGTCAACAATCCGGTGACGATCGCCCAGCAGCCGGACTTCGCGGCCATCAACGCGACGACCGAGGTCGACCTCTTTGGCCAGTGCGCTTCCGAGACGATCGCCGGGCGCTACTGGTCGTCGAGCGGCGGCCAGGCCGACTTCGCCCGGGGTGCGATGGCCGCTGAGCGCGGCCAAGCCTTCATCGTCCTGCACGCGACTGCACGCTCGGGACGCAGTCGAATCCGCGCGCAGCTCACGCCGGGCTCGGTCGTCACCACAAGTAAGAACACCGTGGACCATGTCGTGACCGAGCATGGCGCCGTGCGGCTGCGCGGGAAGTCGCTCGGCGAGCGCGCCCGCCTGCTGATCTCGATCGCCGCCCCGGAGCATCGCGACGATCTCGAGCGTGAGGGACGCGAGCTGGGGCTCGTCCACGGCTGACGGCTCCCGGCTCACACGCGCCTGCGTGTTCTCGACGCACGGTGTGAAACCCTGCAGGACGGGTGTTCCGCCCCGTCGAACCGTCATGCCCCGTCACGCCCGCCTTCTCATCAGCACGCTCGCCGCCGCGGCGATCCTTCTGCCCTGTGCGAGTGCATCGGCGGGCGTCTACGGCGGCAGCACCGACCAGTACGACGCGTTCGTCCTGATCACCAAGCCGAAGACCCTGCGTCCCAAGACCTTTGTGATCGGTCTGCGCCTGAGCTGCAACAGCGGCGCGTCGGTCGCCGTCAACCGCTCCTTCCCGATCGCGGAGTTCAATCCGGTGAGCTTGCTCCCCAGCGGGCGGTTCTCCGCAGTACGCACGCAGACGACAGGCGCGGGTCGTCTGCAGATGACGATCACCGGCCGGATCGGTCATCGGTTCGCGAGCGGCCGCCTGAAGGTGACGCTTACCGGAGGCGATACATGCACGTCGACGCCGCTCGGCTGGACGGCGCTGCGCTCCCCCGGCCGCATCTACGCCGGCGCCACATCGCAGGAGGAGCCGGTGGTCATCCAGCGCTCCGGAAAACGCATCGAGCATGTCGACATCGACTGGCACGCCGACTGCACACCGAGCGGGTACGTCCATATTCCCGACGAGCTCAACGATCTCCCACTGAAGGCCACCGGCGCGTTCGGCGTATATCGGCGGGCGACCGATGGGACCGGCCGCTGGAACCGCGCGTTCAGGGGCATCCTGCGACGGACCTCCGGCAGCGGGACGTACCAGGTGAGACTCGCGCGCAGCGGGAACAGCTGCAGCACCCCGCTGATCAGCTGGAACGTTGCAACCGGCTGAACCGGCTGAACCGGCGCGGCGAAAAGTACTTAGCACGCTAACTAACGTGGTAACCTGCGCCGATGCCCGCCCCCGCGCAGGAGACCGCGGCGCCCCAGGACGACGCCGAGCTCGACGCCTTCTCGGAGGCGCTCGGAGAGTTCATGCTCGCCGCGCGCCGCGCACGGGGCCGGATCACCGCTGCCACCGCCGTGGGCGAGCTCTCGCTCTCACAGTTCCATGTCCTTGATTCGCTCGACCGCGGCGGACGGCCGCTGCAGGTCGGCGAGCTCGCCCATGGCGCCGGGATCGCCACCCCGACGGTCACGCGCATGCTCGGAGCGCTCGAGCGCCAAGGGCTCGTCATACGCGAGCGCGACGCCGTAGACCGCCGCGTCGTCCACGTCGCCCTGACGCAGACCGGCGTGCTCGCTCTCGCCGCGAAGCGCAAGCAGGTCGCGGCGTGGCGCCGCGCCGCCTTCGCCGCGCTCTCCCCGGCGGAGCGCCGGCAGGCGGCGAAGCTGCTCACCTCGCTCGCGCATTCGATCGAGGACCACGTATGACCGGCGTCCCGGACACGGCTTCCCGGACGCGTTCGAGCCCAACCCTCACGCTCGTGATCCTCGCCCTGGGCGCCCTCGCCTACACGATGGCCCAGACCATGATCGTGCCCGCCCTGCCACGCATCCAACAGGAGCTGGGCGTCTCGACCTCGAACGTCACGTGGCTCCTGACGCTGAACCTCCTCGCTGCCGCGATCGCCACACCGATCACCGGGCGCCTGGGCGACATGTTCGGCAAGGAGCGCCTGCTGCTGATCTCGCTCGGCGTCTTCGCGCTCGGCAGCCTGATCCCGATCCTCGGGCACTCCTTCGCGCTCTACCTGCTCGGCCGCCTGATCCAGGGTTCGGGCGGCGCGATCCTCCCGCTGGCGATCGGCATCATCCGCGACGAGTTTCCGCGCGAGCGGGTCGCGACCGGGATCGGGACCATCTCGGCGATGTACGGGATCGGCGGCGGGATCGCGCTCGTGATCTCCGGCGTGCTCGTTGACAAGCTCGGCGTCGACTCGATCTTCGTGCTCTCGCTCCTGCTGAGCTTCATCGCTGCGATCGCGACCTGGAGATTCGTGCCGGAATCTCCGGTGCGCGTACGCGCGGCCATCGACTACGTGGGAGCCACGCTGATGGCGACCGGTCTTGCGGGCGTCCTGCTCGCCATCAGCGAGGGCAACCATTGGGGCTGGACGAGCAGTGGGGTGCTCGGGCTCTTCGCCGCCGGCGCGATCGTTCTTGTGCTCTTCGGCCTCTGGGAGCTGCGCATCCCGGAGCCGCTGATCGACATGCGGCTCATGCGCCGCCGCGCCATGTGGACCGTGAACGTCGCCGCCTTCTCTGTGGGGCTGGCGATCTTTGGATCGTTCGTCCTCGTCCCGCAGCTCGTTCAGACGCCGAGCTCGGTCGGCTACGGCTTCGGCGCCAGCGTCACGCTCGCGGGGCTCTACCTGCTGCCGAGCGCGCTGCTCATGTTCCTCGCAGGGCCGCTCTCCGGCCGCATGTCGACGCGCGGCGGCTCCCGCCTGCCGTTGGCGCTCGGAGCGGCGTTCGGCGTGATCTCGTGCGTCATGCTCGCCGTTCTGCACGACCATCCGTGGCAGATCCTGGTCGGCAACGCGATCCTCGGCATGGGTCTCGGCCTCTCGCTCGCCGCGATGGCGAACCTCGTGATCGACGCGGTCCCCCAGGAGCAGACCGGCATGGCGATGAGCGTCAACCTGATCGCCCGCTCAGCGGGTGGCGCCATCGGCGGCCAGATCGCCGCGGCGATCCTGACCGGCTCCATGAACGCCGACGGGCTGCCATCGATCGGCGGATACGAGGGCGCCTTCCTGCTGAGCGCCGCCGGGGCGGCGACAGCGCTCGTGGTGACGGCGTTCATGCCGCGCGGGCGCAGCTCCGCCGCCCAGGCGCGGATGGAGGATGACGCCGCGCGTGCCGAGGCTCCCGCCTGAGCCGCGCCCGTCCGGCGCGCGACGAATTTTCCCCCGGCAGCCCGCCTCCGGGTAGGGTCCAACGGTGCCCGATCAGCAGCAGATGACCGACCGTGCCGTCTGGTCGAAACGCGCGAATCGCTTTCAGAGCCGTTGGCGCGCTGTCGGCGGCAGACTGCATGTGGCCGACGGCCAGCTGCGCTTCGACGGCCACCGGATCGACCACGCGCTCGGCGGGCGCGACTGGTCTACGCCGCTGACCGACATCAGCGATGTGCGCGTCGAAGGACGGCGCAAACTCGTCGAGGTTGAGTTGCGCGACGGCACAGTCGAACGCTTTGTCGTGCGCCCGGCCGAAGCGGCGGCGGAGGAGCTCGGCAACCTCGCGCGGTCGGCCAACGGCGCCTGACGGCGGCGGCGATGAGCCCGATCCGGGGTAGGCTGTCGGTCAGACCCTCGGCCCTGGAGCACCCATGACCATCCTTATCGCCTATGACGGCTCAGAGAACGCAGACCACGCGATCGCGGTCGCAGCCGAACTCTTCCCCGGAGCCTCGGCAGAGGTGCTGTATGTCTGGGAACCGGGAACCGGAGCATCGGCCGCCACCGCGGTCTACGGGGGCGGGATCGAAGCGCTCGACTTCCAGCAGGACGCGGCCAATGCCGTGGCTCAGCGCGGCGTCGATCTGGCACTCGAGGCGGGCCTTACGGCAACCGCGGCGACGATCGAGACCGCCGGGCCGATCTGGCGCGGCATCGTTGACCGCATCGAGGAGCTGCAGCCGTCGGTCACCGTGATCGGCACCCGCGGGCTGACCGGTATCCGCGGCGCGCTGGCGGGGAGCGTGGCGCGCGCCGCCGTCTCACACGCCGATCTGCCGGTGCTGACCGTCCCGCTGCCGGCCAAGCACTGAGCTGGGGCCGGGGCACCGGGCCCGCGCACTCAGGTCGCGAGCATGGCCTGCTGGCGCTCGGGCGCGATGCGCACGACGTTCCAGGCCAGCCCGAGCTTCTCCATTACCGCGACGGTCCAGGCCGAGGGATCGAGCGCGCGCTCCCAGCGGCGCAGGCCGTGGTCGGCCGAGCGCGGAAACGCGTGATGGTTGTGGTGCCAGGACTCGCCGAACGACGGCAGCGAGAGCCAGAAGACATTCGTCGACCGGTCCTCCACGTTGAAGCGGCGCCGCCCGGTGAAGTGGCAGACCGAGTTGACGCTCCACGTCACGTGGTGGACGAAGAAGATGCGCACGAAGCCGCCCCACAGCAGGCCGGTCAGCAGCCCGGAGAGCGTGAAGCCGTGGAGGAGATAGCCCAGAAGCGCGGGCAATCCGAGCGAGAGCAGGACGAACCACAAGAACCGGTCATGGATCCAGCGGATGCTGTTGTCTTCGACGAGATCCTTCGCGTAGCGACGCGGCGAGGCAGTGCCCTGCTCGTGCACCAGCCACCCGGCATGGGCGTACCAGAGTCCCTTGAGACCGCCGTTATGCCCGACATGCGGGCTGTGCGGATCTCCCTCGACGTCGGTATGCGCGTGGTGCTTGCGGTGGTCGGCGACCCACGAGATCACGGGGCCCTCGACGGCCAGCGTGCCGAGCACCGCGAAGGCGATGCGGATGGAACGGTAGGTCTCAAAGGCCTTGTGCGTGAGCAGGCGGTGGAACCCGAGCGTCACGCCGAGCCCGGTGAGGACGTAGAAGGCAGCGAAGAGACCGAGGTCAATCGCGTCGACACCCGCACCCCAGAAGATGACGATCGCGGCGAGCGTCGCCAGGAACGGGATCACGACCGCTGCGAGATTGGCATACCGCGCGCTGCGCGTCATGCCGCAGCCTCCTCAGAGAAATCCGGGGCAACATCGCGTGAGACGGCACGCCGACCCCACTTCGATTCGAGCCCGTAAGCGATCGCCGTGCGTAGGGCAGACTCGACCGGAACGGGATGGATTCCGGCTTCGTCGAGCACCGAGCGGGCGTTTCGATCGTCAAAGGAGGCGTGCACGTTGAGATATCCAAGCAGTGACAGAATCGGGGCCGGAATACCTTCGGTGCTCTCGACGAAGACCGCCGGGGGCAGGTCGAATGCTTCGGCGGCGAGGTCCCTTACGCTAGCAACGTCGGTGACGCCGGGCCCCGCTACGAGGTTGTACGTCCCGCCGACCTCCCCGGATCGCAGGAGCAGGTGGGCCAGCGCGTCGGCGACGTAGTCGCCCGTGACGATGTCGACGATCGCGCCGGAGTCCGCCGGAAGCTGCGTGACCAGTCCGCGGCTGTAGGCCCTCAGGAGCGGGTAGAGGACGTTGAAGGTGGTCGTCCAGCCGGTCCGCGCCTCTCCGACGACGATGCTCGGCCGCGCGACGGAGAGCGGGAGGTCACCTGCGCCGGCCCGCACGAAGCCCTCTGCCTCGAACTTCGTCTGCTCGTAGGTATTGCGGAAGCCCTGTCCCACGTCGAGATCGGTCTCGGCGAAACGCCCCTTGTGCGTTCCCGCGACGTAGGCCGTCGAAACGTGCAGCAGGTGCTCGAGCCGCGGCGCGCGCCGCGCGAGGGCGAGCACGACACCGGCCGTCGCTTTGTTCGCCAGCCGCGCCTCATCAAGTTCGAGGTCGAAGCGCACGCTCGCTGCGCAGTGGAGGATGTGGGTGATGTCGCCGAGCCCGGGAAGGTCGCCGACGGCGCTCGAGAGATCGCAGGCGACCGCCCGCACCCGGCTCGCTTGTGAGGGATCCGGTTCGCTCCAGAGCCGCTTCAGCGTCTCCTGGAGCCGCTGCGCGGCGTGTGCGTCGTCATCCGCACGGATCAGGCAGAGCACCTCGACCTGCGGATCGGCGAGCAGCCGCCCGAGGGTGAGTGTCCCCAGGTAGCCGGTCGCGCCGGTCAGCAGAACCGTCGCGGGGCTCTCGCTCATGTGGGGGCGCCCATCGCGTGATACCCGCCGTCGACGTGGAGGATCTCGCCGCTGATCGCGCGTGCGGCAGGCGAGAGCAGGAACAGCACGGCCTCCGCCACGGGCTCTGGGTCTTGGAGATCCCAGCCGAGCGGAGCACCGGTTACCCAGCCTGAGGCGAGCTGCTCGAAGCCCGGGATGCCGCCGGCCGCCATCGTCTCGATCGGGCCGGCGGAGACAAGATTGACGCGGATGCCGCGCGGCCCGAGATCGCGGGCGAGGTAGCGCGACACCGACTCCAGCGCGGCCTTCGCCACACCCATCCAGTCGTAGACCGGCCACGCGAGGGTGGCGTCGAAGTCCAGTCCGACGAGGGCTCCGCCTTCCTGCGGGAAGACCGGCAGCAGCGCTCCGGCCAGCGCCTTGTACGAG
>CAFBLQ010000008.1_pt1 | contig 15789 bp, 14 predicted proteins | sample 7268211 | NCBI WGS metagenome assembly CAFBLQ01 (sample SAMEA6814041, study PRJEB35770) | uncultured Conexibacteraceae bacterium | biome: Freshwater; feature: Freshwater reservoir; material: water | place: Czech Republic | collected 2017-05-23 | depth 30m m
CGCCGACGCCAAGAGCGTGGCCGAGATCTCGCTGGCGGTCCGCGAGGTCGCGGAGCTGGCGCGCGCGCGGCGGCTCACCCGCGAGCTGCTCGAGGACCCGACCTTCACGATCTCCAACCTCGGGATGTTCGGCATCGAGGACTTCGATCCGCTGATGAATCCGCCCCAGGCGGCGATTCTCGGGGTAGGCGCAGGTCTTGGCGGACCTGACGGTCGTACACGGATCCGTCTGACGATGGGCTGCGATCACCGTGTGCTCACCGGCGCTGAGGGAGCGCCCTTCCTGGGCTCGGTGGCCGCGCTGCTCGAGCGGCCCGAGGCGCTGACGGCCGAGCCGCAGCAGGTCGCTGCGCAGGTGACGGCATGACGTCGCCGGGGGAGATGGTGGTCGGCCGCGCGCTCGGCGAGTTCGCCGCGCAGCTCGCCGTCGTGGACCTGCCCGCTGAGGTCATCGAGAAGCTTCGCTGCAACATCCTGCACGACCTCGTCTGTGCGGTCGGCGCGCACAGCGTGGGGGAGCCCCTCTGGGGAATCGTCCGCAGCAGCGGGCCGGCCGAGGCGACGCTCCTGTGCGACGGCGCGCGTGTCGGCATCGAGCATGCTGCGTTCGCCAACGCGTCACTGATGCACGCGCGGGCCCAGGACGACACGCACTTCCCGGCGAAGACCCACGTCGGCTCCTGCGTCGTCCCGGCGGCGCTCGCGATCGCCGAGCAGACCGGCGCCGACGGCGCAACCTTTGCGCGGGCCGTCATTGCAGGCTGCGAGGTCGCGGCCGCGGTCGGCGAGCGGCTCGTTCTGGCGACGACGCCGCGCGGATTCCGCGCAACTCCGGTCTTCGGAACGCTCGGCGCCGCCGCGGCGAGCGCGGTCGCACTCGGACTGGATGCCGACGGCTGTGCCGACGCGATCGCGATCGCGTCGAGCTTCTCGGGCGGGCTCAACCAGACCTGGATCGACGGGTCGAGCGAGTACCGGCTGCATCTGGGCATGGCCGCACGCAACGGCATCGTCGCCGCGCGCATGGCGCAAGGTGGGCTGAAGGGCGCCCCGAACTGGTACGAGGGCGCGGCCGGCTTTGTGCGGGCGTTCGCCGGTGAGGGCGCCGACCCCGGCGGCGACTGGGAGCTCGGCCGGCGCTGGCGGCTGCTCGACGTCACCTACAAGCCCTATCCCGTCTGCGCGATCACGCAGAGCCCGGTGCAGATCGCCCTGGATCTGGTCGCCGAGCACGACCTCACCCCCGAGCAGATCGTTGCGGTGCGCTGTCATCTGCATCCGGTGGACCGGCTCTACCCCGGGACCATGAACCGTGGTCCGTTCGGCGATGTCGGCGCGACGCTGATGAGTGCGGAGTACTGCGTTGCGATGGCGATCAAGCGCCGGGCAGCGACGCTCGACGGCCTGCAGGAGTTCGACGATCCGACGATCCTGCGGCTCGTGGAGCTGACCGACGTGCTTGCGGACGAGGGTATGCCGAACCTCGGAAGCCGGCTCGAGCTCGATCTGGCCGACGGTCGCACGCTGAGCGGCGAGCTCGTGCCCGATGCCTCGACCTATGGCTGGGACTGGGATGGCGTCTGCGCCAACGCGGACAGGATGCTGCCCGAGATGGCGATCGATGCCGCCCGGCTGGCGGAGTTGACGGCTGCGGTACGCGGACTCTTCGAGCTGCCGAACGTCGCCCCGCTGGTCTCCGGAACGCTCGCCTAGGCGGCCGCGCCGGTCACCGCGGCCCGTGGACGCCGTCGAGTACCAGCGTCGTGACGTGATCGGCAAACCGGTCGACCATGTCCGTGTCGAGCTTGCCCTCGAAGGAGCGTTCGAGCAGCGGTCGCCCGGCGAAGAAGAACTCGCAGAGCCCGACGACCGAGAAGAAGAAGAGCGTCGGATCGAGCTCGGTCCAGCCCTGCCGGCGATGGCCGTCCGCCAGGAGCTGCGCATACCAGTCGCGCGCGGGGATCGCGAAGCTCCGGCTGATGCGATCGACCGCGCCGGGATCCGCGTTCATCAACCGCCCGTTCATGAGGCGGTTGACGTAGGGGTAGCGCACGTAGTTGCGCACGATCTCCGCAACATGGCGACGGAGCTTGTCGTCGGGCGACAAGTCGAGCGCCGAGAGCCGTTCGATCTCGGCGCTGAGGCCTGAGAGCACCTGCTCCAGCAGCGCGTCGAGCAGCCCGTCCTTATTGCCGAAGCAGTACTTCACCATCGCGACGTTGACGTCGGCTCTGGTGCAGATCTCGCTCACGGTCGCCGCGTGATCGGCGCGTTCCACGAAGAGTTCGTGGGCGGCGTTGAGGAGTTTCTCGCGCGTGATCTCGGCGCTGCGAACGGCCATGATCTGATCGTGGCAGGGCCGCGGTTGACAATCAACTAAGCGTCTATTTAAATGGCGTGATGCGCACCGAACCTGTTCGTCTGGGCTGCTGGGCGGCCTTCTGGGGTGACACGAGTTCCGCCGTCGACCAGCTGCTCGACGGAGCAGAGCTCGACTATCTGATCGCGGACTACCTGTCAGAGATCACGATGGCGCTGCTTGCGCGCGCCCGCGCCAAGGATCCGGCTGCCGGCTACGTCCCGGACGCGATCCGCGTGATCGCTCCGCGCCTGAAGGACATCCACGCACGCGGCATCAAGGTCGTGACGAACGCCGGGGCACTCAACCCGGAGGCCTGCGCGGAGGCCTTCCGCGAGGCGGCTGCCGAGGCGGGCGTCCCGATGCGCGTCGCGGCCGTCACCGGCGACGACATCATGGGTCAGCTCGACGCGTTGCTCTCCGCCGGCGCGAAGGACATGTTCACCGGCGAGCCCCTCCCGGCTGCGCCGATGACGATGAACGCCTACCTCGGAGCGCGTCCGATCGCTGCCGCGCTCGCCGCCGGGGCCGACATCGTCGTGACCGGGCGCAGCGTCGACACGGCCTCGCTGCTCGGTCCGCTGCTGCACGAGTTCGGCTGGTCGGACACCGACTACGACCTGCTCTCCGCAGGGACGCTCGCCGGGCACGTCGTCGAATGCGGTCCGCAGTGCACGGGCGGCAACTTCACCGACTGGCACCTCGTGCCCGGCTGGAGCGACATGGGTTTCCCGATCGCCGAGTGCCATCCCGACGGCACGGCGATCATCACCAAGCCTGCCGGCAGCGGCGGGCTCGTCTCGCCGGCGACCGTCGCTGAACAGATCGTCTATGAGATCGGCGACCCCGGGGCCTACATCATGCCCGACGTCCTCTGCGATTGGCGCGGCGTTCAGGTCGAGCAGGTCGGCGAGCACCGCGTCCGTGTCTCCGGTGCGCGCGGCAGTCAGCCGCCCTCGACCTACAAGGTCACCGCGACGCACACCAACGGCTATCGCTGCATGACGACGGCGATGTTCAGCGGCATCGACGCGGCAGCCAAGGCGCGCCGCGTGGGCGAGGCGCTCGTCGCCCGCACCGAGAACCTGATCGCCAAGGCCGGCTTCGCGCCGCTTGCCGAAGCGTCCGTCGAAGTCATCGGCGCCGGTGACACGTACGGTCCTGAGCGGCGCAACGACGCTGCCAGCGAGGCGATCGTCAAGGTCGGTGTGCGCCACGCGGACAAGGCCGCACTTGAGATCTTCGCGACGGAGTACGCCCCGATGGCGCTCGTCGCGCAGGGAATGACCGGCTTCTTCGGCGGACGGCCGCGAGTCGCCCCCTCGATCGAGGTCCACCACCTGCTCGTCGACAAGCGGTCGCTGCCGGTCGAGGTGCTGCTGGACGGTGAGCGGATCGAGGTGCCCATCGCACCCGGCGCCGAAGGCCTCGCATTCGGAACGCCCGAACTGCCGGATGATCAGGGCCCGCCGCCGTCCCGTGGCACGACGGTGACGCTCCGTCGCCTCGCCTACGCGCGCAGCGGCGACAAGGGCGACAACGCGAACATCGGCGTCATCGCGCGGCGGCCCGAATATGCGCCCGTGATCGCCCAGCAGGTGACGGCCGAGCGCGTCGCCGGTTACTTCGGCCACTACCTGACCGGCGGCGTGCGTCGCTGGGAGATGCCGGGGCTGGCTGCGCTGAACTTCATCCTCGAGGGTGCGCTGGGCGGAAAGGGCGGGACCTCCACGCTGCGCTACGACCCGCAGGCGAAGAGCTTCGCCGCGATGCTGCTCGAGCTGCCGATCATCGTTCCTGCCGAATGGGACGGCGACGGCGTGACCGCGATGGCGGGGCTGGGCACGTGAGCCTTCCTGCGAAGGTCCTCGTCGCCAACCGCGGTGAGATCGCGGTGCGGATCATCCGCACCCTGCGCACGATGGGCATCGCGAGCGTCGCGGTCTTTCATGCGCTCGACGCCGATGGTCGCGCGGTGCGCGAGGCCGACGAGGCCGTCGAGCTGACCGGCGACACACCGGTCGGCTCGTACCTCGACATCGCGGGGATCATCGCTGCGTGTCAGGCGACCGGCGCCGAGGCCGTCCACCCGGGCTTCGGTTTCCTGTCGGAGAACGCCGACTTCGCCGAGCAGCTCGCGGCCGCGGGGATCACCTTCATCGGCCCGCCGCCTGCGGCGATTCGCGCGATGGGCGACAAGATCGAGTCCAAGCGCCTCGCCGCCGCCGCCGGCGTGCCGACCCTCCCGGGATCTGACGGCGCCGTCGCCGACGTCGATGAGGCGGTCGCGGTCGCCGATCGGATCGGTTACCCAGTCCTGCTGAAGGCCAGCGCGGGCGGCGGCGGCAAGGGGATGCGCACCGCCGCTGACGCCGCGGCCTGCCGCGAGGCGTTCGAGCGCGCATCGAGCGAGGCGCTGGCGAGCTTCGGCGATGGTCGCGTCTTCGTCGAGCGCTACGTCGAGCGCCCGCGCCACATCGAGGTTCAGGTCCTGGCGGATGCGCACGGAACGGTGCTGCACCTGGCCGAGCGCGAGTGCTCGATCCAGCGCCGCTACCAGAAGGTCATCGAGGAGTCGCCCTCGCCGGCCGTCGATGCCGCGACACGCGAGCGCATCGGCGCGACGGCTGTTGCGCTAGCGCGTGCTGTCGGCTACACCTCGGCGGGCACGGTCGAAATGATCGCCGACGAGCAGGGTGGCTTCTGGTTCCTGGAGATGAACACGCGTCTGCAGGTGGAGCACCCCGTGACCGAGGCGATCACGGGAATCGACATCGTCGCCGAGCAGATCCGCATCGCGGCGGGCGAGCCGCTCGCGTTCGGCCAGGACGACGTCCAGGTGAGCGGCCATGCGATCGAGTGCCGCATCTATGCCGAGGACGCCGACGCCGGCTTCGTGCCGGCGACCGGCCGGCTCGGTCTCGTGCGCTTCCCGGCTGGGCCCGGGGTGCGGATCGACCACGGGGTGATTGAGGGGCAGGACGTCTCGTCCTCGTTCGATCCGATGATCGCCAAGGTCATCGCCCACGGCCCGACGCGCGACGAGGCGCTCGAGCTCCTGCGGGATGCGCTGCACTCGACCGTGCTGCTGGGCGTCGTGACCAACACGGCATTCCTCGCGCGCGTGCTCGCACATCCGGCGTTCCGTTCCGGGGAGACCCACACCGGGTTCCTTGACGACCACGCCGCTGAGCTCGCGCCGGTCGCTCCGGACGTCGAGCTCGAACGCTGCCTCGTCGCGGCCACGGCGCTGGCCAGTCCACGGTTCGATCAGCGCCTGGCGGCTCCCGAGCCGCTGGCTGGCATGGGGGAGTGGCGTCCATGAGCCGTTCATTCGATATCAGCATCGGCGAAGGGGATGCATTCTCCGTCGATGTCGCCCGCCACGGCGATCGCGCGACCGTGACCATCGAAGGCCGCCCCTATCACGGCAGCCTCAGGCCGGCCGGCGACGGGTACGAGTTGACGCTTGAGGACCGGACCGAGCGGCTGTGGCTCTTCGTCGCCGGCGACACGGTCTGGCTGCACGCCTTCGGGCAGGCCTGGCAGGCACAGCTCGTCGACCCCGTCGAGCGCTCACGGGCGACTGCGGTCTCCGGCGATACCGCGACGGCACCGATGCCCGGGACCGTGATCGCGGTCAACGTCGAAGCCGGCGCAGCGGTCGGTGCCGGTCAGACGCTCGTCGTGATCGAGAGCATGAAGATGCAGAGCGAGATCATCGCCGAGCGCGATGGGGTGGTCGATCGCGTCTTCGTCGCGATCGGCGACACGTTTGACCGTGGGGCCGCACTCGTGGCGCTTGAGCCGCTCGACGAGCCCGAGGAGGGCTGACCATGCATCGCCTGGAATCCCACGTCGACACGGCTTCGCCGACCTATCGCGCCTACCGCGACCACAACCTCGCTCTCGCCGCCGAGCTGCGCGAGACGCTCGAGAAGGCACGCAGCGATCGTCCCCAGCATGCGCTCGACCGCCTCGCCGAGCAGCAGAAGCTGCCCGTCCGCGAGCGGATCGAACTGCTGCTCGATCGTGGCTCGCCGTTCCTGGAGGTCATGTCGCTGGCCGCCAACCGCCACTACGACGGAGAGGCGCCGCAGGCGCTCCTCGTTACCGGCATCGGCGTCGTCAACGGCCGCGAGGTTCTCGTGATCGCGAACGACAGCTCACTCAAGGGCGGCGCCTGGTATCCGATCACGACGCGCAAGATCGTGCGCGCGCTCGAGATCGCACTCGAGAACCGGCTGCCCGTGGTCCACATGCTCGACTCAGGCGGCGCCAACCTGCACCTGCAGGATGAGATCTACGCCAACGCCGGCCACATCTTCAAGCTGCAGTGCCAGCTCAGCGCCGAGGGGATCCCACAGCTGGCGGTCGTCTTCGGGTACTGCACGGCAGGCGCGGCCTACACCCCGACGCTCTGCGATCAGACGATCATGGTGCGCGAGCGCGGCTGCGTCTTCCTCGCCGGACCCCCGCTGGTGAAGGCGGCGACCGGTGAGGAGAACACGACCGAGGAGCTCGGCGGAGCCGACATGCACACGTCGATTTCGGGCGTCGCCGACTACGCGGTGGACACCGAGCAGGAGGCGCTCGGCCTGGCCCGGGATGTCGTCGGCATCTGGGCCCGGCGCGAGAAGTCCGACAGCGACCGGCGCGAGCCGGAGGCACCGTTCCACAATCCGGAAGAGCTCTACGGGATCATCCCCGACGACGTCAAGAAGCAGTTCGAGATGCGCGAGGTGATCGCGCGGATCGTGGATGGCAGCATGTTCCACGAGTTCAAGCCGCATTACGGCGACACGATGGTCACCGGCTGGGCGTTCATCTGGGGCTTTAAGGTCGGCATCCTCGGCAACAACGGCGTGATCTTCAGCGAGGCCGCAAACAAGGCCACGACCTTCATGCAGCTCTGCGATCGCGACGGGATTCCGCTGCTCTTCCTGCACAACGTCACGGGCTTCATGGTGGGCCGCGAGTACGAGCGGCGCGGCATCACCAAGGACGGCGCCAAGATGCTGATGGTCCAGGCGAACGTGACCGTCCCGAAGATCTCCGTCCTGTGCCATGCCTCGCAGGGGGCGGGGAACTACGCGATGGCCGGCCGGACCTGGGACCCGCGCTTCGTCTACGCCTGGCCGAACTCGCGCTCGTCGATCATGGGGCCGGAGCAGGCAGCCGACACGCTCACGAATGTCCGCGTCGCGGGACTGCGCCGGCGCGGTGAGGATCCGTCACCGGACGAGATCGCGCGCATCACCTCTGAGGTGACGACGTACTTCGAGCAGACCTACCACTCCTATTACCTGACCTCCGACCTGCGCGATGACGGACTCATCGATCCGCTCGACACGCGGAACACCCTCGGGATGTCGCTGTCGGCGGTTCTCAATGCACCGATCGTCCGCAAGCCGGGCGGCGTCCTGCGCATCTGACCCGAACCGGAGGAGCACCGTATGTCCGACACGATCCACGTCTCCGACGACGTCACCTACGTCGTTGAGGATTCCGTCGCCACGCTGACCATCGATCGCGCTGAGGCCCGCAACGCGCTGAACAAGTCCGTCCGCGACGGGCTGTGGGCCGGCTTTCGCCGTTTCGCCGAGGATGAGTCCGCGGCCGTGCTGATCCTCACCGCCGCTGGGGAGAAGGCCTTCTGCGCCGGCGGGGACCTGAAGGAGATGTCCGGCGCGGCGATGCAGATCCCGCCGCCCGACTTCCTCCCATACCTCCAGCGCTCGGTGACAACCGACAAGCCGGTCATCGCTGCCGTCAACGGCGTCGCCTTCGCCGGCGGATTCCTGCTCGCCCAGATGTGCGACCTGGTCATCGCCGCCGACCACGCGAAGTTCGCGATCACAGAGGTGAAGGTCGGCCGCGGATCGCCGTGGGCTGCCCCGCTTCCGTGGCTCATCTCGCCGCGGATCGCGATGGAGATCATGGTGACCGGTGATCCGATCACCGCCCAGCGTGCCTATGAGATCGGCCTCGTGAACAAGGTCGTTCCGCTCGCCGATCTGCAGGAGACTGCGCTCGAGATGGCGCGGGGCATCGCGAACAACGCGCCGCTCTCGGTGCGAGCTGCGAAGTCGCTCGTCTACCTCTCAGCCGAGCACGGCTGGAGGGCGGCGCTCGAGGAGGCCGACAGGCTCTACGAGCCGGTCTACCTCAGCGAGGACGCCCAGGAGGGGCCGCGCTCGTTCGCCGAGAAGCGCCCGCCGCAATGGCAGGGCCGCTAGCTCTACTGGCCCTTCAAGCGGTCGCGTAGCTCGGTGCGGCGGATCTTGCCGCTCACTGTCTTGGGGAGATCGTCCACGAAGTGGATCTCGCGCGGGTACTTGTAGGGCGCCGTGAGGTTTTTCGTGTGATCCTGGAGCTCGGCGGCGAGGTCGTCGCCGGCCTCGAACCCTGCGGCGAGGACGACGAAGGCGCAGACGATCTGCGTGCGCTTCGGGTCGTCCTTGCCGACGACCGCGGCCTCCTGGACAGATGGGTGCTCGATCAGCGCAGACTCAACTTCGAAGGGGCCGATCCGGTAAGCCGAAGAGGTGATCACGTCGTCGTCACGGCCCTCGAACCAGATGTATCCGTCGAGGTCGCGCCAGGCCTTGTCGCCGGTGTAGTACCAGCCATCGCGGAAGGCCTTCGCGTTGGCCCCGGGGTCGCGGTGATACTCGGTGAAGAGGCCGACGGGCCGCGGGTCGGTGACCTGAACGGCGATATTGCCGACGGTGTCATCCGCCGCACGCGCGCCCTCATCATCGAGCACGTCGACGGTCCAGCCGGGGACCGGCAGGCCCATCGAGCCGGGGCGCACCGGGACCGAGCGGTAGTTGGCGACCAGGCAGGTCGTCTCGGACTGCCCGTAGCCGTCATAGACGGTGAGCCCGCCGGTGCCGTCCTTCCACGCCCGGATCACCTCCGGGTTGAGCGGTTCACCGGCGCTCGTGCAATGGCGCAGGACCGAAAGGTCGTGCTTCGCGAGGTCGGTCTGCACGAGCAGGCGGTAGAGCGTCGGCGGTGCGCAGAACGAGGTGATTCGCGCCTCGCGGATGATGCGCATGATCGTGTCGGCATCAGGCTTGCCGAGCGCCACCTGCACGACGGTCGCGCGTTCGTGCCACTGGCCGAAGAGCCCGCCCCAGGCGGCCTTGGCCCAGCCGGTGTCGGTCACCGTCCAGTGGCGGTCGCCCGGGCGCAGGTCGTGCCAGAAGCGCGCCGTCGAGACGTGGCCGAGCCCGTATGAGGCGGGCTGGATCACCATCTTCGGGTAGCTGACGGTCCCGCTGGTGAAGAACAGGATCAGCGGGTCGGTCGCCGCGGTCGGGGAGTCGGGCAGATCGCCTTCGGCCGCGTCGTCCATCAGCGTGTCGAGGTCGAGCCATCCGTCGCGCCCACCGGCGTCCCAGGCGATCTTCACCCGCAGCGTCGACAGCGGCTCGTCGATCGCATCGATCTTCTCGGCGCCGGCCGCGTCGGTGATCGCCGCGACGCTGTCGGCGGTCTTGAACCGGTATGCGATGTCGCGGCTGGTGAGCTGGTTGGTGCCCGGCATCGGCACCGCGCCGATGCGGATCACGCCGAGCATCGCCGCATACCAGGCGGGGACGCGCGGCAACATGATGAAGACCGGGTCTCCCTTGCCAACGCCCTGTGCCAGGAGCGCTCGGGCCATCCGGCGACCGGCATCGGCGAGCTGTGCGCTGGTGTGCTCGGCGATGGTCTCGCCCTCCGGGCCCAGCGAGATGAGCGCGAGATCATCCGGCGCCTCCTGCGCCCAGCGCTCGACGATGTCGATCGTCGGGTTGAAGCGCTCCGGGACGTCCACGCGGTAGGTTGCGCGCGCCTCCTCGTACGAGGTCAGGTTGGGCTGGCAGGTACGGTCGGGAAGCTCGATCTCAGGCACAGCGACGACGCTAGCTAGTGACTCGCCGATGGGTATTGGCGGAAGCGCTAGTGGGCGGGGCCGGTGGCAGACGATGGAGTGTCGATCATGCCGAATGCGGGACGCAGCTCATCGGTGGTGGAGCTCGACGAGGCGCTCGCGGTCGTCCAAGACGGAGCGACGGTCGGGATCGGAGGAGCCATCACGGCCGGCCATCCGATGGCGCTCGTGCGCGCGCTGGCGCGTCGGGGCGTGCGCGACCTGACCGTGGTCGCGCCGGTCGCTGGGATGGAGGTCGATCTCCTGATCGCCGCCGGCTGCGTGAAGCGCGTCGTCGGTTGCTATGTCGGGACCGAAGTCGTCTCGGCCGTCGGCCCGATCTTCCGGCGCGCGGTCGAAGAGGGGCGCGTTGAGGTCGTCGATCTCGATGAGGCGCACTGTGTCGTAGGTCTGCGGGCTGCCGGTCATCGGCTGCCCTTCATGCCCTGGCGCGGCGGCGTCGGCACGTCGTTCCCGCAGCTCAATCCGACGCTCGTCGAGTTCGACGATCCGATCCGCGGCGAGCCGCTGCTTGCAATCCCGGCGATCGAGCTCGACGTGGCGCTGATCTACGCCGAGGTCTCCGACGCGTACGGCAACGCCCAGGCGGTCGGGACGGCGCACATGGATGTGCTTCTCGGTTCGGCGGCGAAGGACGTGGTGATTCAGGTGGACCGTGTGGTGACGACGGAGGAGATCCGTCGCAACCCGGACCGCACGATGTTCTGGGCCGGCGCGTCGGTCGTTCACGCGCCCTTCGGCACGCACCCGAGCTCAAACGGTTGGATGACCGCGGACGAGCAGCACCTGCGCGACTTCGCCGCCGCGGCAAAGGCTGGCGAAGAGGCCATCGCCGAGTACCTGCGCATCAACGTCCACGAGCCCGCTGACCACGCGGCGTATCTCGAGGCCGTCGGCATCCGACGGATCACCTCGCTTCTGGTGTGAGCATGGAACCAGCATCGATCAACGAACTCTTCGCCATCCTGCTCGTCCGCGACATGCGCCCGGGCGACCGCACGATCCAGGTCGGCGCGAACATGCCGATGGCTCGCGCTGCAGCGGTCATGGCGAACCTCAGCACTCATCCCGATGCGCGCATCCTGATCGGGCTCGGAGTGCAGGGGCTCGGTGACGGTGCCGAACCCCCCGCCGTCCACCCGTTCCTCTTCGATCCGCGCACGCTCGCCGCGGAGTCGTTGATGTTCCAGTCCCGCATCTTCGATGACATGTCACGGCCGGATGTCTTCTTCGTCGGCGGCCTCCAGCTCGACCAGCGCGGCAACATCAACCTCTTTGGGATCCCCGACGGCCAGGGCGGCTGGAAGATGCGCGGGCCGGGGTCGATCGGACTCGCCACGATGAGCGCCCACTGCACCGGGTACTACATCGTCATGCCGAGCCACAGCCCACGCACGTTCGTTGAGCGCGTGGACCTGATCTCAGCGCTCGGCGATCGGACCGAGCGGGAACGACTGAAGCTCCCCGGCGGCGGAATCCGCCTCGTGCTCTCGCCGCTCGGCGTCTTTGACTTCGACGACGCCGGCGACATGCGCGTGCGCAGTCTGCACGAGGGTATCACGGTGGACGAGCTCCGCGAGGCGACCGGTTTTGAGCTTGTGATCCCGGACGACGTCCCGGTCACTGCGGCGCCAACCGATGACGAGCTGCGTCTCCTGCGCGAGCAGGTCGACGTTCACGGCACCCTGAAGTAAGCGCGACGGCTCGATGAATCAGGCGGCGACGAGCGTCGCTGCGATCGAAACCACGACGGTCTCGTCCTGATTCACGCACTCGGCGCTGACCTCAAAGTGCCCCGGCTCGGTCTCTGACGCCTCGACGAGACGGCAGGTGATGCGGTCCCCGGGGCGGGTCGGCGCGCGGTAGGTGATGCGGATGTTCGAGCCGGCCGGTGCGGCCTCTGTCCCGAGCCACTGCGTCGCGGCGCGGAAGAACGCGTGCAGTGCGATCGGGCCGTGAGCGATGATCCCGCCGAACTCTGAGGCCGCGGCCGCCTCCGGATCGACGTGCAGCGGGTTGAAGTCGGTCGAGAGCTCCGCGTAGACGTCGATCTCCGCCTGGGTGACGGTGTCGGTGACTGCGGGGAAGCTGCTGGTGTCGGGGCTCATGCCTGCTCTCCGGGCCCGGTGGGCCAGACGATGATCTTGCGGCCGGTCAGGATCTGCTTCCCCGAGTCGTCACGGATATCGAACTCAATCGTGACGAAGGGACGCTCGCGCTTGACCTCCTTCGAGCCGACCCACGTTGTGACGTGCACCTGGCTGCCGACGGGGAGCTCTGCGTGGAACTCGAGCTCCTGCTTGGCGAGGATGCTCCCGGCCGGGATCCCACCCATCGCGCGCCGCAGCGCCCGCAGGAAGAGGATCGGGTAGACGGCCGGCGGCGCGAAGGCCGTCGGGGTCTGTGCACCGATCGGCCCGGCGAGTCTCGCCGCCAGGTCCTCGGTGACCGTCTCGTCATAGGGTCCGAACCGCGCGTCGACGACCAGATCGTCGTACGGGATGTTCGACAGCTCGCGAGCTTCGCTCATCTCGTTGAGGCTGCTCGACCCCAGCGGGTGCGCCAACTGGCGCTAGTGCTAGTTCACCGCGGCACGCGGTGAGGGGAGGGTCGTCCAGTGAGCTGGTTCATCCCGACGACCTACTTCATCGTCGCGACCGGAGCGCTCGGGATCACGAGCAAGTTCGCGTTGCGCTCGCTGCAGTGGCAGGACCTGATCCTCTACAGCGGCCTCGGCTACGTCTTCGTCGCAGGCGTCCTACTCGCCAGCGGCCACGCGACGCTGCGACTCAGCGGCGACGGCTGGTGGGCCGCAGCGTCCGCCGCCCTGGCGATCTCGGGCCTGATCGCCCTCTATGTCGCGCTCAACTCGGGCAAGGCCGGCATCGTCGTTCCCGTGTCGGCTGCCTATCCGGCATTCACGCTGCTGCTCGCCGCAGCCTTCCTCGACGAGCGGATCACGTTCGCCAAGGGCGCAGGAGTCCTGCTCGTGATCGGCGGCGTCGTGCTGCTGACCGTCGCCGACTGAGCGCTCAGGAGCCGTCGAGGAGGTCCGCGTACTGGGCGCGGAGCTTGTACTTCAGAACCTTCCCGCCGACGGTCTCGGGAAGTTCGGTCACCAGCTCGATGTGCTTGGGCGTCTCGAACCCCGCAAGCCTGCTGCGGCAGAAGGCGATCAGCTCCTCGGGGTTGGGAACGGCGCCCTCCGATGCGATCACGAACGCCGTCACAGCCTCGCCCCAGTGATCGTGCGGAAGGCCCACGACTGCGGCCTTGAGCACCTGCGGATGCAGCCGCAGAACCGCCTCGACGCGCAGGCTGGAGACGTTCTCGCCGCCGGACTTGACCATGTCCTTCGAGCGGTCGACCATGATGCGCAGGCCATCGGCGTCGTACTCGCAGAGGTCGCCCGAATGGAACCAACCGCCGCGGAACGCCTCCGCCGTGGCGGCCTCGTCCTTGTAGTACCCGGCGACGACGACCGGTGAGCGGTAGACGACCTCGCCGACGACGCCGGGGGTGTCGCGCAGCGAGTTCATGTTCTCGTCGACGACATCGGCGGCGAGGATCGGGTTCGGGACGCCGACATAGTTCAGGTCGGGGGCCGTACGCAGGAAGGTCTCGCGCCACTTGTCGGGCCAGAAGCGATGCGACGAGATCGCCTCGGTCTGGCCGAGGATCTCGCATGGGACGAGCTGCTCGCCGCAGTGGCGTTTGAGCGACTCGATGAGTTCCGGGGGAGCGGCCGTCCAGCCGTAGATCGTGGTCGTCAGGCTGCGCACGTCGTAGGACGACGGCTCGCGGTCGAGCACGGCGACGAGGTCGGAGAGCATCGCGGGAGAACCTCCCCAGAGCGCGGTCGCCCGCTCGCGGGTGATCGCCGCAGCGATGTTCTCCGGATCCGGACCACGGCCCATGATCAGCGTTCCGCCGGCGAGGAACGCCGGGAAGCTGAAGATCTGATCTGCAATGTGGAAGATCAGCGGCAGGAAGCTGATCAGGCGCAGTTCCGACTCGATGTGGAGGTTGCGCGTCAGCGTCAGGGCGAATGAGTAGGCGCCGAGATAGCTGTAGGTGTGGGAGACCATGGCGCCCTTCGGCATCGCCGTCGTTCCCGAGGTGAAGATGATCTCCCAGATGTCGTCGCCATGGATCTCGACGTCCGGTTCGGTCGAGCCGGCACCCTCGATGAACGCGCCGAAGCCGGTGCTGCCGGCGACGGGACCTCCGCCGATCTCGATCGTGACGTCCGGCGTCAGCCCGCCGCGCTCGAAGCCCTCCTGCGCCCGCGGCCACAGCACCGCGTCGACGATCGCAAACTTCGGCTCGGTCGTCTCGATGAGGTAGGCGATGACGTCAGGCGCCAGCATCGGGTTGATCGGCACAACGGTGAGTCCCGCCTTGGCGACCCCGAACTTCCACAGGTACGCCTCGACCGAGTTGTCGCAGAACATCACCACGCAGTCGCCGCGCTGCAATCCGCGGGCGAGCAGCGCGTTGGCGATGCGGTTAGCCGTCTCGTCGGCCTGGCGGTAGGTCACGCGCTGCAGCGACGGGTCGGCGAATGCGCCTTCCCACGCGACGATCGCCTCCTTGTCCGGCTCGCTCCACGTGCCCCGCTCGAAGAGGTCGCCGACACTGGTGCGCTCCCAGCGAGCGGAAGCGCGCCGTCCGTGAAGGTTCGTAACGTCCATCCCAGCAAAGTACGTTCGGCCACGGACGGCCGTGCCTAGCGCATTCGCCAGTTGGTCGGCCCGGGCCGCGCGAGGAAGCTCATGTGATGCGGATGCGTCGTGTCGTCGTCCTCTCATCATTCGGACCTCCGGAGGTCATGTCCTGGGGGGAGGAGCCCTGCCCGGAACGCGGGGTCGGGGAGGTGCTGGTGGAGGTTGAGGCGATCGGCGTGAACTTCGCCGACACCATGGTTCGCCGCGGGGAATACCGGCGTGATCAGCCGCTGAGCTTCATCCCCGGCTCCGAGGTCGCCGGCGTGGTTCTCGAAGGGCCGGCCGACGGGCCGCCGCCCGGCACGCGCGTGATCGTCTTCATGGAGGACGGCGGCGGCTACGCCGATCATGTCGTCGCGCCCCTCGATCATGTCTTCCCGGTGCTCGATGGGCTCGCTGCTTCGCAGGCAGCAGCCGTCTTCTCGCAGGGGGTCACGGCCTGGTACGCCGTGCATCGATTCGGGCGTATCGCTGCCGGGATGACCGTCCTCATCCACGCTGCGGCGGGCGGTCTCGGCTCGCTCTGCGTCCAGCTCTGCGCGGCGCTCGGCGCCGAGGTGATCGGCGTCGCGTCGACCGATGACAAGCGTGAGCGCGCCCGCGCTCACGGCGCGAGCCACGTGATAGCTCCCGATCCCGAAGCGCTTGCAGCTGAGGTACGCGAGCTCACCGGCGGACGCGGCGTCGACGTCGTGATCGACGGGGTCGGCGGGCCGGTCTTCGCACCGAGCCTCAGAGCGCTGGCCTTCAACGGGCAC
>CAFBLQ010000009.1_pt1 | contig 14876 bp, 13 predicted proteins | sample 7268211 | NCBI WGS metagenome assembly CAFBLQ01 (sample SAMEA6814041, study PRJEB35770) | uncultured Conexibacteraceae bacterium | biome: Freshwater; feature: Freshwater reservoir; material: water | place: Czech Republic | collected 2017-05-23 | depth 30m m
AGTGGGCGTTCATGCTGTCGGTCGGCGTCTTCTCGGAGATCTCACTCACCGAGGAGCCCGACGCCTTCGTGATCCACCACCGGGTCTGCGGCTCCTGTGGACGCCAGGAGCTCGATGGCCGCTACGAGGAGCCGTGGAACTTCCTGCGCGTGATCGAGAACGTCCCGGGACTGAACTTCAGCGACCCGAACTTCACCGTCTATCGCGCGCACATCCCGGTGATCCACTACGTCGTGGCGACCGAGACGGTCGGCCATCCGTGGCCGGTGATCGACTGCTCCGGCGTGCCGGGCAAGTGCTGGTTCCGCATCTATAAGGATCCGGCGGACACTCCGGAGGAGTACTTCACGCGCGCCGGGCTGACGAAGGCGTAGGTCGATGTCGCGCTACGACGCTCAGGCGCTCAGCGACCGGCAGGAGATCGTGGACCTGCTGGTGGACTACGCCTACGCGCTCGACACGAAGGATTGGGAGCTGCTTTCTCGATCGTTCACCGAGGATGCGGAGGCCGACTACGCGGGGCTTGGCCCGAAGCTCACCGGCGGCGCGGCGATCTGCGCGGACCTGCGCGCGATCGTCGAGCCGTTGCAGACCTGCTCCCACATCGTCAGCAACCACCGGATCGCGCTCGATGGGGATGCCGCCAGCTCCACCACCCACCTGATCGCTCAGCACGTGCTCGACGGCGCCGTCGGCGGCCCGATCTTCCACGTGGCGCTGGTCTACCATGATCATCTGCGGCGTACCGATCAGGGATGGCGGATCGCAGCTCGTCGGCTGGAATTGCTCTGGACCGATGGGAACGCGAGCATCGCAGAGCAGGCGCGGGCGCGAGCGGCCGGGGGATGAACGCCCGGAGCGCGACCGAAGAGATCGAACATCAGGAGTGAGTCATGGCGGAGAGCAACGGCAAGTGCCCCTTCTCCGGGGCGCACACGACGATCGAGGGCGGCTCCAACCAGCGCTGGTGGCCGGAGCAGGTCAACCTGTCGATCCTCCATCAGCATTCGCCGCTCTCCGACCCGATGGGCGCGGACTTCGACTACGGCCGCGAGTTCAGCGCACTCGACTTCGACGAGCTGCGCCGTGACGTTGACGAGGTCATGACGACCTCGCAGGACTGGTGGCCCGCAGACTATGGCCACTACGGCCCGTTCTTCGTGCGCCTGGCGTGGCATGCCGCCGGCACGTACCGCATCGGCGACGGGCGCGGCGGTGGCGGGCGCGGGGCGCAGCGCTTCGCCCCGCTCAACAGCTGGCCGGACAACGCCTCGCTGGACAAGGCGCGCCGCCTGCTCTGGCCGGTGAAGCAGAAGTACGGCCGCAGGCTTTCGTGGGCCGATCTGATGATCTTTGCCGGGCACGTCGCGATCGAGTCGATGGGCGTGCGGACGTACGGCTTCGCCGGGGGGCGTCCGGACATCTGGGAGCCCGAGGAGGACGTCTACTGGGGCGCCGAGCAGGAGTGGCTCGGCGACGAGCGCTACAGCGGCGACCGTGAGCTCGACAACCCGCTCGGCGCGGTGCAGATGGGCCTCATCTACGTCAACCCGGAGGGCCCGAACGGCACCCCCGACCCGATCGCCGCAGCGCGCGATATCCGCGAGACCTTCGCGCGCATGGCGATGAACGACGAGGAGACCGTCGCGCTGATCGCCGGCGGCCACACCTTCGGCAAATGTCACGGCGCGGTCGGCGAGGAGCACATCGGGCGCGAGCCCGAGGGCGCACCGATCGAGCAGCAGGGCCTGGGCTGGATCAACAGCGCCGGCAGCGGCGTGGGGGTCGACGCATACACCAGCGGTCTGGAAGGCGCCTGGACGACAACCCCGACCGCCTGGGACAACAACTACTTCGAGAACCTCTTCGGCTACGAGTGGGAGCTCACCAAGAGCCCGGCCGGCGCCCATCAGTGGACGCCGAAGGAGGCCGACGCGCAGGGGACGGTGCCGGACGCACACGACCCGTCGGTGCGCCATGCGCCGATCATGCTGACCACCGACCTTTCGCTGCGCTTCGATCCGCAGTACGAGCAGGTTTCGCGCCACTTCCTGGAGAACCCGCACGAGTTCGAGGAGGCATTCGCGAAGGCCTGGTTCAAGCTCACGCACCGGGACATGGGCCCGCTCTCGCGCTACCTGGGCCCGCTCGTTCCGGCCGGTGCGCTGATCTGGCAGGACCCGGTCCCGCCGGTCACCCACGCGCTCGTCGGGGAGCCGGAGATCGCGGCGCTGAAGGCCGAACTGCTCGGCAGCGGTCTCTCGATCTCGCAGCTCGTCGCGACTGCTTGGGCGTCGGCGTCCACGTTCCGCGGGACCGACCTGCGCGGCGGCGCCAACGGCGCGCGCATCCGCCTTGCGCCGCAGAAGGACTGGGCGGTCAATAACCCGGCGCAGCTCGCGCAGGTGCTCGGCGCGCTCGAGGCGATCCAGACACGCTTCAATGCCGCGAGCGCCGGCGGCGTGCAGATCTCGCTCGCCGACCTGATCGTCCTCGGTGGCTGCGCCGCGGTCGAACAGGCCGCCAGCGATGCCGGAAACGAGCTTCACGTGCCGTTCTCACCCGGCCGCACCGACGCGCTCCAGGAGCAGACCGACGCCGAGTCCTTCGCGGTGCTCGAGCCCGCCAACGACGGGTTCCGCAACCACCGCGCCGCAGGCGAGACGCGCCGCGCGGAGGAGCTGCTCGTCGACAAGGCCTGCCTGCTGACGCTGACCGCGCCGGAGATGACCGCGCTCGTCGGCGGGCTGCGCGTACTGGGCGCCAACTCCGGTGGCTCGCAGCTCGGCGTGCTCACGCACCGCCCGCAGCAGCTCACGACCGACTTCTTCGTGAATCTGCTCGACATGGGCACCAAGTGGGGCCCGTCGGTTGCCGAGGGCGTCTACGAGGGCGTCGACCGGCAGACCGGCGAGCCGCGCTGGACCGCGACCGCCGCCGATCTCGTCTTCGGCTCCAACTCGCAGCTGCGCGCGCTCGCGGAGGTCTACGCGTGTGAGGACGGCGCGGGGACCTTCGTCGACGCGTTCGTCGCAGCCTGGACGAAGGTCATGGATCTGGACCGCTTCGACCTGCGCTGAGTACCGGATGTCAGATTCGCCGAGGCGGCAGCGACCGTCTCGGCGATGAATGACCGACACGACATCACCAAACGCGAGCCCGGCGGGCGCCTCACGATCCGCGCTGGGCGCCTGACCTTCGTGCCCGAGCGCCTGCCGCGGCGGCGAAGCCTCAACGGCCGCACACAGGAGGAGCTCGGAGGTGGCGACCTCTACGTCGCGGACCTCACCGTGATCGAGAGCGATCCCGACGGCCCGCGCGAGGTCCTCGTGCGCTTCGTCTCCGTGGGCGCAGACCCGCAGGCGGCGCGCGACCTGATCACCGGCTGGGCGATCGCCGTCGGCCACGGCCGCATGTGGTTCGAGGACGAACTGTGCGATGTCAGCGACGAGCTCCCGGTCGTCTCGAGCGCGATGGTCGACTGCCCGACGTGCGGCGACCACTTCACCGAGTCACAGCCCGAGTTCTGGGAGATGGTCCGGCGGTCGGGGCACTTTCCGGCGCGCTGCCCGACGTGCTTCAGCACGCTCCCGCAGTGGGACGTCGAGATGGATCAGGTCCTGTCAGGCGATGCGACGGACGCCTACGCCCAGCGCTCAGGCAGCCGATGAGTTCTCGATGTGGTGCTCGGTCTCGAGCACTTCGCGCTTGGCGGAGATGTAGTCCATGAGTGCGAAGAGCACGCCGCTGGCGAGGAAGACAAGGTGGATGTAGATCCGCCACTTGAGGTTTGCGGGCTCCTCACCGCTCGCCGACTCGATGAAGTCCTTGAGCAGTTCGATGCTCGAAATCGCCACGAGCGACCCGATCACCTTCATCTTCAGTCCGCCGTAATCCACCTTGCCCATCCATGTGGGCCGGTCCGGGTGGTTCTTGGCAATGTCGATCTTTGAGATGAAGTTCTCGTAGCCCGCGAAGATCACGATGATCAGCAGGTTGGCGATCAGCGAGAGGTCGATGAGACTCAGCACCGCGAGCACGACCCCCGAGGCGTTGAGCGAATCCTCCGGCGCGACGACATGCCAGAGCTCCTGCGCGAACTTCACGAGCAGGACGCCGAGCGCGACGACCATCCCGAGATAGAACGGCGCGAGCAGCCAGCGGGCCGAGAAGACGATGTGTTCGAAGCCCTTCTCGGTCGCCTGGATGGCGCGCTTGGCCCCGTGTTGCTTCTGCTCGGTCATCCCCGGTGAGGCTACCCCGAGCGCCAAACGGAACCGGCGTTCAGCGGCCGAGAGCGGCCACTGAACGCCGGGCTAAGTCGCCCACTCAGGCGATCGCGCCCTCCCAGAAGAGCGCGGACGCCGAGGTGTTGTACTTGCGCTTGATCAGGTGCGCGATGTGCGTCGCGACCCACTCGGCGGCCGCGGCGATCGCCTCCTCGGCCTCACCGTGGGTGTCCCATGCGCTGATTGACATGATCTCGGTCGGCGAGACCTCCAGCAGTGAGTAGGCCTTGAACCCCGGCATGGACTGGAAAATCTCCAGCATCCCGTCGGGCTGGAGGGCCGTCTGGGAGACCTCCTGGGGCGTACCGCTCAGGACGTCGTAGATCGCGACTCGCAGGTGATTCATGTGGCCCCTCTCTTGGGGTGGTGGTGAGGGGCCACCCTATCCGGGGCGCGGGGCGCGGGGCGCCTACCGCGCGGCGTAGGTGACGGTCATCGGGTCGCGCAGCGCGTTCACGATCTTCTGTGAGGAGCGCGGGCCCGGGCTGGTGTAGTGGACACCGGTGACCGGCGTGGTTCCCGGGCCACCGGGGTTGTAGAGCGGCTGGTAGCCGTTGCCGGTGGCGGGGATCACGACCGTGCGCACGCGCTCGGCGGCCTTGATCGAGCCGCTCAGCACGATGTCGATCTGGTTGTCGTGGTCCTCGCGGTAGCAGGCGTCGTACGAGGCCTGCTTGATGCCGACGTCGGCCAGGCCGAGGACCCGCAGCGGATGCCCGTCGATGCGGTAGGTCTTCCCTGGCGTGATCAGCCGCACGAGCTTGCCGCTGCGTGAGCGGGCGACGACCTGGAAGAACTTCCGATAGTCGGTCGGGTAGAGCGAGCGGATCCCGTCCGGTGAGAATCCGCCGGTCGTGAGCACGCGCAGGCGGAACTTCGCCGCCTTGCCATACAGATCAACGCCGTCATTGCGCAGGTCGCCGCCGAAGAGCGCCGGGATCTTCTCGCCCGCGGTCGACATCCTGGAGATCTTGCCGCCCGTCAGCCTCGGGCCCGTCCACGTGGTCGGGTCGCTGGAAGGAACGTCGTACGGGGAGGTCGTCTTCGTCGCGCTCATGCCGACCGCGCTGACCTTCCTCGCGCGCGGGCCGATCAGCTTCATCGGTGTCGCGTCGCGCACGACCTCGACCTTCGTCACGGAGAGGCCGCCCTCGCTGGAAGGGAACGGGGTGCCGAAGGCGCCGATCAGGACGACCGTCGAGCGCTCGTTGTACTCCATGTTCGGCATGATCGATGTCGCCTGCGGGGTGACGATCGATCCGTCGCTCAGCGTCACGCGGAAGTCCGTCGGATCGACGGTGCTCGGCAGCACCGGCCACGAGAACTCAACCGGCATTCCGGAGCCGTTCGTCACCGCCACGCCGTAGCTGAAGAAGATCTGCCGCGGGCTGGCCGCCGACGTGTAGGCGCGCTGCGACGGGGTTGGCGTTGACGCGCACGTCAGTCCCACGTTCCACGCGCCGGAGACCGCCTGGACGGCGGCCTGCGCGATCAGCGGGTCTGCAGAGTCGGCGTTGGGGACGCCGAGGATGTTCGTGAATCCCAGGCCGGCGGCGAGCATCTTCGGCTTTGCATCCCAGTAATCAGCGTTGACGAGGACGTCCTTCGTCAGCGCCGCATAGCCCGGGTTCGGCGCCTGCTGCGCCCGGGCCGGCCCTGCCAGCAGCGCGGCGGCTGCCACGAGCGACAGGGCAAGAAGCGCAGTGCGTCCTCGCTGAACCGCAGCACTCGACTGCATCACTGATACCTCGCTTTTCCGACGGCTGGCGACGCAACTCCTGTGACTTCGATGAGGGGCGGATGGTACTGCCGTCAAAGCGCAGGGCTCATGCCCACGCAGAGCCGCGCCCCGCCCACGCCCCGTATCGACTACGGTTACGCACCTCGAGAGACTTCACACACGCATCGCCACCATCTGCACCCTCGCGGGCCTCGCCCTCGCAGCCCTCGCGGGCGCCGCGCATGCCGCCCCCGTTCAGGTCACCACCGAATGCGCGGCGTCGAGGAGGATCTGCAGCGTTGTCATGCGCTGCTGACCGTCGATAACCGCATGCCGCGTCACATCGCCAGCGTGTGCGGAGATCTCCTTCAGGACGACCGCTCCAAGAAAGTGACCGGAGACGCCGTCGAGTGCGTCGCCGTCCGCATCGGATGCGAGCAGTCGCAGAGCAACGCGACGAACGTCACTCCAAAGTGGTGCCCATTGGTCTTCTTCGTTCCACACGTAGGGGCGCTGGAACGAAGGAATCTCGTACTGGACCTTCCCGTCAAAGAGGTCTCGCGGAGTGAGAGCGTCAGCCTTCATGGACGCAGTGTGACTCAGAAGGCCCGTATTACAAAGAGTGACCCGATGGCGTCACGGCTTGCTTGGAAGAAGCCCCGGCTCTTACGGGCGAGAGTCGCGCTCGAGCTGATCGCGGAGCGCCTTCAACGCCACTGGAGCTCCGTCGCGCCTCACGCGCCAATAGGTCCATCCGTTTGCCGTTTTCCAGGGGCCGCACGCGACCGCGGCGGCCGAGATTGACCGATAGCGCGTGCCATTGGTTTCCAGCTGACCGTCTGCGGTTACCACGGCGCCTGAGCTCACGCCTGACGGATGACCCTCAAGCTCTTCGCCAGCGACCAGTAGCCCGGCGTCTAGGAGGCCACGGAGCGTGACGCTCGATCGCGGGGGACTGCCGCGCTTCGTACGTCTTCCCGCCGGTCGCAGTGTCGCTGTCGGCGGGGCCAGCGTTGCAGGCGTGACGGCGCGCTGGTCGTCTGCGCGCAGGCGCTGCCGCAGCCGATCGAGTGACACGAAGCTCCCGTCGCCGGATGGCGCACCCCAGAAGGTCCAGCCGTTCGCGGTCTCGTTGGGGCCTGCGGTGGTCGCCGCGGCTGAGACAGATGGGTAACGGGCGCCGTCAAGCAGCAGACTCCCGTCTTCGAGCACCTCGGCCGTCTTTGAGATCCCTTGAGGCAGAGCGCTGAGTCGGGTGCCGGGCTTTAGAAGTCCGGCCTCGAGAAGGTCGCGAATTCCTTCGCCGTAGCGCGTCGGCGTTCGTCGGCCTCGCGGCTCGGGCTTCTGGTCCGCTGTGTCCGGCGGAGCCCCGACAGCGCGGAGTGCAGCCATAATCGGCTCGATGTAGCCCTCGAGCACCCCGCGCTCGCGCGCATCTATTGAGTCGTCGCCGGGCCGGTTGCCGTTCATCAGCTCGGCCGCGACAGCGTTGTTGAGAACGTCGTAGAGCCTCCCCTCGAGCCAGCCGATGTCCGCAGACGTGAATGCGTCGCTCGCCGAAGCGATGAGGAGTGCCCGGTTCCACCACTGCTTCTGCTTGACATGCGCCTGCAGCCGGGCGAACAGCGTGCCCTTCCCGACCTCGCCGACGTACGCCCGGAAGTGGTCGGGGTCCGCGGCCGGCCCTAGCAGGAAGTACACGCCGAGCGTGCGCCATTCGGCTCCGAGTACGCCGATCGCCTCGCGGCCGACAAGCACCATTCTCAGCCCGGAGTGCTTGACGTCGAGGTCGACCGGGTCGGCGGCTGAGCGGCCGACGTAGAGGGTCACGGGCTGAACGGCGCTACTCATGCTGGCTACGGTCTCACATCAAGCGGGCATCACGAAGCGTGGAATTCGGGGATCGTCTCCTAGGCCGCGGTCCGCTCTCGCCGGTAGGTTGCCCACCAGCCTCAGAGGTTGCCGGTTCAGACACGAGCCCGTGTCAGGACTGCCCTGTGGGGACGACTTTCCCTGAAGCCGATGCGCAACCCGCCTGATACGCCACTCACGCGATCGAAGCAACGGATCGCAGATCACGGCGAGGTGTTCACGCCGCCCTGGATGGTCGAGGCAATGCTCGACCTCGTGAAGGCCGAGAGTGAGCGCATCGACGCCAGGGTCCTTGAGCCGGCCTGCGGAAGCGGAAACTTCCTTGTCGAGGTCCTTCAGCGCAAGCTGGCGACCGTCGAGCAGCGGTTCAGCACATCCGACTTCGAGAAGCGTCAGTACGCGCTGTTCGGGCTCATGTGCATCTACGGCATTGAGCTGCTCGAAGACAACATCGCCGAGTGCCGACAGAACCTCGTCGAGGTCCTCGGCGCCTACCTCGGCACAGACGAGAACGACGACGTCTGGAAGGCCGCCTTGTACGTGTTGTCGGCCAACATCGTCCACGGGGACGCGCTGGCAATGGTGACGAATATCGGTGAGCCGATTGTCTTCGCTGAGTGGGGATATCTCGGGAAGGGCCGTTTCCAGCGGCGCGACTTCCGGTATGACACACTCACACAGATGTCATCGTTCGGTGAAGACACGCTGTTTGGTGACCTCGGGAAACACGAGATCTTCACGCCGATCAAGAGTCACCCGCCGCTGACGATCAAGGACTTGGCTCATGGCTGAGCGGGCCACGTTTGCGCTCCGAGGACGGAACCCCGATGTGCTCACGTGCATCGCGAACCTCTCCAACGACGAGGTCTTCACCCCACCCGACTTTGCGAACCGGATGCTCGACACGCTCGCCGAGGCATGGGCGACGAGTCACGGTGGAGCAAACATCTGGGCCGACAAGGACGTGACCTTCCTCGATCCGGTGACGAAGTCAGGCGTGTTCCTCCGCGAGATCACGAGCCGCCTCATCGTCGGTCTTGAGGAGGAGTTTCCAGACCTCGAGCAGCGCGTGGAGCACATCCTGACCAAGCAGGTGTTCGGCATCGCGATCACCAACCTCACGAGCCTGCTCGCACGCCGCAGCATCTACTGCTCGAAGGCGGCTGACGGCAAGCGGTCTGTGGTCCGCTCCTTTCAGACGACCGGTGGCAACATCTGGTTTGAGCCTCTCGACCACTCCTGGTCCGCCGGCAAGTGCCGCTATTGCGGGGCGAGCCAGAGCACCCTCGACCGCGGCGACGGCTCTGAGACTCACGCCTACGCCTTCATCCACCACGACGACGTCAAGGTTCGGATCGCTGAGCTATTTGGAGACGAGATGCAGTTCGACGTAATCATCGGCAACCCGCCCTATCAGATCCAGGATGCAGGGCATTCCGCAAGTGCGATCCCGATCTATCACCGCTTCATTGAGCAGGCGATCGCGCTGGATCCCCGCTTCCTCACGATGGTGACTCCATCGCGCTGGTTTGTCGGAGGGAAGGGTCTAGACGAGTTCCGCGCGGCCCGCCTTGCTGACCGACACCTGCGCGTCATCGTCGACTACATCGTCGACAAGGACGCGTTCCCAACGATTAATGTTAATGGTGGGGTTAGCTTCTTTCTTTGGGATCGCGACCATGAGGGTGACTGCCTGATCACGACCGTCGAACAAGGCGGACTGGAGAGTGAGCCGATAGCCCGCTCCTTGTCTGAGTTCGACGTCTTCGTCAGGCGCATTCCGGCTGTCGAGATCCTCCGGAAGGTCAGAGCGAAGGGTGAAGAGACGTTTGACGACCGGGTCGGCCCGCGTAAGCCGTTCGGGCTTGCGACTAACTATTTCGGCGCAGAAGCGGAATCGAAAGTCAACCCCGTCAAGCTCTACTCGTCGGGGAAGATCACTTGGGTTGGGCGTGGCGACATTGAAGCCAACGCAGAATGGGTTGATCGGTGGAAAGTCCTGATCCCGGCCGCCACAGACGGTAACGAGAACTATCCGCTACCGATTTGGGACAGCGTAGGCCCATTCGTGGCACCGCCGGGCGAAGCATGTTCCGAGACGTACCTTGTTGCTTCGCTTGCGAGCGATGAGGCGACTGCCGCAAACATTAGGGACTACATGAGGACCAAGTTCTTTCGCTTCATGGTGTCTCTCCGGAAGGTCGCCCAACACAACAAGGCCGGGAACTTCGCGTTCGTGCCCGACCTGCCCATGACTCAAACGTGGAGCGACGCGGCGCTTCAAAAGCGCTACGGCATCACGGAGGAGGAGGCGGCGTTCATCGACACGATGATCCGGACGATGGACTGGCCTGATGACTAAGCCGATCGAGGAGGTCTTCGCGCCGAAGCCGGACGCGCGACCGCGTATCTACGCCTACTCGATCAAAGGCCAGGACCATCGAGGCCTCCTGAAGGTTGGTAGGACGACGCGCGATGTGAAGACGCGTGTCGCCGAGCAGACAATGACGGCTGCCATCAAGGCGATGATCGAACTGGATGAGCCGGCCGAGCGCAAGGACGGCACGGTGTTTACTGACTACGAGGTACGCGAGCGGCTAAAGGCAAAGGGCTTCGAGAACGCACAGCTTGAGTGGATGCGCTGCTCAGTGGCCGATGTGCAGGCGGCCATCACGGAACTCCGATTGGGGCTGCGGCTTAGCGGGTCGCATCACGAGACGTTCCCGATGAGGCGCGAGCAGGCTGAGGCCGTAAGACGCACGCACGACTACTTCCATTCGCTCTGGAAGGAGGACATGCACGCGGTGCCGCGCTTCCTTTGGAACGCGAAGATGCGCTTCGGCAAGACCTTCACGGCCTATCAGCTGGCCAAGCACCTCGGCGCGAAGCGCGTGCTCGTCGTGACCTTCAAGCCTGCCGTTGAGGACGCGTGGAAGACCGATCTGGAGACCCACGTCGACTTCGACGGCTGGCAGTACCTCTCGAAGTCCTCGGGTAGCGACCCTACGCAGATCGACCCCGTCAACCCCGTCGTCTACTTCGGGTCGTTTCAGGATCTCCTGGGGCGCGATAAGGCCGGCAACATTAAGGCCAAGAACGAATGGCTGCATGTCGTCAACTGGGACCTCGTGGTCTTCGACGAGTACCACTTCGGCGCCTGGCGCGACACCGCCCGCGAGCTCTTTGAGGGCGAGGACGACGCGATCGCAAAGAAGGAAGCGAAGCTTGAGTACGCGGTTGGGCTCGAGAACGTCAATGAGGATCTTGCCGAGCTTTCCGAGCAGGAGGCCGACTTCCTCCCGATCACGACGAAGGCGTACCTCTATCTCTCCGGGACGCCGTTCCGGGCGCTGTCGACGGGCGAGTTCATCGAAGAGCAGATCTTCAACTGGACGTACACCGACGAACAACGCGCGAAGGAAGAGTTCGCGGCCCGCAATCCAACGGCGCGGAACCCGTACGGCGCGCTGCCGCAGATGCGCCTCCTCACGTACCAGATGCCTGACGAGCTGCTCGCGATCGCCAGCCAGGGCGAGTTCGACGAGTTCGACCTCAACGAGTTCTTCGCGGCTTCGGGCTCCGGTGAGTCAGCGACGTTCAAGCATCCGAGCGAGGTCCAGAAGTGGCTGGACATCATCCGCGGCTCGTACGCGCCGACGCAGGTGGATCATCTCAAGGCAGGAAGTCCGCGTCCGCCGTTCCCCTACTCGGACATGCGGCTGCTGCCGTACCTGCAGCACTCGCTCTGGCTGCTTCCAAACGTCGCCGCCTGCCACGCCATGGCAAACCTCCTCGGCATGCCGCACAACGTCTTCTGGCACGACTACACCGTGCTGGCTGTGGCCGGCGCCTCGGCAGGGATCGGCCTCGACGCGCTCCCACCCGTGCGGCAGGCGATCGGCAGCGGCTTTGACTCGAAGACGATCACGCTCACCTGCGGCAAGCTGACGACCGGCGTCACCGTCCCGCAGTGGTCGTCGATTCTCATGCTGCGCAACCTGAAGTCGCCTGAGAGCTACTTCCAGGCTGCCTTCCGCGTGCAGTCGCCGTGGTCGATTAAGAATCCAAACGGCGACGACCCAAACGAGGAGGAGATCCTAAAGCCGGTCTGTTTTGTCTTCGACTTCGCGCCGACGCGTGCGCTGCGGCAGCTCTCCGAGTATGGGATGGGGCTCTCACCCCATGAGCCGAACCCGGAGAAGGCGGTAGAGGACCTCGTGTCCTTTCTTCCGGTCCTCGCCTACGACGGCGCCCACATGAGCCAGATCGATGTCGGCGGCATTCTCGACATCGCGATGGCCGGGACGTCGGCCACGCTCCTCGCGCGCAAGTGGGAGAGCGCCGTGCTCGTCAACGTGGACAACGACACGCTGCGCCGCATCCTCGCAAGTCCGCAGGCAATGGACGCCGTCATGCGCATCGAGGGCTTCAGGGCGCTCGGCGACAACGTCATCGAAGCGGTGATCAACAAGAGCGACAAGGTCAAGGACCTCAAGGGCAAGGCAAAGGACGGAGATCTGACGCCGAAGGAAAAGAAGGAGCTCACCGCTGAAGAACGTGAGTACAAGTCAAAGCGCAAGCAGATCCAAGAGAAGCTCATCAAGTTCGCAACCCGCATCCCCGCCTTCATGTACCTCACGGACTTCCGCGAGAACACGCTCCAGGATGTGATCACCAAGCTCGAGCCGGACCTCTTCCGTACCGTGACCGGTCTGACTGTCGAAGACTTCGATCTCCTGGTGAGCTTGAAGGTGTTCAACACCGAGCAGATGAACCAAGCCGTGTTCGCGTTCCGCCGATATGAGGACAGTTCGCTGCGCTACACGGGGATCGATTCGCACCCGGGCCTCTCGCATTACGGGCTGTATGACACGGTTGTGGCACGGGAACAGGCTGACGCTGCTTAGGGCTCCGTCGCGACAACGCCGCGGCTGTGGTCTCCGCCCGTCCGTCAATAAAACACGTACCGAAACCGCGTCCCGTTGCAGAAGCGCCGCAGCTTGATGCCGAGCACCGAGCCGTGTGAGCGGTTCTCCGAGGAGGGGACGTACTCGACATGGGCCATCCAGCCGGTCGGGAAGATGCCGCGCGTCAGGCTCGAGCGGTAGCGGCCGCGCCCGACTGCGGGCGGGTACTCGTCGCGGTCGTAGCCCGGGCGTGTCGGGATGCCGATGAGCAGGCGGGCTCGGCGCGACTCCGTGCCGGACCGGTTGAGCGCGAGGATGCGCGGCCAGCCCTTGCGCAGCGCGCGCAGCGTGTGGCGGCGGATGTTCGGGTACTTCGTCGCGCTGAACGAGATGTTCCGCACGCCCGCCGGCCTGACGCAGTTGGCAGGCTCCCGCCATGCGGGGGCCGGCGAGGTCGTCGGTGAGCTGCCGCCCTTCAGGCACGGGCACGGCAGCGACTCGCAGTAGATGCCGTCGCCGTCAGCGTCGCGGGTGTTGGCCGCGCGCTGCGCCGCCGCCTGGTTGGCGAAGTCCGAGCAGCTCGCTGCCTGCGCCTCCGGCGCAATTGCCGTGAAGACGAGCAGCAGAAATGGAACAAAGAGGACCTTGCGCATCAGGAGTTAGTCGAAGCATGACGCACGGCGCTGACACGTAGCCCCACTAGTTGTCCCCAACCCCACGCCCGGACTCGAACCGCCGACCCCTTCATTACGAGGGAGCTTCGGGCCAATCCACGCTGACATCCAGCATGACGAACGTACTTCTGACAGGCGGTTTTCGGGCCTGACGGCGAGTCAGTGTTTTCGGCTTGCAGCGGGGGGTGTGTTGTCGCCGTGTTGTCCCCGAGCGCCTCGCGTCATCGGAGGCACGGGCCTCTTACGCGTCGGTTGCCGCCTGGACGCGGGCGCGCCACTCCTCCGCGTCGTACTGGCTGGGCTGCGTGTCGGTGAGGAACTGCTGGAGCACCGCGACGAAGCGTGCGGGTGCCTCGAGCTGGGGCATGTGTCCGACCCCGTCGAAGATCTCCAGCCGGCTGCCGGGCATGAGTTCGTGGGCCTGTTCGCCGTGGTGGACGGGGATGATCGGGTCGCGGGCGCCCCAGATGATGAGGACCGGCATGCCCTCGGCGAGGTAGAGGCGATCGCCCGCGTGGACGCGTTGACCGCCGGTCCCGACGACTGCGCGCAGCGTGGCGAGGAACGCCGCTCGCCGGTCGGGGTCGGCGAGCGATGCGTAGCCGCGGGCGACCTCGGCGACGTCGGCGCTCGGCCGCAGACCGATCAGGCCCAGGCCGCGGGCGACCGCCGATCCGACGACGTGCGCCGGTCGGGCGGTCGTCGCGATGAAGCGGTCGGCGCCGGGCAGCGCCGCAGCACGCAGAACAGGGTTGACCTCAGGACCCAGGCCGCCGCTGGAGACGAGCACGAGCCGCTCGGTCATCTCGGGGAACTGGTACGAGAACTGCATCGCGATGCCGCCGCCCAGCGAGTGGCCGACGAGCGTGGCGCGCTCGTGGCCCAGCGCAACGAGCAGGTCACGTAGGCCGGCGGCGAGCGCGCCGAGCGAGTAGTCGCCGCCGCCGGGAGCCGAGCCGCCGTGCCCGGGCAGGTCGGGAGCGATGACCGTGTGATTGCGTGCGAGCGGCTCGATCACCCCCTGCCAGTTGTGAAAGTCCCCGGCCATCCCGTGGATCAGCAGAAGCACCGGGCCGGCGCCGGCATGGGCATAGCTCACGGGCCGGCCGTGGAGCGTCAGGGTCTTGATGTGCGTGGTGCTCATGGCGACGTGCCGTCTCCCGGTTCTGTGGGCCGGGCGAGCGCGAGCGCGTCCTCGATGCACGCCTCGCGCACGCGCCCTGGATCGAGGTGGAAGGTCGCGGCCAGCCCTTGCGCAGCGCGCTCAGCGTGCCGTTCACGTGGAGCTTGTGGCGTGCTCGTATAGGTCGGTGAATCGGTTCGCGATCTGCTTCCAGGAGTAGTGGGAGCGGATCTGGGTGTGCGCGTTCTCTGAGCGTGCGCGTCGTGCGCCGGGGTCGTTGACGGCGTCGAT
>CAFBLQ010000010.1_pt1 | contig 14496 bp, 15 predicted proteins | sample 7268211 | NCBI WGS metagenome assembly CAFBLQ01 (sample SAMEA6814041, study PRJEB35770) | uncultured Conexibacteraceae bacterium | biome: Freshwater; feature: Freshwater reservoir; material: water | place: Czech Republic | collected 2017-05-23 | depth 30m m
CGAGGCGGTCAACTTCGGGCTGGTCGGATCGCTCCCCGCGCACATCCGCAGGGGGTACGGGCTGTCGTGGGACCCAGTGCGCGGCGGCCTGCACCGTGCGGGGGCCGTCTACCTGCGCCGCGCGCTGCTGCCGCTGCTGCCCGGTGCGATCCGCAACGTGCCGGTCGCGGGCGGCCGGCTGCTGCCCGGGCCGCCGCGCGCCGCGGACGCCGATCCGGCAGCTGCCTGAGACTCAGTCCTGCCCGCGGGCTGCGCGGATCCGCTCGAGCCGCGCAACCAGTTCGGCCTCCTGCTCGTCCGGGCGGTAGAAGCGCTCGCCGACCAGCCCATCCGGCATCAGCTGCTGCGGGGAGAGGTGCCCAGGGCGCTGGTGCGGGTCGTCGTAGTCCTGCGCATCCGCGCGTTCGCTGCGCGCACCCGGGCGCAGGTGGGCGGGGGGCGGCATCGCGCCGCGCTCGCGTATGACGCGCCGCGCGCGGTCGAGCGCGACGTAGGCCTCTTTCGACTTCGGCGCGAGGCTCAGATAGATCGCGGCCTGGGAGAGCGCCCAGGCCGCCTCCGGCATCCCGACGTGGTCGACCGCATGCGCGGCGGCGATCGCGACCGTGAGGGCCTGCGGGTCGGCGTTGCCGACGTCCTCGCTGGCGAAGATCACCATGCGGCGGGCGATGAATCGCGGGTCCTCGCCGCCTTCGAGCATCAGTGCGAGGTAGTAGAGCGAGGCATCGGGGTCGGAGCCGCGGGTGGACTTGATCCAGGCGGAGATCGAGTCGTAATGCAGATCGCCCGCGCGGTCATACCGCAGCGCGCGTCGCTGCAGCGCGTCCTCGGCGACCTCCAGCGTGATCGGCGTGCCCGCGGCCGCCGTCGCCGCGGCGAGCTCGAGCGCCTGCAGCGCGGTGCGTGCGTCGCCGTGCGAGCGCTCGGCGAGGAAAGCGAGCGCCTCGTCGGTCACCGGATGGTCTTCGGCTGCGCCCCGGTCGACGCCGCGGCGCAGCAGGACCTCGAGATCAGATGCGGAGAGCTCATGCAGCTCGTAGACCTGCGTGCGCGAGAGCAACGCTGCGTTCACCTCGAAGTACGGGTTCTCCGTCGTCGCGCCGATCAGGACGACGAGCCCCTCCTCTACCGCCGGCAGCAGGACGTCCTGCTGCGCCTTGTTGAACCGGTGGATCTCGTCGAGGAAGAGGACCGTGCTGCCACCGCGCGCCTCGATCCGGTGGGCAGCACGCTCGAGGACTCCGCGCACCTCGGCGCGCCCGGCCTCGACGGCGCTGAGCTCCTCGAAGGCTGCGTCGGCGCTTGCAGCGACGATGCGGGCGATCGTCGTCTTCCCGGTCCCCGGCGGGCCATGGAGGAGCATCGAGTGGGGACGACCCCGTTCGATCGCCATGCGCAGCGCCATCCCCTCGCCGAGCAGGTGAAGCTGCCCGACCACGTCCTCCAGTCGCTCCGGGCGCAGCCGTGCGGCCAGCGGCGCCCGTTCGCCCGCGACTCCGCCGGAGCGGACCGGTCGCTCCCCCTCCGAGGCATCGAAGAGCTGGTCCATCTGCGCAGTATCCCCGCGAGGGCGGTCAGGGCAGTGGGAGCTGTGTCACCCCGGCGATGATCCCGGCCGCGCCTGCCGCGAGCAGCACCGGGACGACGCTCCGCCGCGCCGCCAGCAGCAGCACAGCCGCGATGGCGGCGACTCCCCACTGCCAGCCCTCGCTCACGCCGCTCGCGAGCGGGACGACGGTCCCGAGAATCGCGCCGATCGCGGCAGGCCCGGCACCGTCGAGGAAGGCCCGCGCGGTGGCGTTCTCACGCAGGGCGTGGAAGCGCGCGCCGCCGATCGCGATCACCAGGAACGACGGCGCGAAGGCGATCGCCGCGGCGAGCAGCGCGCCGCCGAGCCCCGCCGCCGCCCAGCCGACGGCGGCGACCGTCTGCACGACCGGGCCCGGCGTGATCTGGCCGAGCGCGACGGCGTTCAGGAACTGCGTGTCGGTCATCCAGTGATGGAGATCGACGGCGTCACCCTGCATGATCGGGACGATCACGAAGCCCCCGCCATAGGAGAGCGCGCCGACCTTCAGCGCCGTCCATGCGAGCGCCGGTAGCGCTGCGACGCCCGCGCTGGCAGCGGCGAGCAGCGCGGCCGCCTGTGGCAGTGCGACGCTCGGCAGGCTGCTCGGCATGCCCCTGCGGATCAGCGTCTCCACCGCGCCGCAGGCGAGCAGCGCGAGCACGACACCAGGACCCGCGAAGACGACGGTCGCCGCCCCGAGCGCCAGGTAGGCGATCGCCCGCAGGCGCCGCAGGCCGCTGCGGGGCGCGAGGCTTGCCTGCGCGAGGTCGATCCCGACGCGCAGGATCACGGCGAGGATCGCCGCTCCTGCCCCGGCCGCCAGGCCGAGCGCCCAACGCGGCGGAGACGAACCGAGCGTCAGCGCCGCGAGCGCGATCAGCATGACGAGGCCGGGCAGGATGAACGCGAGTCCGCCGACCAGAGCGCCCGGCAGGCCCGCGACGCGATGGGCGCAGTAGATCGCAAGCTGTGTGGACGCGGGGCCGGGCAGCAGCTGGCAGGCGGCGTTCGCGTCCTCGAACTCCTCGGCATCGAGCCAGCGGCGACGCTCTACGCAGAGCTCTCGCAGCAGCGCGACATGCGCGAGCGGCCCGCCGAAGCCGATCACCCCCAGCCGTCCCCACTCACGCAGCACCTCGCGCAGGTCGGCTCCGCCCTCCGTCATGGGACGGCATCCTCGCATTGCGACGGGCCTGTGCTGTCTACATTCCGTGAATGGCCGACCTCCAGACCGAGGCGACCGAGCTGCTCGCTGGGCTCGTCCGCCACCGCACGGTGAACCCGCCCGGCGCCGAACGCGTGCTCCAGGAGGAGCTCGGAGAGATCCTGCGGGCGGCCGGCTTCACGGTCACGCTCGCCGGCCGAACGCCGGAGCGGCCGAACCTCGTCGCGCGGCTCGACGGGGCCACCGACGGCCCGGTCCTCGGGTTGCTCTCCCATGTCGACACCGTCGCCGCCGATCCCGCCCACTGGCGCCACGATCCGTGGTGCGGGGATGTCATCGACGGCGAGCTCTGGGGCCGCGGTGCGCTGGACATGAAGTCGCAGACGGCGGCCGAGGTTGCGGCAGCGGTGTCGCTCGCGAGCGCCGGCTGGCGGCCGGAGCGCGGAACGCTGCTCGTGATCGCCGTTGTGGATGAAGAGGTCGGTGGGGGCGACGGGGCGATCTGGCTGACCGAAAATCACCCCGACCTCGTGCGCTGCGACTGGCTGATCAACGAGGGCGCGGGTGCCGTCATGCCCTCGGCTGGCGAGCGGCTCTACGGCGTCTGCGTCGCGGAGAAGGGCGTCCACCGCTTCCGCCTGACCACGCACGGCGCTGCGGGTCACGCCAGCAACCCGCGACTGGGCGACAACGCGCTGCTGCGGCTCGCGCCGCTGATCGCGCGGCTCGGCGCCGCGACTGTGCAGCTCGATCCAACCGAGGCGCCGCTGCGCTTTCTCACCGAGCTGGGGCTCGATGCCACCGACCCCGCCGCGGCGCTCGAGCGGCTTCGCGAGCGCGACGTTGGGCTGGCGAATCTCGTCGACCCGGCTCTCGGCGTGACCTTCGCGCCGACGATCGTGCGCGCCTCGGAGACGATCAACATCATCCCGGCGAGCGCCAGCGTCGACGTCGACTGCCGCACGCCGCCGGGGATCGGCGAGGAGGTCGTGCTCGCGCGGCTCGCCGAGGCGATCGGATCGCCCGAGGCTTCGGGATACACGGTCGAGATCCTCGAGCGGGTTGTGGGCAATGGATCGCCGGTGGACACCCCGCTGATGGCATCGATCTCGCGCTGGATCGAGCGAGAGGATCCGGGCGCCCGCACCGTGCCGGTCACGCTGCCGGCGTTCACCGACTCGCGGACCTTCCGCAGCGCCTTCCCCGACTGCGTCGCCTACGGCTTCTTCCCGATGCGCCACACGACCCTCGACGCATGGTGGCCGCTGATCCACGGCGCCGACGAGCGCATCGACGTGCGCGACCTCGGCTTCGCCGCCAGCGCCTACCGCGACCTCATCGTCGATCTGCTCGGCTGAGTCGGCGTCCGGTGACCGGCGCGCCGTAGACTCCGGCAGATGTTCGCGCGCATCGACCATCTTGGGATCGCGGTGGAGTCGATCGACGACGCCCTCGCCTTGTACGAACGCTCCTACGACATGGTTCTCGTGCATCGCGAGACGGTCGAGTCGCAGGGTGTTGAGGCGGTGCTGCTCGATGTCGGCGAGGGCCATGTCGAGCTGCTCAGTCCGCTCGGACCCGATACGCCGGTCGGGAAGTTCCTGGCCAAGCGGGGGCCCGGCATCCATCACGTCGCCTATCAGGTGACGGACATCGAGGCCGAACTGGTGCGCTTGCGCGCCGCGGGGATCGAACTGCTGGACGAGACCCCGCGCACCGGAATCCGCAGCTCGCGGGTGGCCTTCTGCCATCCGCGCAGCACGGGCGGCGTGCTCACTGAGATCGTCCAGCCGGCGGAGGGACACTGACATGGCATCGGAAAAGGATCAGCGCCAGAACGTGGCGCTCGGCTTCCAGGGCGGCGCGGGACTTTCGCTGCGCCTGAAGCCGAAGGACGCTGAGAAGCTGTTCGCGCAGCTGGCCGAAGGTGGCTGGCACGAAACCGAGGACGCGAGCGGCCCTGTGCGCATCGACCTCTCGCAGGTCGTCTTCGTGCGCGCGGAGCGCGAAGAGCATCGCGTCGGTTTCGGCGGCTGACCCCCGCGTGATCATCCCCGGCAGCAGAGGAGCCCGCAGGTGAAGGTCGGCATCGTCGGGATGCCCAATGCCGGGAAGTCCTCGCTTTTCAATGCGCTGACGCAGGCCGGCGCTGAGGCCGCGAACTACCCGTTCACCACGATCGAGCCGAACATCGCGGTCGTGCCGGTGCACGACGCGCGTCTGGAGCGCGTCGCAGAGACGGTCCGGTCTTCGGAGATCGTCTGGGACACGATCGCCTTCCACGACATCGCGGGTCTGGTCGCCGGCGCGCACAAGGGCGAGGGCCTGGGGAACCAGTTTCTCGCGAACATCCGTGAGACCGACGCGATCGTGCACGTCGTGCGCACCCACACCGACGAGAACGTGATCCATAGCGACGGCAGCGTCGATCCCGGGCGCGACATCGAGACGATCGAGACCGAACTGATCTTCGCCGACCTCGATGCCGCCGAACGCCGTCACCAGCGCGTCGTGCGCGAGGCGCGCGGCGGCGACCGGCATGCGATCTCCGAGGAGGCCTGGCTGAGCGAGGTGATCGAGGCGCTGCAGGCCGGCAGGTCGGCGCGCACGGTGCCGGTCCCCGAGGACGCCCCTGACGTCGTGCGGCTGCTCCAGCCGCTGACAGCGAAGCCGGTCCTCTTCGTGGCGAACGTCGACGAGGGCGACGATGGCGTGCCGGAGGCGGTCGCTGCGCATGCGGCGGCACACGGAGCGCGCGCGGTCGCGGTCTCCTCGCGTCTTGAGGCCGAGCTCTCCGAGCTCGACGACGAGGAAGCGCGGACGATGCGCGCAGAGCTCGGCGTCGGCGAATCCGGCCTCCAGCGGGTCGTGCGCGGCGCCTTCGAACTGCTTGATCTGATCGCGTTCTTCACGGCGGGCGAGGACAAGCCCGCACAGTGCTGGCATCTAGAGCGCGGGCGCTCTGCTTGGCATGCCGCAGGAGAGATTCATTCCGACATCCAGAAGGGGTTCGTACGCGCAGAGATCGCCGCGTGGGATGAGCTCGTGGATGCCGGTGGCTACGCCGGTGCGCGCGATCGCGGCACGCTGCGGGTCGAGGGGCGCGACTACGTGATGCGGGACGGGGACGTCATCACGGTGAAGTTCACGCCGTAGACCGACTATAGTTGCAGACGCAACGATCGCATCCGAGGTTTCCATGTCCCTCCCGCTCGCTGCCTGGCCCGGCTTCGCCTCCGCCGACCCCGCCATCGGGTCGCTCAGGCTCGGCGCCGTGCATCTGACGGTCGCCGATCTCGGTCGCTCGCTGGCCTACTGGACCGGCGTGGTCGGGCTCCAGGCCCGGCCGCAGGGCGACGGCATCGCTGCGCTGCATGCGGGCGGGCCGGACCTCGTCGTCCTCGTCGAGCAGCCGGGCGCATTACCAGCGCGCGGTCATGCCGGGCTTTACCACGTCGCGCTGCTGGTGCCCTCGCGCCGGGATCTCGCTCACTGGTTCGCCCGTGCGATGGCCACAATGACGCTCTTCGAGGGCCTCGCGGATCACGGTGTCAGCGAGGCCGTCTACCTGCGTGATCCCGACCACCACGGGATCGAGATCTATGCCGATCGACCGCCTGCCGCCTGGAGTGAGGACGGCATGGTCACCCTGCAGCTCGACACCGCCTCGCTGCTGGCCGAACCTCCCGCGACCCCGCCGCCGCGCACGCTCCCCGAGGGAACGACGATCGGTCACGTGCACCTCCATGTCGGTGATCTCACTGCGGCCGACCGTTTCTATGGCGGTGCACTCGGGCTTGACCGCACGATGGCAGTGCCGGGCAACGCGCACTTCTACGCCGCGGGCCTCTATCACCACCACCTCGCCGGGAACCTCTGGGCGGGCAGCGACGTGACCCAGCCGCCGCCCGGCACGGCCGCGCTGCGCCGCGTCACCGTGATCCTTCCCGACGTAGCGCAGCGCGATCGCGTCGCGGCCAGGGCTGCGGATCTCGGCTTCGAGCCGGTCGCGACGCCGGACGGGATCCTGCTCCCCGACCCGTCCGGGAATCCGCTGCTGCTCGCGGTCTAGCGGCGTAGCCGCCCAGCCAAACGGAGCATGCCCAGCCGCTCGGCCGCGGCCGCGGCGCTCGCGCGGTCGAGTGCGCCATCGGGGGGCGGCGCGAGCACCGGCGAACGCAGCGTCGCGATGTTCAGGAAGTCGCGCAGGGTCTCCGGGTCTGCCAGCAGCGAGGCGCGGCTGCGCGGCGTCACGGCGGAGGTTTCGTCCTGTGCGGCGGCCAGCACCCCCTCCAGGTCGCCGAAGCGTCCGAGCAGGTCCGCTGCGCCCTTCGCCCCGATGCCCTTCGCCCCGGGCAGCCCATCCGACGGGTCGCCCCGCAGCGCGATCAGATCCGGGATGCGGGTGGGATCGACGCCATGGCGCTCACGTACCTGTGCCGGGCCGATCAGCTCCGGCCCGTCCTTCGTCGGGTACAGGATCCCGACGCGTTCGCCGGCGCACTGAAACAGGTCGCGGTCGCCGGTGAGCAGCAGCGCCCTGCCGCCGGCGCGGACCTCGGCCAGCGCGAGCGCTCCGAGCAGGTCATCCGCCTCCAGCCCGTCCGCAGTGGCGTCGAGCACCGTCCAGCCGAAGGAGCCCAGAAACTCCGCAGCCAGCTCCCACTGGACGGCGAGCTCGGGCGGCATCGGAGGGCGGTCCGCGTGGTACCCGGGGTAGAGGGCCACCCGATAGGCGGCGGCCTCCGCGCCGAAGCAGATCGCGACTGCGCGTGGGTCGTGGTCCTCGACAGACTGGAGCAGCATGTTCGCCGTACCGAGCAGCGCGTTGACCGGCCGACCGTCGGTCCCGCGGATCGACTTCGGCAGCGCGAAGAAGGAGCGGTAGAGGAGCGAGGGCGCGTCAACGGCGAGCAAGGGCCTGAGCACGCCGCCAGCCTAGATCACGGTCGCTAGCGTGATACGTGCCGTGCGCGGGCGCCGTATCTCTGGCCGAGCGCCCTGCCGATCACAATGCCCGACGACGAGAAGACCACCAGAGTCCCCACCGGCAGGTTGGCCCGCACCGCGCGGTTCGGCTCGCTCGTCGGCGGTCAGGGGGTGAAGTGGACCGCGACGACGGCGGCGAACCGGCTGCGCTCCGATGAGAAGGCTCTGGCAGCAAACGAGGCACGCGCGCTCGATCTCGCCGATCAGCTCGTGAAGCAGCTCGGGCAGATGAAGGGCGCCGCGATGAAGATCGGCCAGGTCCTCTCGACCGTGGACTTTGAGCTCATCCCCGAGAGCCGGCGTGAGGAGTTCAAGGAGCGCATGGCCGAGCTGCGCGACAACGCGCCGAAGGTCGCCTTCAAGGACATGCGCCGCGTCGCTGAGCAGGATCTCGGCGAGTCGCTCGGGACGGTCTTCGCCGAGTTCGACGAACGCCCGATCGCGGCCGCGTCGATCGGTCAGGTCTACCGCGCTCGCACCCACGACGGAGACGACGTCGCCGTAAAGATCCAGTACCCCGGAGTCGCCGAGGCGGTCGAGACCGACCTGCGCAACGTCCAGATGCTCACGCCGCTGCTGAAGCGCATGGCGCCGGGGATGGACATCAAGGCGCTGCTCGCCGAGCTGCGCGAGCGGATCGCCGAAGAACTCGACTACGAGATCGAGGCCCAGAGCCACCGCAGCGTCGCGCGCGCCTTCCGGGGCCACCCGTTCGTGCGGGTCCCGGCCGTCTACACCGCGCTCTCCAGCCGCCGCGTGCTCGTCACCGAGTTCGTCGAGGGAATGGCCTTCGAGGAGATCAAGCGGCTGCCCGAGGCTGAGCGCGACCGCTTCGGTGAGATCGCCTTCCGGTTCTTCTACGGCCTGCTCGACCGTGAGCGCATCGCCGCCGGTGACCCGCACCCGGGCAATTACCTCCTCTGCGGGGACGGGCGCGTCTGCTTCCTGGACTTCGGGCTCGTGCGGCATGTGGAGCCTGACTACCTCGCGGGCGAGCAGCGGCTGGCGCACGCGGTCATCCGAGGGGATGCCGAGCAGGTCCATCGGGGGCTCGCCGAGCTCGGGTACCTCCCCGACCCGGACGACTTCGATCCCGCGCGCGTCCTCGCGCAGCTGCAGACCGCCGGCGAGTGGTACTTCACGACCGGCTTCCGCCGCCTCGATCCGGACTACGTGCGCGTCGCGATGGAGTCTGGCTCTTCCCCGCGCTCCGAGTACTTCGACTACATGCGCAAGCAGACGCTCCCGCCGCAGGCGCTGCTGATCCGCCGCATGGAGGGACTCCTGTTCGGCGTCCTGGGGGAGCTGCGCTGCGGCGGCGACTGGGGACGGCTCGCGCTCGAATACATCGCCGGCGAACCGACTTCGACGCCGATCGGCGAGGCCGAGGCGGCATTCCTGGCCGCGTCCGCCTAGGCTCCGCCGCATGGCCCCAATCACCCTGAACGGACCCGATGAGCTGCGCGCCGCGGTGGGCCGCGAGCTCGCCGTCAGCGACTGGCACGAGCTCAGCCAGGAGGAGGTCGCGCGCTTCGCCGAGGTCACCGGCGACGACTACTGGCTCCATGTCGATGCGCAGCGCGCCGCCCAGACGCCGCTCGGCGGGACGATTGTCCACGGACTCTTCACCCTCTCGCTCGGGCCGAAATTCCTCTCAGAGACCTTCGACGTGCAGGGCTTCGGCTACGCGTTGAACTACGGGTACAACAAGGTGCGCTTTACCGCGCCGATGCCGGTCGGCGGCCGGGTGCGGATGCGCGTGCAGGTCATCGCGGCGGATGACGTCCCAGGCGGCATTCAGATCACGGTCCTGCAGACCTTCGAGCGCGAGGGGGCCGAGAAGCCGGTCTGCGTCGCCGAGTGGGTCATGCGCTACCTGTCCGCCTGAGTGGCGGACAGCGCAGCGCCGGCCGGCGCAGAGCCGGGCCGGCGCCTGCCGCGCCCGCTAGGCCTCGTTGCCGGCGGCGATGCGGCGCAGGTCGATCGTCGCGTCGTAAAGCTTCGCGTCGACACCTTCCTCGAGCGCGACGTCGCGCAACGGGCGCCCGGAATCGGTGGCCTTCTTCACGATCACCGTCGCCTTGTCGTAGCCGATCGCGCTGTTGAGCGCGGTCGCGGCGGCGAGCGTCGCCTCGGCCGACTTCTGCGCGCCGGCCTTGTTCGCGGTAATGCCGTCGACGCACTTCTCGCGTAGCGCGTCGGAGGTTGTCGCGAGCAGCTGCAGCGACTGCAGGACGTTGCGCGCCATCAGCGGCACGCGCACGTTGAGCTCGAACTGGCCCTGCATGCCGCCGATCGTGACCGCGGTGTCGTTGCCGATCACCTGTGCGGCGACCTGCAGCACCACCTCCGGGATCACCGGGTTGACCTTGCCCGGCATGATCGATGAGCCCTTCTGCAGCTCGGGCAGGAAGATCTCCCCGATGCCCGCGCGCGGGCCGGAGCCCAGCAGTGCGAGGTCATTCGCGATCTTCGTGAGCGAGACGGCGACGACCTTCAGCGCACCGGAGAGCTCGACGAGCGCATCGCGGTTCGCCTGCGCCTCGAAGCGGTCGAGCGGGGCGTCGATCTGCTTGAGTCCGGTCTGCTTCTTGAGCTTCGCGCGCACGCCCGCTGCAAGCTTCGGGTGGGCGTTGAGACCGGTGCCCGTGGCGGTGCCGCCGAGCGGAATCTGCCCGACATGCACGAGCGCGGCCTCGATGCGCTCCTGGCCGAGGCGGATCTGGGCGGCGTAGCCGGCGAACTCCTGGCCGAGCGTCACCGGGACGGCGTCCATCAGGTGCGTGCGGCCGGACTTCACGATGTTCTTGAACTGGCCGGCCTTCTTCGTGAACGACCGCTCCAGCGCCTTGAGCGCGGGCAGCGTGACGTTCACGGAGACGTCAAGCGCCGCCAGGTGCACGGCCGATGGGAAGACGTCGTTCGAGGACTGGCCCATGTTCACGTGGTCGTTCGGGTGCGCGCCCTCGCCTGCGAGCGCCGCGATGACCTCGTTTGCGTTCATGTTCGACGAGGTGCCCGAACCGGTCTGAAAGACGTCGATCGGGAACTGCGCGTCATGCGCGCCTGCGGCGACCTCTGCTGCTGCAGCCGAGATGCGCCGTGCGAGCTTCGCGTTGAGGAGCCCGAGGTCGGCGTTGACCTCGGCGGCCGCGCCCTTGATGCGGCCGAGCCAGTGGATGACCTCGGCCGGCACCGGCTCGCCGGAGATCCGGAAGTTCGAAACGGCCTTCGCGGTCTCGCCGCCATACAGCTTCTTCGGCATGTGTTGTCTTCTCCGTTGCGGATGACTGTGGGACGGTCATCGTAGGCGCCCGGGCGCCTCCGGCGTCAGCCGCAGAAGGCCGTGATCTCGCGGGCGACGGCGACCGGGTCGTCGTAGGCCATCAGGAAGCCGGTCCGCGGGACGATCCGCAGGAGCGCGTCCGGCAGCAGGTCGAGCGCCTCTCCGGCGATCTCCTCCGGGTGATACGGGTCGCTGTCGGCCCAGAGCAGGAGCGTCGGCATCACCATCCCGGGGTAGGCGTCGAGCAGGTAGCTGTGCGCTCCCGGCGGCCAGCGCCGCGCCAGCCGGGCCCAGGACCGCGCGAGATTCACGTTGCCGCCTGCCCCAGCGAGCGCATGGCGCACGAGATCCCCGGCGGCGGGGTTCGCGCGCGCACTCAAACGCACGCCCGATTCCGGACGCAGCGCCACGCGGGCTGCGTGCATCAGCAGGCGGTCTGCCCCCGGCAGCGCGCCCAGCCGCGCGGTGGCGCGCCAGCGCGCCCAGCGCGGATCGCGCTCCGCGCGGTGCATCGCGCCGGGCATCAGCACGAGCCGTCCCGGCGCCATGCGCCCCTGCGCCACCGCTTCCAGAACGATCTGTGCACCGAGCCCGTGACCTCCCACGAGCGGCCGCGGCCCAGCCACGTCGGCGCAGAAGCCCGCGACGACTTCCACGAGCCAGTCGAGCGTGTACGGATGACGCGGGCGATCCTCGGAATCGCCGTGCAGCGGCAGATCCGGCAGCACCACGCGGTGGCGGTGTTCCAGCTCCTCGACGAGCGGCTCGAACTCGCGGTGGCTCAGCAGCGCCGAATGCCAGAGGACCAGGCGCGGTCCGGTCCCGCGCTCGCGGTAGGCGATCCGTGCGCCGTCCGGGTGGTGGTAGAGGCGGAGCTTCATGGGCGGGGCCCGCACGCCGCGCTTGCGTTCAGAGCCTTGTGCCGGCGGGCTGCGGGAGCGGGAAGTTGCGGGTCGCGCAGATGCGTTCGATCTCCCCGATGACGGTGTCCATCACCGCGATCCGGGCGAACTTCTTGTCGTTCGCCGGGATGATGTGCCAGGGAGCCCACGGCGTATCGGCGCGCTCGATCATCTCCTCGACGGCGGCCGCGTACTCGTCCCAGCGATCCCGGTTGCGCCAGTCCTCGTCGGTGAGCTTCCACTTCTTGAGGGGGTCCTTCTGGCGCGCCTTGAAGCGCCGCAGCTGCTCGTCGGGGGAGAGATGCAGCCAGAACTTCACGACGATCGTCCCCTCAAGGTGGAGCGAGCGTTCGAAGTCGACGATCTCGGCGTAAGCTCGCTGCCACTGCTCGGTGCTGGCGTAGCCCTCTACGCGTTCCACGAGTACGCGCCCGTACCAAGTGCGGTCGAAGACGGCCATGCCCCCGTGCCCGGGCAGCTGACCGGTGAAGCGCTGGAGGTAGAAGTGGCGCTTCTCGTCCGGCGTCGGTGCGGCGTACTGAACTACGCGCACGTGGCGGGCGTCGAGCGGGGCGACGAGGCGCTTGATGGCGCCGCCCTTGCCCGCTGCGTCCCAGCCCTCGAACAGAATCAGCAGGCCCGGCCCAAGACCGGACTCGCCGAGCTTGCCGCCGAGGGCGAGCCGGAGCTGGGCGAGGCGGTAGCTGCGCTCGGAGAGCAGCCGCTCGTAGTCCTTCGTCGAGAGCGACTGGGAGAGGTCGATGGCGTCCAGGCGTCCCATCGCCAGAGCGTATCCGGCAGGCGGCGAGGCGTCCGGCGCCGACGCGATCCTTCGTGCAGTGACGACGCTCGTCCCGGAAGATCCGCTCGCCCACCGCGCACTGGAGTCGCTGCTGCGCGCCGAGGCGAATGTCCGACGCCGCCTTTCGGCCGACCTGGACCGCGAGCGGCTCTCGGCGAGTGGGTTCTTCGTGCTCGTGCTGCTGACGAGCGCCGGCGGTGAGCTCGAGCTGCGCGCCTTGCGCCACCGGATGCAGACGTCGAAGGCGAACGCGACCGAGGTGGTCAACACGCTCGTCGTTCGCGGGCTGGCGCAGCGTCGCCGCCTGCCTGAGGACCGCCGCGCCGTCGCCGTCCGGCTGACCGCCGCGGGGGTCGAGCTCGTGGACCGGATCTTCCCGGAGCACACGGCCCAGGTTGAGGCTGCGTTCGCAGCCCTCGATGAGGACGAGAAGCGCTCGCTTGCGGCGATCTGCAGCAAGCTCGCCGCCTAGCCGCCTCCCGATTGCGAGAATGGCGGGGCTGATGCCGCCCAGCCCGGTAGATCCGAATCAGTCCTTCCCCGAGCTCGAGGAGCGCATCCTCACGCGCTGGCGTGAGCGCGATGTCTTCCAAGAGTCGCTGCGGCGACGCAAGGGTGCCGAGCCGTGGGTCTTCTACGAGGGCCCACCGACGGCCAACGGCCGCCCAGGCTCGCACCACGTCCTGGCACGCGTCTTCAAGGACATCTTCCCCCGCTACCAGACGATGCGCGGCCGCTACGTCGAGCGCAAGGCGGGGTGGGACACTCACGGCCTGCCGGTCGAGATCGCGGTTGAGCAGGAGCTCGGCATCTCGTCGAAGGACGAGATCGAGGCCTTCGGCATCGCCGAGTTCAACCAGCGCTGCCGTGATTCGGTCTTCACCTTCCTGGAGGACTGGACGAAGCTCACCGAGCGGATCGGCTTCTGGATTGACATGGACGACGCCTACCGCACGCTCGACGCGACCTACGTCGAGTCGGTCTGGTGGGCGCTGCGACAGATCTGGGACAGGGATCTTCTCTACGAGGGCCACAAGGTCGTCCCGTACTGCCCGCGCTGCGGCACCGCGCTCTCCAGCCATGAGGTCGCGCAGGGATACCGCGATGTCGTGGACCCGAGCGTGTACGTGCGCTTCCCGGTGCTCGAGGGTGCCTCGGACTGCCCGGTGGCGGTGGGCGACGCGCTCGTCGTCTGGACGACCACCCCGTGGACGCTCGTCTCCAACGCTGCGGTGGCGGTCGATGCCGAGCTCGGGTATGTGCGTGCCCGCGCCGCCGGGAGCGATGAGGTGCTCGTCGTCGCCGAGGCGCTCGTCGGCAGGGTGCTCGGCGACGATGCGCAGATCCTCGACCGTTTCCCGGGCCGCGCACTGGAGGGCCTGCGCTACGACCCGCCGTTCGCATATCTCGATGCGAGCGAGCACGGCCCGCGCGGACATACCGTGTTGCTCGCCGACTTCGTCACCGCGCAGGACGGTTCCGGCCTGGTCCATGCCGCGGTGGCCTTCGGCGAGGACGACTTCCGCCTCGGCCGTCAGGCCGGTCTGAACGTCGTCAATCCGGTGAAGGCGGACGGCACCTACGACGAGCGGATCGGCCCCTATGCCGGGCGCTTCGTCAAGGACGCCGACCAAGACCTCGTCGCCGATCTGCGCGAGCGCGGGCGCCTGCTGCGCGCCGAGGACTACGAGCACGCCTACCCGCACTGCTGGCGCTGCGGCACGCCGCTGCTCTACTACGCGACCTCGAGCTGGTACATCCGCACCTCCTAGGTCAAGGACC
>CAFBLQ010000011.1_pt1 | contig 14367 bp, 8 predicted proteins | sample 7268211 | NCBI WGS metagenome assembly CAFBLQ01 (sample SAMEA6814041, study PRJEB35770) | uncultured Conexibacteraceae bacterium | biome: Freshwater; feature: Freshwater reservoir; material: water | place: Czech Republic | collected 2017-05-23 | depth 30m m
GGCCTCGAGCATCGAGACCCTGAGGTTCGGGAACCGTTCAAAGGTCCCCTCGCCGATCAGGCTCGCAAGCTGGGCCTGGAAGACCTGCATGTGCGTGACGTAATCCTCAAGGAACCACGACGCTGCACCCGCGGGACTCGGAGGCCCGTCGGGCACGCCGCCGTAGTGGATGCCGGCGACGAGGTCGTTGCGCTCGATCGCCTCCCACATCGGCCGCCAGACGCGCTGTCCGTACAGCCGTGAGGAACGGACCGGGAGCAGCACCTGCACGACCGACGGGTGACCGCCAAGCCGGTCGATCTCCGCGGCCGCATCTTCAGGCACGGTGCTCGGCACCACGATCGAGCCGCGCAGACGCTGATCGCGCTCGAGCCACTCGCGCACGAGCCAGTCGTTCAGCGCCTGCGCAAGGGCCAGCGAGAAGTCCGGGTGGCGGATCTGATCGACGCCCCAATAGCAGCTCACGATTGCGCGCTCGACACCGAACGGATCGAGCAGGTCGGCCTGCAGCATGCCGAGATCGGAAGCCGCAACGCCCCCGTCTGCGCGCGCCCAGCGCGGATCGAGCGTCAAGGAGACGCCCGGCGGATAGAGCGTCGGGGTCTGCGGCGGCGCCCTGAAGCCGGTCTCCTCGATGTACTCGACCCAGACCTCAGGCAGGTCGGACTTCAGCGCGTCGATCGACGGCAGGTTGACGTGCACGTCGGCATCGATCACCGGGCCGGCCCAGACCGAGCGCAGCTCGGCGGCATCCCCGGCGCGCAGATCAACTGTGGACATGGCCGCCGTTCTCCAGATGGGCGAGCCTCGGGAAGCAGCGGATCGCGTTGTGACCCATGATGCCCTCGCGCAGATGGTCCGGGACGAGTCGCGACACCTCGGTCGGCGAGTCGAAATCCCAGTGCGGGTAGTCGCTCGAAAACATGATCCGATCGGGAGCGTCGAGCAGCCCGAGCGCCTGCGCGAAGTGCTTGGGGTTCTCCGACTCCTCGAGCGGCTGGGTGGAGAACCAGAGGTGCTCACGCAGATACTCCGAGGGCCTGCGCTGAAGGTGGGGCAGTTCGTCGCCGAACTGGCTCCAGGCAGAGTCGAAGCGCGCTGAGTACGCAGGGATCCAGGTCCAGCCACCCTCCAGGGCGACGACGCGCAGGCTCGGCCAGCGATCGAAGACGCCCTCGCAGACCAGGCTCGACAGCTGCGCGAGCAGGGCATTCGCAAGCCCGCAGTGATCCTCGTAATAGAACGAGGGGAAACCGGCCCCGCTGTACGGGTTGTTGCCGCCGTTGCCGGGATGGAACGCGATCGGCAGATCGTGGTGCACGATCGCCTCGAGGATGTCCCAATACTTGCGGTTGCCGATCGGCATGTGAGTGCGGAACGGCAACACCACGCAGGCGAACCGCGGATTCGCGGCCCAGCGCTCAAGCTCTTCGACCGCGCCCTTCGGGTCCTCCAGCGGCAGAAGGATCGACGAGTAGAACCGATCGTCGGTCGCCAGCCAGGCCTCGTCATGCCACGCGTTCACGGCGCGGAAGAGTGCTCGCGTGAACTCCTGGGGCGCGGCGCCGCCGTTGAACGACTGAATCGAGGCCATGATGTCGTGCAGCACACAGGCGTCAACGCCGAACGCGTCGAGGTGCTGCTCACGGAAGAAGTCGACGTCGGCCCCGGGAGGCTTGCCGGACGGGGGCCACGCATCGGTGCGGCAGCCCATGAAACGTGCGCGAACGATGCCCAGTTCGGGCGACGGCGTCCGATAGCCGTACGTCTCGAGGTACTCGACCCACCGCGTCGGCATGTGGGCCTTCAGATCCTCGGGAGTCGGCAACGGGTGACAGTCGACGTCAATGAGCATCTGGGTCGTCGGCGGCTCTGCGACGGCCGTCCCGGTGGTCTGCAGCGTCTCGGTCATGTCGCTCCTTCGTCTTCCTGCGCGAATCCGACTGCCCCGACAGGCGCGTCGGATGTCCAGCCTTCGACGATCGTCTCGATCTGCAGGGCCCCGGCGCAAGTACCGCAGAATCGCGCGGCGAGCGTCACCTGCGGACGCTCCTGGCGGTCGCGGACCCGCATGTCCCAGTCGGCGAACGCTTCAACGACCGGCGTGGTGCGCGCGACGACTGCCGGGCCCTCGCTCCAGCGGTCCGGATCACCGAGATCGGCGCTGCAGTAGGCGCACGCAACGCTGCCATCGGCGTGCACCGTGGCGACGCCGGGAACCTCCGGGTGCGCCATGTCGCGCGCTGGCTCACGCCCGATCCGCTCACGCCGGATGGCGGCTCGTCGCTCTGCGGTCGCCTGCTCGTCCACCTTGCCGTCGTCGCTGACGACCACGCCGTACGCGGCGGCGGCATGCTTCGGCGTGACGTAGCCGGCCTGCAGATCGCGTCCGATGCTGGCCAGCTCGCGCAGGAGTGGATCGCCCAGGCCACCGCCACCGCCGCTGCGCGAGAGGAACACGTCGCCTGCCCCCAAGGCGAGATGCGTGACCTTGTTGCGGGTGGGCGGAGTGGTCCCGTCGAGCCGCGCACGCGTCGGCAAGAGACCGGAGCCGAGCAGTTCGTCAACGTTCGTCTCGCGCATCACGATGTAGTCACCGGCAGAGGGCGGCAGTCCTCCGCCGAAGCCATGCGGAGGCACCTCGGCGATGTTGTTCCAGACCGGTCCGGCGACGCCGGCGGCATAGCGAACCGCGTAGGCCTGCTCCATCCCGTTGCCTCCGCGGGCGATTCCCGGCCCGCCGCAGTTGGCCGTGATGCGGCGCCAGAGGAAGAAGACCGGATCCTGCGCCTCGTGCGTCTCGACATCGGACATGCCGCAGCCGGCCATCATCGTGAAGCCGTAGGTGTCGAGGCCGTCGGCGAACGGCTGCGCCGGCCCGCCGGTGGCAGCCGCACCATCGACGTAGAACATCACGGATGAGCCGCCGTGCTGATTGGCGCCGAACAGCGCGAAGGCGGGGAACCCGTCGACCGTGCGTCCGGAGACGCGGCGGCGCAGCGAGGGCTCATTGGCGCGCACCAGCGCCTGGTTGAGCGCGTCGCGCACGAGATTCACCGCGTGGGAGCCCACCTCGGCGTGCGAGGCGCTCACCGGGGCGGGCGGGGTCGCGTTGACGATCGTGCCCGGCTCGCCGAGATCCAGGTGGATCGGCCGGAACATCCCGCCGTTCACCGGCAGGTCGCCGTACGCGAGCATCACCGTGAGCGCCGTCATCGTGCAGCCGAGCATCGAGCCCGACGTGGAGTTCACGAAGCCGTCGATCTGGGGAACGCCCGAGTAACGGAAGTGCAGATCGTCGCCGGCGACCTCCATGTCCAGGCGCATCTCCAGCAGCCGGTCGGCGCCTTCGTGGCCGTCGTACTCGTTCCAGTTGACGGCGCTGTACACCCCGTCGGGCAAGGCGGCGATCCGCGAGCGCAGCACCTTCTCGCTGAGGTCCTTGTTCAGCTCGCAGAACTGCTTGTGACGCTCGAGTCCGTACTCGTCGATGAGCTTCGTGAGCTTGCGCGATGCGGTGTTGTTGGCCGCGATCATCGACCGCAGGTCGTTGATCACCGGCCCGGGGACGCGCACGTTCGCGGCGATGAACTCCTCCCACTCGGTGGAGAGGACGCCGTCGCGGATCACGCGAATCGGCGGGAAGCGCAGGCCCTCCTGCCAGACGTCGTGGGCCCCCGGCGCGAACCCCGAGATGCCGACTCCCCCGATGTCGAGCACGTGCATGTTCACGAAGCTCCAGCCGAGGTGCTCATCGCCGTAGAACGTCGGCATGATCACGCTGACGTCGCCCTGGTGGAGTGCGCCAGCGGTGTGCGGATCGTTGACGATCCAGCCGTCGCCGGGAGCGAGGTCCATGCTCTGCGCGAGCTCGTTGACCTTCTGGGTGCCGACGAGCGAGGACCCCAGATGGGCGATCACGTACGCGGCGAAGCTGAGGTGCTCGGGCGTTCGATCGAGCAGGCAGGTCGAGAAGTCCTTCGCCTCGACCACGATCGGTGACCCCGACGTGCGCATCAGCGTGATCGCCATCTCGCGGGCGACGTTCTCAAGCGCCTTGCGGTGGATCTCCGCGGCGATGACGTCGTACTCGGTCGTACTCACTGGTCGCCCTCCCGCTTCAGGATGAAGTTCATGAACGCGTCACGGGCGGCCGTCGTGCCGGCCGGAACGAAGATCGTCGTGTCGTGCGCATCGATGATCGCCGGCCCGGTGATCCCCACCCCCGGCTCGAACTGCCGCTCGTCGTACACGCTGATCTGCGCGCGCGTCCGGGTGCCCGGGAGGTACACGCTGCGCTGCGCCGTCGGCTCGACGGTCCGCGGCGAGACCGCCGCTGCGGTACCCGCACCCAGCTCGGGGCGATCCTGGCGCCCGACCGCAGTGACGCTGTAGGTCACCAGCGTTGCCGGGACCCCCTCCCACGCTGTTCCTTCGCCGTAGGTCTTCTCGTACAGGTCGCGGAAGACCCTGCTGAGCTCGGCGGCGTCCTCCTCGCCCGAGAACGGGCGATCCGGCAGGACGAGCGAGAGCTCGAACGCCTGGCCTTGGAAGCGGAAGTCGCCGGAGCGAACGATCTCGATCGAGTCGGCGCCGAAACCCTCGGCCGTCATCTCATCGCGCGCGGCGGTGACCATCGCGTCGGTAATCGCGTTCACCCGATCGGCATCGCCAGGATTGCTGAGATCCCAACCCACCGACTGGTCGTTGCGCAGCACAAAGTCCGAGGCGAGCAGACCGAGCCCGCAGAAGACGGAGCTGTTCTGGGGGATCACGACCGTCGCGATGTCGAGGCGCTCGGCGATCTGGCAGGCGAACATCGGCAGCGTGCCGCCGTAGGCCAGGAACAGGAACTCGCGGGGATCGTGGCCCTTCTCGATGCTGACCTCCCGGACGGCGTTGGCCATGTTCGCGACGACGAGGTCGTGAACGGCAGCCGCCGCCTCGTCCGCATCCCAGCCGAAGCGGCTGCCGAGCGCGTGGTCCAGCGCCTCCCGCGCGAGATCCGGCTGAAGCTGGACGCGGCCGTTGAGATACCGATCGGGATCGATGATCCCCATCGTCACCATCGCGTCGGTAACCGTCGGCTCGGTGCCGCCGTTGCCCAGCGCGGCCGGGCCGGGAGTGGAACCGGCGCTCTGCGGCCCCACCTGCGGGACGCCACGCTCGGAGACCCAAGCGATCGAGCCGCCGCCCGCACCGACGGAGACGACGTCGACGACGTTCACCCCCGTCTTGAACGGCCCGAGGTCGAGGTTCTTCTCCACGACGATCTCGTTGCCGGTGATGATGCCGGTGTCGAAGCTGGTGCCGCCCATGTCGCCGAGCAGCACGTTCTCGTGGCCCATGCGCCGCGCGAGCTCATTGGCTCCGATCGCCCCTGCCGCCGGGCCGGAGCCGAGCAGCGCCAGCGGGTATGCCTTGGCCTTGTCGAGGCTGATGCCGCCTCCCAGCCCTTGGAAGAAGACGAGTCCCCCGGCCAGCCCGGCCTCGCGCAGCTTGGTGTTGAGCGACGTCAGGTAGACCTCGGCGCGGTCCTGAACGAACGAGTTGAGGACCGCGGTCGTCCAGCGGCGATTCTCGCCGGAGACCGGGAAGACGCTGTGGGAGGTGGTGACGAAGAGATCGGGGAAGCTCTCCTTGACGATCCGTTCAGCGGCGAGCTCGTTCTCGCCGTTGAGGTAGCTCGTCAGGAAGCAGATCGCGAGCGCCTCGATGCCCTCCTCCTCGACGAGCCGCCGCGTCTCGCTGCGCACCTGCTCGGCGTCGATCGGCACGAGCACGGCGCCCGAGTAGTCGATGCGCTCTTCGATTTCGGCGATCGACGTGCGGGCGACCAGCTCGGGGATGTTCACCTGCATCTGGTCGTCGAACTCGGTCCGGCGGGCACCGCCGGCGAGCCGGAAGGTGTCGGAGAACCCGTGCGTGACGAGCACGCCGACGCGTGAGCCGCGCAGCTCCGTGATCGTGTTCGTCACGACCGTGGTGGCGTTCACGAACAGCTTCGTGCGGCCGAGCAGCTCCGCGAGCGAGATGTCCAGCTCGCCGGCCGCCACCTCGACCGCCCCGAGCACCCCGCGGCTGAAGTCGTCATACGTCGTCAGCGCCTTGCCGCGGACGACGCGGTCGCCGGCAACGACGGCGACGTCGGTGTGCGTCCCGCCGACGTCAACCCCGATGAACGCGTCAAGACCAGCTACTGCCATGTTCGTCTCCCTGCTGTCTGCAGCCGTAAGGGGCCGACCGGTGTCCAGCCTTGCAGCTCTCGGCAGGACGCCAAGGGGAAGGATGCCCGGGATGGCACGTTTGGGGGGGTCATCTCAGCGGTCCGCCGTCTTGAGAGCGCGGCGTGCTTCCGGGTCCGCAAGGCGCACGAACGCCTCGACGATCTCCTGCTCGGTCGCTCCGGCAAGCACGACCTCGGTGATGCCTGCTTCGAGCGCCTGGAGGCGATCGGCCTCCGTGACGATCGAGCCGCCGACGACCGTGGGGATCGGCAGGTCCTCCGCTCCGAGCAGGTCGGCCAGCTCGCGGGCGTAGTACAGAAACTCCCAGGAATGCGCGCTGATGCCGACGACATCCACGTCCTCCTGGAACGCGACCTCGGCGATCGTCTCGGGCAGCGTGAAGCGCCCGATGTAGATCACCTCGATCCCGGCGTCGCGCAGCATCCGCGAGACGGCGAGAGCTCCCGCCTCATGCTGATCGAGTCCGAGCACGGTGACCAGTGCACGGATCTTGCGGCCGTTCAGCGTCTGGCTCATCGGGGCCGAACCGTCTTTCCGAGCGGGTCGTACGGCGCGCCGTAGGCCTCCCGCAGGACGCCGATGCACTCGCCCATCGTCGCATCGGCTTCAAGCGCATCGACGATGCCCTCGGTCACGTTACGAGACTCGTCGCGGCCGATCGCCTCGAGCTCGTCGAGCGCGCGAACCACCGCCGGCATGTCGCGCATCTCACGCCACCGGGCGATCTCGGCGGCCACCTCATAGTGGGGCTCGATCCGCTTCTCGGCGATGTCACGCAGCAGGACGTCGTCCTCAGGCGCCATCTTCGCGGCGTTGACCCCGACCACACGCCGACTGCCATCGAGGACCTCGCGCGAGCGATCGACCATCGCCTCCTCGAAGATCGCGCGGAAGTACCCCTGCTGCGCCAGCTCGAGGATGTCGCCGAGTGCCTCGATCGCCTCGTAGCGCTCCTTGATGCGCTGGCGCATCTCTGCCGTCAGGGCCTCGACGTAGTACGAGCCTCCGAGCGGGTCGGCAACATCACCGACGCCGGTCTCGATCTGCACCACCTGCTGCGTGCGGATCGCAACCATGTGCGCCGCCTCGGACGGCGTGCGGATGGCCTCGTCGAACGCCGAGATCTCCATCGCGCGCACGCCGGCCATCGTCAGCGCCATCGTCTGGCAGGCGCCGCGAACCACATTGTTCACGAGCTGCTCACGCGTCATCGTGGCGCCGGAGGTGTGCGCGGCGACGTTGATCGCCAGCGAGCGCGGATCCTTCGCTCCGAACTCATCGCGCATCATCTCGGCGTAGAGCCCCCGGGCGGCGCGGATCTTCGCGACCTCGCCGAAGAAGTCCATGCCGCAGTTGACCAGCAGCGCGATGCGCGGAGCGAAGCTGTCGATGTCAACGCCCTTGGCCAGGATGCGGCGCACGACCTCACGCAGCTCGATGAAGCCGAGTGCCATCTCCTCGACCGCGGTGACGCTGCCATCGGAGATGAAGTAGGTGTCCTCCACGAACGGGTGGAAGCGCGGCATGCGCTCGGTGCTGAAGATCGTCGCGTCCACCGCGAGCCGCATGTGCAGCTCGAGCGGAATGTTGTGGGAGTACGACGTGTCCTCGGAGAAGAGCGGAGCGAGAATCATCGATCCGCGCAGGAGCAGGGGATCCCACCCGAGCCGCCGGGCGGCAAGGAACATGCCGGCCACGCCGAAGGCGGTCGGCAGCGAGTGGGAGACGCTGATCTCCTCGAGCGGGAGGTCCGCGTAGAGCCTGACCCAGTCGTCGGCACGGCAGAGCGAGACACCCTGATTGCCGACCGAGTGCCGAGCGTAGGGATGGTCCGGATCCATCGAAGCCATCGTGGGCGTATCGCCGATGACGTCAAGGCCGGTGGCGCCGTGCTCCAGCAGGTACTTGAACTGCTCGTTGGAGCGCTCGGCAGGCCCCTCGCCGGACAGCGCGCGAATCACCTGCTCGCTCGGCGCTCCCTGCGCGCGCGGCGGCCGTGAGCCGCGCACGTACGGGAACTCGCCGGGATTCCCAAGATCGTCCTGGTAGTCGAGCGTGACGTCATCCGGTCCGTAGACCAGCCGTCGTCCGAGCGCCTGCGGTTCATCTATAGCGCTCATGTCGCGATCCTTTCGATCTCCTCCAGCAGACGAGCACGCTCGCGGTCGTACTCAATGACGTTGCGCAGCTTGACATCCTCGTAGCCGCGCACGCGCTCGGGCAGGGCGGCGAGCTCGACGACGAGCCCATGGTCAGCGTCGCTCAGGCTGGTGAGCAGCCTGTCGAGCGTGCCGATGTACTCCTCGATCAGGCGTCGCTCGACCTTGCGCACCTCAGCGCGTCCAAACGGATCCAACGCCGTTCCGCGCAGCCGGCGCAGGCGCATCAGGCCCTTGAACCCCGGCCCCATGATCCAGGCGGGAATCGCCAGCTTGCGCTTGAGACCCATCGCGCGGAGCGCCGGAGGATGGAGCCGGAACGCGACCTTCGCCCGCGGGAACTCGGCATCGAGCTGCGCGGCGAACGCCGCATCGAGATGCAGGCGCGCGACCTCGTACTCATCCTTGTAGGCGAGGAGCTTGTAGAGCTGCCGCGCAACCGTCTCGGACAGCAGCGGACCGTCGGCGGGGGCCTGCGCGTCGATCCGCTGCTCAGCGGCGGCGGCGCGCATCACGAGATCCAGATACCGGCGGGCGAGCGCCTCGTCCTGATAGTCGATGAGGTCCTTCACTCGCCACGAGGCCAACGCCAGCGTGGGCTGCGGCAGGGCCACGCCGGCCAGCATCCGCTCGCCGGCCGCCTCCGCCTTCACGCTGGGAGACCGCTCGGAGGAGTGGATCGTCCGCCCGCCGCTGCGCGCGGCGGTGAGCGCCTCGGGCAGGCAGACCGCCGCCCTGCCCCAGCGGAACGCCGCGAGATTGGTCTCGGCGTTGCCCAGCTCGCCGATCGCCCCCTCGAGAGCCTCAAGCGACAGCGGCAGCGCCCCGAGCTGATGAGCGACGCCGACCATGAACACATGCGAGGGCATGTGATCGCCGAAGAGCTCCTCACAGATCGACTCGGCCGGCTGACTCTCCAGACCCAGCACCGACGGGCGGATGGCATCGGCCAGGCTGTCGCCACCGGGCATCGACGAGCGCGGCTGCGTGATCACCGAGATGGTCGGCGCGACATCGGTGGACACCAGCGCCAACGTCCGAGCCGACGACGCCCGCGCGAGATGGCGCGGCTCGGCCGCAGCGAGCGGGTCAAAGGCGAAGTAGACGTCGCACGCGCCGTCCGCGACGGTGTTGACGGCAGGGGTGCCATGGCGCGAGGCCCGCAGATGCGAGACGACCGATCCCCCCTTCTGGCTGAGGCCGGTCTGGTCGAGGCCTGAGACCGTCCACCCGTCCCGCAGGGCCGCGCTGCCAAGCAACCGGTTGACCGTCACCACGCCGGTTCCGCCGACGCCGACCATGTAGCTGGAGAACTCGTCGTTCACCTCGGCGAGCACTGCCGCGGGCAGATCGGACGGCGGCTGCGGGCGCGTGCGTTCGCGCTCACGGACCGTCGTCGCGTCCACGGTGACGAACGACGGGCAGTCACCATCAAGGCATGACAGGTCCTGGTTGCAGGACGACTGGTGGATGCGGGTCTTGCGGCCCAAGGGGGTGTCCACCGGCTGCACGGAGAGGCAGTTCGACTTGACCTGGCAGTCCCCGCACCCTTCGCAGACGGCCTCGTTGATCACGACGCGCGTGGCCGGCGTCGGGAGCTTGCCGCGCTTGCGCAGCCGGCGAGATTCCGCAGCACAGCGCTGGTCGTAGATCAGCGCTGTGACGCCGGGCGTACGCGCAAGCTCGATCTCCGCATCGGGAAGCCGGTCCCTGCCCCAGACCTCGACTCCGGGCGCCCAGCGCGCATCCTCGCCGTACTTCCCCGGCTCATCGGCGACGACGATCGTGCGCCGCACGCCCATCGCTTCGAACTCGCGGCTGAGGGCGGGTACCTCCACTGCCCCCGCGACATCCTGGCCGCCGGTCATCGCGATCGCCCGGTTGAAGAGGATCTTGAAGGTGATGTTCACTCCGGCCGCGACCGACGCCCGAATCGCCAGCGATCCGGAGTGCGCGAGCGTCCCATCGCCGAGGTTCTGGACCATGTGGTCCTCGGCGACGAAGCGATGAGCGCCGATCCACATCACGCCCTCGGCCCCCAGCGGCGTCAACGGCAGCAGCGCATGGCTGTGATGGCGCTCCTCGAGGTACACCATGGCGTGGCAGCCGACGCCGCCGCCGACGATTCCCTCGGTTGGGGCGGTCGAACGGTTGTGCGGGCACCCCGAGCAGAACACCGGAACACGGCTGGGCCGCGGCGCGGGCGGCGCCACGACCAGCGGCGCCGGGGCGGCGTCCACCGGCTCCGGCGCGAGCGCGTCGAGCCGCAGCGCGAGGCGATCGCGCAGAATCGGGCGCAGCCGCTGGGGCGTCAGCTCGCCATCACCTGGCACGAGCAGGCGTCCCTCCTCGTCCCGCTTGCCGACGACGCGTGGCCGATCGGCCATGTCGTAGAGCACCTCGCGGATGAGCATCTCCACGAACGGGCGCTTCTCCTCGACGACGAGCACCTGTTCCAGGCCCGCAGCGAACTCGCGCACAACGGTCGGCTCAAGGGGATACGCCATGCCGACCTTGAGGATCCGCACGCCGCCACGTTCAAGCGCTTCGGCATCGAGTCCGAGCTCCGCCAGCGCCTGCAGCACGTCGGCGAACGTCTTTCCGCCGACGACGATGCCGAGCCATGCGTCCCGAGCGGCATGCGTGATCCGATTCAGGCCGTTGGCCAGCGCGTAGGCCTTCGCGGCTTCCAGGCGGCCGTTGACGATCTCTTCCTCCTGGAGCACGCTGACCGTGTTGTTCACCGTCGGTCGCTGCACGTGCTGCCAGGGACGGCCGCCCACCTCAAGACGCGGCACGACGATGCTCGGGATGAGGTCCTGCACATCGACCGAGGCGAACCCGTCGGCGAGATCGGTGACGATCTTCAGCCCGGTCCAGAGGCCCGAGTAGCGGGAGACGGCGATCCCATGGAGGCCGAACTCCATGATCTCCGGCACCGACGACGGGAGCAGGATCGGGATCTGCGCGTCGAACAAGGCGATGCGGCTGTCGTTGGGAAGCGTTGAGGACTTGGCCGATGGGTCGTCGCCGGCAACCACGAGCGCCCCGCCGTTGGCTGCGCTGCCCATCGAGTTCGCATGCTTGAAGACATCTCCGCACCGATCGACGCCCGGCGACTTGCCGTACCAGATGCCGACGACCCCGTCGAAGGGGCTGTCCGCCATCAGCGAGCCCTGCTGCGTGCCCCAGACGATCGTCGCGGCGAGCTCCTCGTTCAGGCCCGGGACGTGCGTGATGTCCAAGGCGGCGAGCGCCTGCGCCTGACGCTCGAGCGCGAGGTCCACCGTGCCGAGCGGCGAGCCGGGATACCCGGAGAGCAGCGCCGCCGTGCGCAGCCCCGCGGCCGCATCGGCACGATGCTGGAGGACCGGGATCTGGACAACGGCGTCGATCCCGGAGAGCACCGCCATCTGGACCGACCCCCCGTCTGCGGGAGGGAACTCCCTCAGCACTCCTGACGATGACGACATGCCGCTCCTATGATCGTGCGCGTTCTGCGGTGGTCAACCGTTGGCATGCCCAAACGGCCCGATCGGGGGACCGACGCTCACGGCGCGGCGGATGGGTGACGAACGCGTTCATGCTGCAAGGTGCAGTTCTACTCGTTCCCCGGCGCGCTCGCGACCCGCGGTCGGTGCTCAGCAGGCGGTCATCCCGCCGTCGACGGCGATGACCTGACCGGTGAGGTAGGACGTCGACGGGTGCAGCAGCACCCGGACAAGGCTGTCGAGCTCCCCGGGGAGACCGGACCGCTTCATCGGCACGCGGTCGCGCATGTAGCCGCCGAGCGTGCCGTGGTCCTCGTAAACGTCGCCGGTCATCTCGCTGCTGAACCCCCCGGGAGCGATCGCATTGACCCGCACGCCGTAGCGCGCCCATTGGACTGCCAGCTCGCGCGTCAACGCGATCATCCCGCCCTTCGACGCCACATACCCTGCCTGCGGCAGCGGGGCGAGCGCCATCAGCCCGACGATCGAGGCCACGTTGACGATCGATCCGCCACCGGTATCGCGCATCGACTTCACGGCCTCGCGGGCAAGCGCGAAAGGCGCGACCAGGTTCACGTCGAGGACGCGGCGGAAGTCATCGAGGTCCTCGCGCAGCGCAGGAACGACATTCGACGTCCCCGCATTGTTGACGAGCCCATCGATGCGTCCAAACCGCGTCGTCGCAGCCTCCACGACGCGCTCGGCGGCGCCCTCATCGCTCAGATCAACGGCATGAACGGCCGCGTCGCGCAGCTCAGCGGAGAGTTCCTCCAGACGATCGGCGCGACGCGCCACCAGCATCAGGCTGGCGCCTGCGAGGTCCAGTGAGCGGGCGAGCTGCACTCCCAGCCCGGACGATGCACCGGTGACGATCACGACCCGGCCGTCGAGCGTGAGCCCGTCGCTCACGACATCATGCCGGTCATCTGACCCCCCGTGACGTTCAGGACCTGCCCATGGACGAAGTCGCTCCACGGTGAACACAGGAAGAACGCCCCGCCTGCAGCCTCTCGCACAGTGCCGGGACGCCCCAGCGGGATGACCAGAGGAGCTGCGGACAGCACCTGCGCGGGGATGCCGAGCTGGACCGTCGCCCCGTCGATCTCCATCACGTTGTCCGGGACCTTCTCTGCCGTCAGTCGCGTGTCGATCCAGCCGAATGCGACCGCATTCACGTTGATCCGGAACTGACCCCACTCCTTGGCCAGCGTCTTCGTCAGTCCAACGACGGCATTCTTGCCCGCGGCGTAGTTCGCCTGGCCGGCGTTCCCCATCGTGCCTGACACGGAAGAGACGTTCACGATCTTGCGGAAGACCTCGATCCCCTCCGCGCGCTCCTGCTTCGCCGGCTCGCGCAGATACGGCGCGGCTGCCCGGATGACCTTGAACGGCACCGTGACGTGGATGTCGAGCATGCGCTCCCACCAGTCGTCGCTCATTTTGTGCAACGGCACATCGAGCGTGTAGCCGGCGTTGTTGACGATGATGTCGACCTTGCCCCAGGCGTCGATGGCCGTCGCGATGCGCCGGACCGGCTCATCACCCTTCGTCAGGTCGCCGCCGAAGACGGCGGTCTCCCCGGGGATCTCGCTTGCCGTCTGCGCGGCGAGGTCGAGATCGAGGTCGTTGATCAGAACCTTCGCGCCGTGCTCGCTTAGCAGTTCAGCGGTCGCACGGCCGATCCCGCGAGCCGATCCCGTCACGATCGCGACCTTGTCGTCCAACACACCCATCGCTTCCTCCACTCGTTCGTTGCACCCCGCTCGGGCGCAGGACCCAGCCTGCAGCGCGAGTCATCTGCACGCCAGAGCGTCCCCCGCGTGCTCGGCCCGAACGGGGGGCTGATACTCCGCTATGGACCTCACGCCCTGAAGAGCCGCGCCGGTCTGCGCCCGGGCACGCTACCGGAACGTGAAGCGCCTGCTGTTCGCCTGACCCGTGAGCGAACTCTTCACCGCCGTCACCGACGCAAGCCACGTGCCCTTCGCGAGCTTCAGCGTGCACGACCGCCGCGCGACCCGCCTGGCGCCCACCTTGACCGTGACGTTCCTGCACGTGCCGGTCTTCAGCTTCGCGCCGCGCCTAGCGGTCAACGTGTAGGTCACGCCCGCAACCGGCTTGATCCGCGCCGTCACGCTCCGCGTACGCGACTTCGAAGACCAGCTCACCACAGGCTTCGCTGGCGGCACAACACCGGTGGTGATCCTCCCGATCTGGCCCCCGTTGTCCTCGGTGAACCACATGTTCCCATCAGGGCCCGGCGCAAGGCGAGTGGGACCGGAGAGGGCGGTGATTCCCGCGCTGAACTCCGTCACCACGCCGAGCGGCGTGATCCGGCCGATCCGAGGCCCGCCGAGCTCGGTGAACCACAGATTCCCATCCGCACCCGCCGCAATCCCAACCGGATAGGAGCCGACCGTGATCCCCGCGCTGAACTCCGTCACCACACCAGACGGCGTGATCCGGCCA
>CAFBLQ010000012.1_pt1 | contig 14065 bp, 17 predicted proteins | sample 7268211 | NCBI WGS metagenome assembly CAFBLQ01 (sample SAMEA6814041, study PRJEB35770) | uncultured Conexibacteraceae bacterium | biome: Freshwater; feature: Freshwater reservoir; material: water | place: Czech Republic | collected 2017-05-23 | depth 30m m
CACCCATGCGCTGCCCGCCGACGGGACCAGCGCCGCGCTCGGCGCCGGTGAACCGCTCGCGAGCGATCCGCTCCTGCTCGCGGCGCTGCGCACGGCCGCCGGTGCCGACGGCGTCGTCGTCAGCACCGATCTGCTGTCCGGGCCGCCCGCTGCGGCCGGAGAGGCCGTGGCCTGCGATCTGGCGACCGCGCCGTTCCTGGCGGCGGCGCGCAGCCACGGAGTGCGGGCCGCCGCGGTGCTGCTCGTGCGCGAAGGCGCGTCCGGCGAGCCGCTCGACGCCGAGGCGCTCGAGGAGGGCTCCCGGCGGCTCGGCGACGCGGGCTACGCGGCGCTCGCCTGCTGACTCAGGAGTCCGAGGACGGCGGATCGGCGGCAGCAGGCTTCGTCTTGGGCGCCGCGCGCCGCCGTGTGGCGAGCGCGGCGACGCTCTGCTCGAGCGCGGCGATCTGCTGCGAGAGCGCCGAAAGCTGCTCGCCGACACCGGTACCGGTGCTGCGCTGGAGCCGTTCTTCGAGGCGATCGAATCCCTCTTCGATCCCCTCAAGGCGCTGGCTGACCGAGCGCAGGCGGCGGGTGAGCCGCTCGAGGTCGGCAGCCGACGGGAGGTTCAGCGCCCCGAGCGCGACCTCCTGGGCCTGGGCAGCGCGCTCGCGGGCTTCAAAGGCACGCGCGATCGCGCCGGTGACGATCGGGCTGTCGAGCAGCTCCTGCGCAAACCGGCCGAGGACGTCCTCCCCCGTGCGGGTCAGACGGTCTCGCAGACCGTCGGTGTGGTCTTCCTCATCGGTCATGGCCGGATTCCCCTGATCGTATGGCTGCGTTTCGGGACTGACGCTAGCGCACAGCGACGCGGATCAAACCATCAATGTTACGTTGACATTGAGGCTTTGCATCGCTGCGTACACGTGCCGTCAGCGCTGGTACGGTCCTCGTACCCTGTCCGGATCGCCCCTCTTCCGCTTCGTCCAGATCGAGGCGCCATGGGCGCTTGGCCCCGCCGACGGCCGCTACGTAATCCGCGGCCACGCCGGCGAGCCGCGCTGGATCATGGTGGTGGCGACGGTGGTAGCGCCGCCGCGCGCAGGCCGGCTGCGACGGCGCCCCCGCCGCGCCGCGCCGATGCCCGACCCCGCCCCGGTCGCGGTGACGCGGGTCACCCTCATCGACGCGCGCTCCGTCAGCGGAGACCCGGCAGCGCTCGTGCGCGAACGCGACCTACTGGCCGACCTCGCGCGCGCGCTGGAGGTGCTCAACGATGTGATCCGGGCCCATCGCGTCGCCGCGGCCGACCCGGCGCTCGTCCCGCTTACGCGTGAGCGGCTGACCGTCGCACGCGTGGGCTTCGGGACCGGCGAACTGGTCGCAGACGGGCGCTGGAACCATGCCGTCACCGTGCCCCCCGTCGCCGCGGCGCAGCGACGCGCCGCCCTGGAGCCGACGCAGCGGCTCGTGGCCGTCCTCGGCGGGCGCGACGTGGTGCTCGCCTGCGAGGTGCTGCTCGTGCGCGCGATCGAGGATGCGAACTGCGGGCACTGGCGCGAGGCGGCCTTTCAGCTGCGCGTCGCGCTCGAGTGCGCGCTGACCGAACTGCTCGCCTGGACCGGGCAGGGGGACATCGACGCGCGTCTGACGGAGCTGCGCGAGCTGCGCGCAGTGACCGGAGAGCTTGCGAACACGGCCCTTGAGCGTGGCCTCGACGAGGCCGAGGCCACGCAGGCGCGGCACGTCCTCGAGCGCATCCAGGCCGCCCTGCGAGCGCGGGCCGCGCTGATCGGCTGACTCAGCGCGGGACGATCAGGCCGCGTGCGGGGCGGTCGTCCGGCGCAGCGAGATGTCGTTGCAGGCCTCGCACACCTCGGGGGGGATCACCCCGACGCGCATGAGCAGCGCGAAGACCTTGCATCCGGCGCAGAAGCTGAAGACCGACTCGAGCGTCGCGAAGACGACGAGCACGCCGAGCACGATGTACGCGGCAGTGGTCTCATCGAGGCCGACCGCCAGCACCGCCGCCGCCACGGAGAAGACGACGCCGATCGCCTGCGCGAAACGCTTCGGCGGCCCAGGGACCGGCCGCTCCGCGAGCGGCAGCCGCGGCGTGATGACCTTGGTGACGAGCTGCCCGAGCGGCGAGAGGGTCGGGCCCGCGAGCACGCGGGCGATGAACCCGTAGGCGATGACGACCGTCAGCCACGGAAGGTCGAACGCGATCGTCGCGAGCGACAGGATCACGACACCGCCCGCGACCAGTCTCGCGGAGACCTCGTTGACGGGATTCGGGAAGCTGAAGAGGCGTTCGGCCATCGGACGACCGATATTACCACATACCCAATCCGGTTTGAGGTGTTTTGCCTCAGGCCAGCCGATCGAGCGCCCCCAGCAGGGCGTCGAGCTCGGCGACGACATCGCCCTCAAGCTTCACTGCGGCGTGCTCGTCGTAGGGAGTCGGCCCCTGGGTGACGAGCGCGATCTCTCCCCCGGCGCGCCGCGTTACCGCTGGTAGCTGCGCGACGGGATGAACCTCGAGCGAGCTGCCGATGCAGAGCAGCAGATCGGCGCTGCCGGCGAGCTCATACGCACGCTCGAGCGCATCGACCGGAAGCATCTCCCCGAAGAGCACGACGTCCGGCTTCAGCGGCCGGCCGCAGTCGCAGCGCGGGATGCCCTCCGCGTCGTCCTCCATGCGGCTACGGGTCTGTGCGAGCGCATGGCGCGCGCCGCACGCCAGACACGAGGAGTGCTCGATCGTCCCGTGGACCTCGATCAGCTCGCGCGTGCCCGCCCGTCGATGGAGCATGTCGATGTTCTGGGTGATGACCGCGTCGAGCAGCCCCCGCCGCTCGAGCTCGACAAGCGCGGCGTGCGCGCCGTTCGGCAACCGGTCGTCGAGCGTCTGGAAGCGCGCTCCGTAGAACCGCCAGAAGCGCTCCGGATCGACGCGCCACACATCGATGTGTGCGACCTCCATTGGATCCACGTTCGCCCACAGCCCGGTCCCAGGAGAGCGGAAGTCCGGGATTCCGGACGGGACCGAGATACCGGCTCCGGTGAGCGCAACGACCGATCCCGCATCGCGGATCAGGTCAGCGAGCCGCTCGACTGCCGCTGCTTGGTCCATCGCGCCTACGGTAGAACGGCCGCCTGCAGGCGCAGCAGCGTGCGTCGCAGCGCGTCGGCCTGGGCGCGTCGGATGAAGAGCCGGTCCACCACCGCGGAGACCGGACCGCCGGACCGCAGCCGGTAATCGAGCTCGAGCGTCACCCGGACACCCGGACCACCGCCGGGCCGAGCCTCGAAGCGGACATGCTGGCGACCGGTGATCCGCGGATCGGCGACCTCGAGCTCCTGTGAGACCCCGGCGGCGAAGGCGATGACCTCCTCGGTCACCCGCCCGCGACCGGCTGGGTATGACTCCCAGACGGTCTTCGCACCGACATCCGGGTACGGGCCATCGCACGCGGCGACCGTCGCGAGTCCCTCGATGAACTCCGGCCAGCGATCGCGGTCGTACCAGACCGCCTCAACCTCGCCGACCGTGGCAGTCGCAAGCTCGACGCTGGCGCGGACGCAGCTCACGACTCAGCGATCGAGCAGGTCGTCGAGCGAGCGCTGCTCGGGGTTGACCTCGCGTTCAGCCTGCGCGCGCGGACGCCCGCGCCGGCCCCAGTGCTCGAGCACGTCGCGCGCCTTCACCTGGCGGTAACTGATGCCCTTCTCGATCGGATCAACCTCGAGCCCGCTGGAGGTCGTTCCACGTACGACCCCATGAAACAGCCGTCCGCGCACGCTGACGCGGACGATGTCCCCGGGATCGATGCCGTCAAGCCGCACGACGCTCATGATGGCGCCGCCGCGGACGGCGTGCGTTGTCAACTGCTGCGCGGGAGCAACGTCTCACGTGCAATGACGAGCCGCTGGATCTGGGCCGTGCCCTCGTAGAGCTGCATGATCTTCGCGTCGCGCATGAACTTCTCGACCTTGTACTCCTTGATGAAGCCATAGCCACCGAAGACCTGCACGGCGTCGGTGGTGACCTCCATCGCCGTGTCGGCCGCGAAGCGCTTGGCGTGCGACGACTCGATCGTGTTGCGACGGCCCTGGTCGAGGAGCACCGCCGAGTTCCAGGTCGCAAGGCGTCCGAGATGGATCTTCGTGGCCATGTCGGCGATCAGGAACTGGATCGCCTGGTGCATCGCGATCGGAACTCCGAACTGAACGCGCTCCTTGGAGTAGTCGCAGGCCATCTCGAATGCCGCGCGCGCGATGCCGACCGCCATCGCCGCAACACCCGGGCGCGTGCGATCGAGGGTCATCATCGCGAGCTTGAACCCGTGGTTCTCCTCGCCGAGCAGGTTCCGCACGGGGATCTCGGTCTCGTTGAAGGTGATGGTCGCGGTGTTCGAGGCCCGCTGCCCCATCTTGTCCTCCTTCTTGTCGACCGTGATCGTGTCGTCCTTCGGCACGACGAAGGCCGAGATCCCGCGGTGGCCGGCCTCCTTGTCGGTCTTCGCGTAGACCGTGAACCAGTCGGCATGGCCGCCGTTGGTGATGAAGCACTTGGAGCCGTTGATGACGTACTTGTCGCCCTTCTTCACGGCGGTCGTGCGCATGCCCGACACGTCGGAGCCCGCATCGGGCTCGGTGAGGCAGAAAGAGGCGAGCTTCGGCGCCTCGGTGAGCATCCCGAGGAACTCCCGCTTGATCTCCTCCGAGCCGGCGAGCATCACGGGTGCGGCGGCGAGGCCGTTGCAGGCGATCGACGTTCCGATGCCCGAGCATCCCCACCCGAGCTCCTCTTCGATCAGCGCGCCTTCGAAGACCGAGGCTCCAGGCCCGCCGTATGTCTCGGGCAGGTGGCTGTTCATGAGGCCGAGCTCCCAGGCCTTCTCGATGATCGCCTGGGGCCAGGTCCCATCGACGTCGTACTCCCAGGCCACAGGCCGCATCTCCTTCTCGGCGAACTCGTGGGCCATCTCGCGCAGCGCCTGCTGCTCGTCGGTGAGGGTGAAGTCGACCACGTGGCTCTCCTTGCGGGGTGCGGTCAGGAGCATGGGCGCCGCCGACCGATTGACTCGTCAGTCAACAGTGTAACCACGCAGCGGCGGAGCGCATCCCCACAGGCCCGGCGCGCTCAGGCAATGAAGAACGCGACCCCGATGATCACGTAGACGGCGAGCAGCTGGACGCCCTTGAACCACGTCGACTCGCCGTCGCTCGTGATCTGGTTGGCGATCAGCGCGGCGAGCACGAGCGCGCCGAGCTCGAACCCGTTGAAGACGAGCGGCATCGGGCCCGGCCCGATGACGTAGCTGGCGAGCACGAGGGCCGGGGCGACGAAGAGCGCGACCTGCGCGCTCGAGCCGATCGAGATGTTGACCGCGAGGTTCATCTTGCCCTTCAGCGCGACGAGCACAGCGACCCAGTGCTCGGCGGCGTTGCCGACGATCGCGACGACGATCGCGCCGATGAAGAATTGGCTGATGCCGGCTTTCTCGGCCGTCTCGCCGATCGAGCCGACGAGGATCTCCGACATGAGTGCGACCGCCGCGCCGGCGACGGCGAGCATCACGACCGAACGGCGGACGCTCCAGGTCTCGTCCGTGACGCCCTCGCCCTCCTCGAGGTTGAAGAGGTCGCGGTGCGTGCGCAGGGAGAAGAGCAGCCCTGCGAGGTAGACAACGATCAAAACAATCGCCGTGATCAGCGACAGATGCGCGACCTGGGGCGTGAACGTCGTCAGCTCCGAGGTCGGTGACGGCAGCCCGTTCGAGTCCACCATGACGTAGACGGCGGGCATGATCACGGCGACCGTCGCCAGCAGCAGCATCGAAGCCTGCGCGGACGCGGCGCTGCGGCTGAACGTCTGGATCGCGCCGCGCCCCCCACCGACCCCGCCGGCGATCATCGACGCCCCGAGGACGAGCAGCACGTTGCCGATGATCGAACCGACGATCGAGGCCTTGACGACCTCGTGCAGGCCGGCGCCGAGCGCGAACAGCGCGATGATCAGCTCCGGCGCGTTACCGAAGGTGACGTTCAGCAACCCGCCGATCCCCGGCCCGGAGCGGGCGGCGAGTTCCTCAGTCGCACGGCCCATCAGCGCGGCAGTCGGGATCACGCCCAACGCGGAGGCGACGAAGATCACCACCGCGCCCGCATGCGCTAGCTCGAGCGCGATCGCGAGCGGGATGAAGGGAACGAGGAGCCAGGGCCACCCGTCGGAGGTCAGGAGCGACGACGGACGCGGGAACGCAGACACCCGCGGGAGGATAGGTCCCGGGCCGGTGGACGTGCCCGCTCAGCGCAGCAGCCGCGAGCAAGCCTGCGTCTTGGCGACGTCGCCACCGGCATCGGTGACGCACGCCTCATACCCCGGCGTTGTGTTGCTCGAGGGGGTCCCAGAGCGCGCGAGCTCCGACAGCGCGCTCGCCAGCTCGGAGAGCGGGCGCGGGTTCGCCGGTGGCCCGATGGCCTGCTTCTCTCCGATACCCGCAAGTGTCAGGTCGAGCACGATCGTCCCGCCGCGCTGGGCTGCGGTGTCGACGCGCGCGAGGACGCGCAGGCGCCGCAGGATGTGGTCCCGCTCCCCGGTCCAGACATCGACCGTGACCCCCTTGAGGGCCCGGGCAGCGGCCTGCGTGTCGAGCGTAGAGAGCGAGCCCACGCCCGCGACCGCCCCGAGCCCGCCCGCGCGCTTGAGCACGCGGGCGACATCCGCGAGCAGCTTCGCCTCATCGACGCCGGACCGCAGGTGGACGACCTTCACGCCATCGAGCGTCTCGACGCCGACCTCGCGCGTAGCGCGCAGCCAGCTTTGGGGATCAACTCCCAGCGCCGCGAGACTCACGCCCCCGCCCGCGTCGGCGGGCGCAGTCGAGCCTCCGAGCTGCGCGAACTGCCCGGCGGAGAGCGTGTAGGCCCGCTGGCCCAGCCGCACCCAGCCGCGCTTCCCCGTGGAGATCACGCCGATCGTGGCCGATCCGTCCGCCGTCGCAAGCCGCAGATCAAAGGCGAAGCGCGGCGTGCCACCGCCCGAAACGCCCTGGAAGGGCCCCGAGAGCGTCAAGCGCAGCGGCGACGGCACTCCGTCGATGCCGGCCGCGCGGACCCGCACGTCGACCTTGAGCCGACCACTGGAGACCGGGCGCTGAGCATCGCCGAAGGTCTGCTCCAGGAGCTTCTGGGGATCCTGACCTGATGGCTGGGACGATGAACCCCCGCAGCCCGCGAGCGCCGCGGCGACGGCTGCGAGGAGCATCGGAAGTCGGAGCGCGCGGGGCATGCCTGATGCAAGCGGTAGTGCGACCCACCGGCGACGGCCACCGTAGCATCGGAGAGGTGCGCCGGACGCCGCTTCTCCCGGCCCTCACGCTGCTCGCGCTCGCCCTCCCCGGGGCGGCCGTCGCAGCCGTGCCGGCCGACACGCCCGTCATGACCCGCGGCGACCTTCCGCGCGCCGTCACGGCGGTCAGCTCAGCGACCAAACCGAAGCGCAAACAGCTGAAGGACGCGATCGCGCGGCTGCAGGCGCGCGGGAACATCGATGCGCAGGAGGCCAGGACCGCCCTCGCCGACGATCTGGCCGCCCGGCGACTCGCACGGCGCCTGAAGGGCGTCCGTCGCAAGGAGCTGCGCGCCGTTCTGCGCAACGCCGACGACATGGCCGTCGCCGGCACGCTGACGGCGCCGCGGCTGGCGCCGGTGATGGAGACGATCCGGCGCAACACCGCATGGTGGGGCGGATCGGGAACGGTCGCCTACGGGCGGCGGATGACCTTCCCGGGGAGCGACCTCGTCTGGCAGGGCTATCCCGGCCAGGGGATCCAGATCCAGTGGCTGGCGACCTTCGCCCGGATGAACCAGCTCTTCCTCGCCAAGAGCCGCAACGACGAGCTCGCGCGGATGGCAGCGGAGGTCTCCGCCTACGCCGTCCCCCGTGCCGGCGGGATCGCGTGGGAGTACCTGTTCCGCTTCGGCGGCGGACGACCGCCCTGGGTCAGCGGCCTCGCGCAGGGCACCGCGATCCAGGCGCTTGCACGTGCCGGCGCGCGGCTGAGCCGGCTGCGCTTGCTCGACCTCGCCCATGACGCGCTCGGCATCTTCCGCACCGCTCCGCCCGCCGGGGTGCGCGTGCGTGCGTCGGGCGCGGCCGGCGGCGAGGAGCGCGCCCACTACCTGATCTACTCGTACGCGCCGGGTCAGCGGGTCTACAACGCCTTCCTCCAGGCGCTGATCGGCCTGCACGACTTCGCCGGAATCCGCAACGACCCGCTCGCGCGACGACTCTTCATCGAGGGTGAGCGCGAGGCTCAGATCGAGATCCTGAAGGCCGACACCGGCTCGTGGAGCCTCTATCAGCCCGGCGTGCCGTCTTCGCTTGGGTATCACAAGGTGCTGCGCGATTTCGCCCAGGGGCTCTGCGTGCGCCTCAACCGCGACCGCCAGCGCGCGGTGCTTGACCTGCGTGACATCACCGGCGATCAAGGCGCCGTGCTGGGCGATCTGGGCAACTGGCCCGATCCGGAGCCGTACTGCGTCGCCTCGCAGAACTTCACGCTGTACCTGTACGCCCGCCGCCGCGCGGCCGGGCTGCCCGCGCCGACGTTCTGAGACGGCACGTTCGGACGCCTCGCCGCGCAGGGGTCGTCGCACCCCCGACGTACACTGCACCCATGGAGGACACGCCCGCGACGACGTGGATCCTCACCGGCTCGCCGGAGAACTTCGCCGCCACGCGCGACCACGACTTTCGGGTCATCGGCATGAAGGAGCGCCGCCACCGCCAGGCGCTCACGATGGCCCCAGGAGACCGCATCGTCCTTTACCTCACGCGGATCGCGGCGTTCGGCGCGATCCTGCGCCTGACCGGCGACCTCTTCGAGGACCGCACCCCGCTGTGGCCGGGGAAGCCGGGCAATCCCGACCCGTATCCCTGGCGCTTCCCGTGTGAGCCGGAGATCGTCCTCGACGAGGACCGGATGCTCGCCGCGGAAGCGGTGAAGGACGACCTCGAGCACGTGCGCAAGTGGCCGGCGGAGCACTGGCGCCTCGCCTTCCAGGGACAGCTGCGGACCGTCTCGCAGGCCGACGCGCAGTTGCTCCTCGGCCGCATGCGCCGCGAGGCGGGCGTGACGGCATGAGCACACCCCCGCGCTGGGATCCTGACGCTCCGCGCCACGAGGCGCCCCGGCAGCGCGAGCGCTCGCGCAGCTCCCGCGCGCGGTCCGGCTGGGCGGAGCTCTTCGGCGAACAGCGTCTCGCTGCCGCCGCCTCGGCCGGGCTGATCGTGACGATGTTCCTGCCGTGGTACACGCAGACGCCGGTCGGGATCTCCGGCAATTCGCGCACGCTGATGGCCTTCCAGTCATGGGGATTCGTCGAGGCGTCGATCCTGCTGGTCGCGGTCGCCATCCTGGGGCTCGTCTGGGCGCGCGCCAACCGCCGTGCCTTCCACCTGCCGTTCGGCGACGGAATCGTCTTGATGGGGGCCGGAGCCTGGGTGATGTTCCTCGTCTTCTACCGGCAGATCGACCATCCGAACGGCGGGCCGAACGTGGCGGTCGGCGTCAGCTGGGGCATCTTCCTCGCATTCATCTGCGGCGCTCTCATCACCTACGCCGGGTGGCGCCTGAAGGCGACGCACCGCCCCGAGCCGATCATCGATGGCGACGACCCGCGCACGACGATCGTCGAACGCACCGCCCTCGATCAGCGCCCGGCGACGGCCCCGGCGCGGCGCAGCCGGCGCCAAGACGGCCAGTTCGAGGGACAGATGAGCTTCGACGAACCGGACGATCCCCAGCCCTAGGACCAGAGGACGATCGGCATCGCCGCGGCGATGCCGGCGATCAGGATCCCCGCGATGACGAGGTCCGCGGATTTCGTCAGGTGTCCCGCCGCGCCGATCGCGAAGCCGACCACGAAGACGACGAGGAATGGTGCGATGTTCCCCTCCCGCTGGAGGTCGAGGACGCCGGAGGCGAGCGGCGTGAGCAGCGAGAGCACCGTCTCTTCCTATCATTCGCAGCCCATGGCCGCTGAGCTCGCAAGCGCAGAGTCCGTCGCTCAGGGCCTGCGCGAGGTCGGATACCTCGCTGACGCGCCGACCGCGCTCGTCTCGTACCTTGCCGCCCAGCTCGGCAAGCCGATCCTCGTTGAGGGGCCTGCGGGCGTCGGCAAGACGCAGCTCGCCAAGTCGCTCGCGCAGATGACCGGCCGCACGCTCGTGCGCCTCCAGTGCTACGAGGGTCTCGACGAGGCGAAGGCTCTCTACGAGTGGAACTACCGCAAGCAGCTGCTGCGTATCCAGGCCGAGGCCGAGGGCGCCGGTTGGAGCGCCGTGCAGGACGACATCTTCGGTTCGGAGTTCCTGCTCGAGCGGCCGCTGCTGAGCGCGATCTCCAGCCCCGACCCGGTCGTGCTGCTGATCGACGAGATCGACAAGACCGACCAGGAGTTCGAGGCGATGCTGCTCGAGCTGCTTTCGGACTTCCAGATCACGATCCCCGAGCTCGGGCGCATCGAGGCCTCGTCGATGCCGCTGGTGCTGCTCACCTCGAACAATTCGCGCGAGCTCACCGAGGCGCTCAAGCGCCGCTGCCTCTACCTCTGGCTCGACTATCCCGAGCTTGAGCACGAGCTGGAGATCGTGCGCCTGCACGCCCCGGGGCTCGACGAGGCCATCAGGCGTCGCCTCGTGGAGATCGTCGCGATGATCCGCGACCTCGACCTGAAGAAGCCCCCATCGATCGCCGAGTCGATCGACTGGGCCCGCGCGCTGCTGCTGCTCGGCGCCCGCGACCTCGACGAGCGGACGCTGCGCGAGACGATGTCGGTGATCGTCAAGCACCGGACCGACATGGACCTCGTCGCCGAACGCGTCGGCGTGAAACTCGGACCGCCGCAGGAGGCGCCCGATGGCGCCCCCGCCGCCTGAGCCACCGCGCCGCCCGCCGGTTCCCGCCTCGCGGCGCGCGGCGCTCTTCTCCGCGGACCGCGAGCAGCCCGTCGAGGGTCTTGTCGCCCACGTGCTCGAATTCGGTGAGGAGCTGCGCGGCGAGGGCCTGGCCGTCGGTACCAGCGAACTGCTCGACGCCTTCGCGGCGCTGCCGCGCGTGCCCTGGCACGAACAGGCGACCTTCCGCGAGACGCTCGCGACCACGCTCGCGAAGTCTCCGGAGGACCGGCGCCTCTTCGATCAGGTCTTCGACCGCTTCTTCTTCCGCGCGAGCGAGCTTGCGGCCGTCGAGGAGGGCGTACGCGAGGGTGGCATGACCGGCGACACGCAGGGCGGCGGCGGTGAGGTCGACGTCGACGACCTGCGGCGGCAGATCGCCGCGATGATCGCTGCCGGCGACGAGGACGCGCTGCGCGACCTCGCGCGGCTGGCGATCCACGCCTTCGGCAGGATGGGCGACGGCTCCGGCGTGGTGGGCGTTGACGTCCAGCGCATCCGCCGCAGGCTGGAGTTGCGCGCAGAGCCCCAGTCCGAGCAGCCCCAGGAACCGCCCCGGCACGACGCGCTGCCGCATGCCGGCTTGAGGCGCTTCGAGCAGCTGCTGCGCGAGGAGCTTGAGCGCCGCCAGATCGAGCGCACCGGCACCCTGCCTCCGGCGCGGCCGCTGAATGACCTCTCGCGGGCGCTCCCGAGCGGACCGCTGGCCGACCTGGCGAACGTCCATCGCGTCGTTGCGCAGCTCAAGCGGCGCCTGAAGACCCAGGGACTCGAGCAGCGCGGCTCACGGCGCCATGCGCACGTCGACGTGCGCCGCACGATGCGCGCATCGCTGGAGACCGGTGGCGTTCCGGTGGTCCTGAAGTACCGGCCCGTGAGGCCGCGTCGCCCGGAGATCTTCGTCCTCTGTGACGTCTCGACCTCGGTGACCAGCGCCTCGGTCTTCTTCCTCAGCGTGCTGCACGCCCTGCACGACTCGTTCCGGCGCATGCGCTCGTTCGTCTTCATCGAGCGGATCAGCGAGGTGACCGAAGTCTTTCAGCACGAGCGCGACTTCAAGGCCGCGAGCGCGGTGATCGGGCGCGACGCCGGCGTGGCGGATATCAGCGGCTATACCGACTATGGCCGCGTCTGGCGTGAGTTCCTTGAGCAGGTCGAGGACGAGCTCCACCCCCGTGCGACGGTGATCGTCCTCGGCGATGCGCGCACCAATGGCCGCGATCCCGCCGTCGGCGTCTTCGGCCAGATCGCCGCACGTGCGGGACGCACCTACTGGCTCAACCCCGAGCCGCGGCTCTACTGGAACTACGGCGACAGCGTGATCGGGACGTACGCTCCGTACTGCGAGACCTTCGAGTGCTGGACGACCGCCCAGCTCGAGGATTTCGTGAAAGCGCTGACGGCCCCGCGCGCGGCAACCGGCCGCTAGCGCAGCCGCTCAGCGCAGTCCGTCGAGCGAGACCTCGCGCAGGACGCCGGTCTCGACCTCGTAGACGAAGCCGCGCACACCGTCGCTGTGCGGAATGAACGGGCTCTCGATGATCCGGCGCGCCGACTCGCGCACGTCGAGGTCCAGATCGCTGAAGGCCTCGGTGTCCCACGGGACCGCGACGCCCGTCTCTGCCTCGAGCTCGCGGCGGAAGACCTCGTCGTCGAAGGCCTGCATGCCGCAGTCCGTGTGGTGAATGAGCAGTACTTCACAGGTCCCCATCAGTCGCTGGGAGATCGCCAGGGAGCGGACCTCGTCGTCGGTGATCACCCCGCCGGCGTTGCGGATGATGTGGGCGTCGCCCTCGCGCAGACCCAGCATCTGGAAGAGGTTGATGCGCGCATCCATGCAGGTGACGACCGCGAGCCTGCGCGCGGGTGGGCGCTCGAGACGGCTGCGGTCGAAGGTGCGCTGGTATGAAGCCGCGGTCAGGAGGAGCTCGTCGATGGCGCTCATAAACGCAAGAGTAGACACGATTTCGGCGTCGTTCGTTCATGCAGGTTGTCCTGCCGCCTTGACGCCTGCGCACAGACTCGTAATGTCTACTCCCTCGTGGCCATTCTCCCGCCCACTCTGCGGTCAGACCCGCGCAGGCGCATGCTCCGGCGCATCCCGCTGTTCGGGGGCTGCTCGCGCGGCGCGCTGAGCCGCATCGCAGCGATCTGCCGGGACGTCGATGCCCCGGCCGGGAGCGTCCTGCTGGCCGAGGGGACGACCGGGAGCGATTTCTTCCTCGTCGTAGCCGGGACCGCCGTTGTCTCCCGTGCAGATCAGCAACTCTCCGAGCTCGGCCCGGGCGACTTCTTCGGCGAGATCTCGCTCGTCGCGGCCGTCCCGCGCACCGCGACCGTCACCGCCACATCCGACGTCAAGCTGCTCGCGATCGCCGAGCGGGACTTCCCGGTGCTGCTCGGCGAGCAGCCCCGTCTCGCCGAGCGAATCCAGAGCCAGCTCGTCCGTCGGCTCGCGGACGACGCGAACCGCAACAGCGGCGAGTAGCATCCGGGCCAACTGTCGAGACCGGGGAGCTGGCGGCAGGCCGGCTGAGATCGTGCCCATCTGGTGCGGACCCGCAGAACCTGTGGGGTAATGCCCGCGAAGGGAGTGATGACGACGAGCCTGGAGGCAGAACCGGTCGCGCGGGCGGGAGCGGTGACGCTCGATGGCGTGGGCGTCGTCTACGGCGCGAGCGGCCGTCGCGCAGCACCGGTCGAGGCGGTCGCGCACGCGAGTTTCAGCGCCGGACCAGGCGAAGTTGTCGCGCTCGTCGGCCCGTCCGGCTGCGGGAAGAGCACCCTGCTGGAGGTCATCTGCGGCCTGCTGGCACCCACGTCGGGCACGGTGACGGCCGATCCCGCCGTGCTGATGCCCCAGCGCGACCTGCTGCTGCCCTGGCTCGACGCGCTCGGCAACGCCGCGCTCGCCGCACGCCTGCACGGCAGCGGACGCGAGGAGGCGCGGGCGGCGGCCGCCCCGCTGTTCGCGCGGTTCGGGCTCGCCGGTTTCGAGCGCTCTCGCCCCGGAGAGCTCTCCGGTGGCATGCGCCAGCGCGTCGCCTTCGTGCGCACCCTCCTGAGCGGCAAGCCGGTCCTCTGCCTCGACGAGCCCTTCGCCGCGCTCGACGC
>CAFBLQ010000013.1_pt1 | contig 13740 bp, 11 predicted proteins | sample 7268211 | NCBI WGS metagenome assembly CAFBLQ01 (sample SAMEA6814041, study PRJEB35770) | uncultured Conexibacteraceae bacterium | biome: Freshwater; feature: Freshwater reservoir; material: water | place: Czech Republic | collected 2017-05-23 | depth 30m m
CGCGCAGCGCGCGGGCGGCGAGGTCTGACTCGTCGGCGGCGAGCTCCACCCGCGCCCGCGGCGCGTAATGGGCGGCGAGCATCCCCGGCGCACGTGCCGGGCCACGATCGCGGGTGACCGCCGCGCCGAGCTCTGCCTCAAGCTCGGCGGCGGTGACCGCGCCTTCGCGCAGCAGCATGGGGCGCGCGGGGTCGCTGAGGTCGAGGATCGTCGATTCCACGCCGACGCCGCACGGGCCGCCATCGAGGATGAAGTCGACCCGGGCTCCAAGCGCCGCGCGCACGTGGTCGGCGGTGGTCGGCGAGACGGCGCCGAAGGGGTTGGCGCTCGGGGCGGCTATCCCCCCTCCGACCAGCCTCAGCACCTCGAGCGTCGCCTGCTGGTCGGGAACGCGCAGAGCGACCGTCTCACGCCCGCCGGTGACGGCGTCCAGGACCCCGGGCGCACGTCGTAGGACGATCGTCAGTGGACCCGGCCACCAGCGCGCTGCCGCCGCCAGCGCCTGCGGGGGAACGTCCGCTGCCCACTCGCCGAGCTCCGCCTCCCCAGCGAGGTGGACGATCACCGGATGGTCGCCGGGGCGCCCCTTGGCGGCGTAGAGCCGCTCGATCGCCTCGGGGTTGCGCGCATCCGCGCCGAGGCCGTAGACAGTCTCGGTGGGCAGGGCGACGAGGCCGCCGTCGCGCAGCACGGTCGCAGCGCGCGTGATCTCCGCAGGCGTGGGGTCCACGCGGCCAGCCTACGAGGCCGCACTGGTGGGTCAGCGCTCGGCGCGGCATGATGCCCAGCGATGAGCGAGCACCTCGACGTCCTGATTGTCGGCGCGGGCCTCTCCGGGATCGGTGCGGCGCATCATCTTCAGGCGCAGTGCCCGGGGCGCAGCTACGCGATCCTCGAGGCCCGCGACGCGATCGGCGGAACGTGGGACCTCTTCCGTTACCCGGGGATCCGCTCGGACTCGGACATGTTCACCCTCGGGTACGACTTCCGGCCGTGGACGCAGGCGCGCTCGATCGCTGACGGCCCCGCGATCCTGCAGTACATCCGCGACACCGCCACCGAGGCGGGGATCGATCAGCAGATCCGCTTCGGTCACCGCGTGGTGAATGCCTCGTGGTCGAGTGCGGAGGACCGCTGGACGGTCACCGCGCAGCGAGCCGATGACGGGAGCACCGCTGAATTCCAGTGCCGCTTCCTCTTCGTCTGCAGCGGCTACTACCGGTATGACCGCGGGCACGCGCCCGACTTCCCCGGTCAGGAGCGATTCACCGGCACGATCGTCCATCCGCAGTTCTGGAGCGAGGACATCGACTACGCGGGCAAGCGGGTCGTCGTCATCGGCAGTGGTGCCACGGCGGTCACGCTCGTCCCGGCGCTCGCCGCGGGCGGCGCGCAGCACGTCACGATGCTCCAGCGCTCCCCCTCGTACATTCTCGCGCTCCCGGGCCGCGATCCGATCGCCGACGTGCTGCGCCGCATTCTTCCTGCGCGGGCCGCATATTCGATCGTGCGCTGGAAGAACGTGCTCCTCAGCACGTTGCTCTACCAGGCCTGCCGACGCGCTCCGAGGCTGATGCGCAGGCTGCTGCGCGCCGGCGTGCAGCAACAGCTCCCCGGCTGGGATCTGGATCCCGATTTCGTGCCCCGCTACGACCCGTGGGACCAGCGGCTCTGCCTCGTGCCCGATGCCGATCTCTTCCACGCGCTGCGGGATGGTCATGCAGCGGTCGTGACCGGCGAGGTCGCCGAGTTCACGCCCTCGGGCATCCTGCTGCGCTCCGGTGTGGAGCTGCCGGCCGACCTCGTCGTCACGGCGACCGGCCTTGAGCTCCTGGCGCTCGGCGGGGCCGAGTTCACCGTCGACGGCGAGACGGTCGAGCTCTCCGGGACGCTGAGCTACAAGGGCACGATGTTCAGCGGCATCCCGAACCTTGCTGCTGCGATCGGCTACACGAACGCCTCGTGGACGCTAAAGGCCGATCTGACGGCCGAATACGTCTGTCGCCTGCTCAACCATATGGCCGACCATGGGGCCACCCGGTGCGTCCCGAGGAATCGTGACCCGGCGATGCGGACCGAGCCCTTCCTGACGCTCAGCGCCGCCTACGTCGAGCGGTCGATCGGCCAGTTCCCGCGCCAGGGGACGGAGGCGCCCTGGCGGCTGAACCAGAACTACCTGCGCGATGTGGCGGCGCTGCGCTGGGGCCGGATCAACGACGACGTCCTGGAGTTCGCGCCCGCACCCGCGAATTCCCCGTAGCACTGGACATTCGTTGAATCTTTTCGGCTGGGCCCTCAAGTCCTCAGGCTGTCCTCCCGATGGAAGACATATGAGATGGTTCCGCCGCACAACTACCGCAGTTATCGCACTCGCCGCGCTGGCTATGGCCCCGGCCGCAGCCCAGGCGAGCGACTGCACTGGAACCAACCTCCAGCCGACCGCCGCCAACGTCGCCCAGGTGTCTGCCGCGACACTCTGTCTCATCAATGAGCAGCGAGCGATCGCGGGCCTCCCGGCCCTCGCGCGTCAGGGCGATCTCGATCGCTCGTCGTCGGCGTTTGCCGAGCTCATGGTCGATCAGCGCTTCTTCGCTCACGAGTCGCCCGACGGCCACACGCTCACCTACCGGCTGCGGAACGTCAACTACATCCCGGTCGCATCCGGCTGGGAGTGGACGGTCGGCGAGAACATCGGCTGGGCGGAGTACTACCTCGCGACGCCCGCCCAGATGGTCAAGGCCTGGATGGCCAGCTCCGGCCATCGCGCCAACATCCTGAGCAGGAACTTCAGCGACATCGGCGTCGGTATCGACGCCAAGTCCCCGCTCTCGGCGGCGACCGGCGCGACCTACGTCACCGACTTCGGGCGGCGCACCTACCACGAGGAGCCGCTCTCCAGCCAGCCGCTCACCGGCACCTCCATCGGCCAGGCCGCGATCAGCCACATGGGTATCCAGATGCGGATCCTGCTCGACCGCCGCGTCAAGCTTCAGCTGAGCGTGCGGCGTCTCGCCCAGCCCGGGCTCGCGGCCCACACCCTCGGGACGAAGACGCTCGTCGGTCGCCCGGGGAACAACGCGATCACGATCAAGCGCATGGGCGCCCACCGGATCACCACCGGCCGCTACCGCGTCACGATCAAGGCCAAGGGCTCGCAACTGATCAAGCAGACCGTCACGGTCACCTACTAGGTGCCCGTCCGGCGATATAGGACGTTGGTCGAAGTGGCGTGCTCAGCGCTCAGGGTCAGGTACCCTGAGCGAATGGTCACCCGGCGATTCCTGCCTCTCCGCCGCCTGCGTGCGACGACCGTCCTCTTGGCTCTGGCAGCCGTCGTTGCGCTGCCGGCTGTCGCCTCTGCGGCACCGACACGCGATCCGGACCTCATCCCGGGTCAGTACATCGTCGTCTACAAGAACTCGGTCCAGCTTCCCGGCGCCGCCACGACGCGCAGAGAGGCACGCGAAGGCTTCCGCGCCCAGCAGCGCTACAGCCACGCCCTCAAGGGGTTCTCGGCCAAGCTCGACGGCGCTCAGGTCGCGGCGCTGGAGAGCGATCCGAACGTCGCCGCGGTAGTCCAAGACCGCCGCGTCCACGCGAGCGCTCTGCCGCTCGCCGGAGAGAAGGTCCCCACCGGCGTGGCGCGCACCGGCGCGACGGGACGCGGGGCGGCATCGGTCAACGTCGCGGTCATCGACTCCGGCGTGCAGCTCTCCAACCCCGACCTGAACGTCGTCGACGGCAAGAACTGCGTGACCCCGGCCAACTCGGCGAATGACGACTACGGGCACGGAACCCACGTCGCCGGAACCATCGGCGCGCTCAACAACGGCAGCGGCGTCATCGGCGTCGCTCCCGGAACGAAGATCTACGCGGTCAAGGTGCTGGGTTCGACCGGCAGCGGCAGCTGGTCCCAGGTCGCGTGCGGCATCGACTGGGTCACAAGCAATGCGAGCGCGCTGAACATCAAGGTCGCCAGCATGAGTCTGGGTGGCACGGGCGCCCCGGTGAAGGCCTGCGCGACCGATACCGACCCGCTGCACGCGGCAATCTGCCGCTCGACCGCGGCAGGCGTGACGTACGTCGTCGCGGCAGGCAACAGCGGCTGGGACTTCGACTACGCCAGCGCCCCGGACGTGCCGGCTGCGTACCCCGAGGTGCTGACCGTCACGGCCGCCAGCGACAGCGACGGCCTCGCCGGCGCGCTCGGGTCGGCTCCGTCGTGCACTACGGGACAGTCGGATGACCGCTACGCGAGCTTCTCGAACTACGCCAAGACGACAGCTGGCCAGGCCCACACGATCGCGGCACCGGGCGTCTGCATCCTGTCCACCTGGCTCAACAACACGACGAACACGATCTCCGGCACGAGCATGGCGACGCCGCACATCTCGGCTCAGGTCGCGCTCTGCTTCGGCGAAGGCGCGGTCACCGGTCCGTGCAACGGCAAGACGCCGGCCGAGGTGATCGCGGCCATGACCACCGCGGCCCAGTCGTACAACGCGGTCGCCACGAACTTCGGCTTCAGCGGCGACCCACTCCACTCCCCGGTCTCCGGCCGCTACTACGGCTACCTGGCCAACGCCAGCGGGCTCGCGCCGACAGCGCCGCCGCCGCTGGCGCCGGTGGACCGCAGCCCCGCGAGCTACACGCGGGTCAGCGGCACACTCAGGAGCGGCACGCTGAGCAACCTGAATCTCGACGACAGCCTCTATCTCTCCCTGAACTCGACGACGAGCAGCACCCGCACGGTCCAGTGGTACGGGACCTTCTCGGGCGTTCCCTCCTCGCCGACCGCGATCACTGCGACCTACAAGGGCAACGCTTCGGCGGCCTGCACGCAGGTGTTCGCGATCTACAACTGGTCAACGGCGACGTGGGTAACGCTCGACACCCGTGCGATCGGAGCGACAGACGTGCTCGTCAGCCTTTCGGTCACCGGGACGCTGAGGAACTTCGTCAGCTCGGGCAACGCCAGGCTGCGGGTCACCTGCACCTCCAAGACCGGCTCGTTCTTCACGAACGCGAACCTGCTGCGGCTCACGACCACCGGCTGATTTCGCCGGCGGACCGCTGGAAGAGCTGACAACGCCGAGCCGCCACGGAGCGATCGGCCAGCGGCCCCATGGGCTAGGCTCCGGCTGCGCCGGGCGGTCACGCCCATCATCCACGAATCTTCAGGAGAAACTTCCGTATGTCCGGTCATTCACTCCCGGCCGCAGTAGGGGTCGTAGGCGGAGGCTTCATGGGCTCCGGAATCGCCGAATGCGCGGCGAAGGCGGGGTTCGACACGACCATCTACGAGCCGTTCCCCGAGGCGCTCGAGCGCTCGCGCTCGCGGCTTGAGGAGTCGGTCGGCCGCGCGGTGCGCAACGGCAAGCTCGAGGCGGCCGCCGCCGATGATCTGCTCGGGCGCATCGCCCACACCAGCGACATCGGGGACCTCGCCGGCTCCGGGCTCGTCATCGAGGCGGTGACCGAGGACCCACAGATCAAGGGCACGCTCTTCCAAGAACTCGACCGGATGCTCGCCCCGGACGCGCTGATCGCCTCCAACACCAGCTCGATCCCGATCGCGCAGCTGGCCTCTTGGACGCAGCATCGTGACCGCGTCCTGGGCCTCCACTTCTTCAGCCCGGTCCCGGTGATGAAGCTCGTCGAGGTCGTCGTCGGCATCGAGACGAGCGAGGAGACCGTCGTGCGTGCCGAGGCGTTCGCCGCCGAGATCGGCAAGCACTCGATCCGCACCAAGGATCGTTCCGGCTTCATCGTGAACATGCTGCTCGTTCCGTATCTCATGGCGGGCGTGCGGATGTACGAGGAGGGCTTCGCCAGCCGCGAGGACATCGACGACGGCATGCGGCTGGGCTGCGGCCACCCGATGGGCCCGCTCACGCTCTGCGATATGATCGGCCTCGACGTGCTCTACGCCGTCTGCGACTCGCTCTACGACGAGTTCAAGCAGCCCGAGTACGCGCCGCCGCCGCTTCTCAAGCGGCTGGTCGTCTCCGGCCACCACGGCCGTAAGACGGGGCGCGGCTTCTACGAGTACGCCAAGGAGGCGGCGCCCGCAAAGGCCTGATCGGCATGAGCGACGGCACAGCGGTCCGCGGCGGCAGGCTTCGCCGGACGATCTTCGAAGACGAGCACGAGGCCTTTCGCGAATCGGTCCGCGGGTTTCTCCTGCGCGAGGCGGTTCCGCAGCGCGAGGCGTGGGAGTCGGCAGGCATGATGGACCGCGGCTTCTGGCGCCACGCGGCCGCGCAGGGCTACGTCGCGTTCCAGATCCCCGAGGAGCTCGGCGGGGCGGGAGTCGTGGACTTCCGCTTCAACGCGGTGCTCGATGAGGAGGCGGCCCGGACCGGTACGCCGACCGACTACTTCTATCTCGTCAACGACATCGTCGCGCCCTATCTGCTCGATCTGACAACGCCCGAGCAGCGCGAGCGCTGGCTCCCCGGCGTCGCGGCCGGCGACATCATCCCCGCGATCGCGATGACCGAGCCGGGCACGGGGTCCGACCTGCGCGCGATCGCCTCGATGGCGACCTGGCAGGGCGACCACTGGTCGCTGACCGGGTCGAAGACCTTCATCACCTGTGGCAGCCAAGCCGATCTCGTCGTCGTCGCCGCACGCATGCGCCGCGGCGGGGAGGACCTCGGCATGGGGCTCTTCGCCGTCGAGGCGGGCATGGAGGGGTTCACGCGCGGGCGCAAGCTCGACAAGGTCGGCCGGCGCTGGCAGGACACCGCCGAGCTCTTCTTCGAGGATGTCGCGGTGCCGCCGGAGAACCTGATCGGCGAGGAGGGCCGCGGACTCTCGCTGCTGATGCTCAACCTCCCGCAGGAGCGTCTCTCGATCGCCATCACCGCCGTCGCCACCGCCGAGCGCGCGCTCGATCTCACGCTCGACTATGTCCGCGAGCGCAACGCCTTCGGCAAGCCGATCGGCAGCTTCCAGGCCAACCGCTTCTCGCTGGCGGAGGTCGCGACCGAGGTTGGGATCGCGCGCGTCTACGTCGATCGCTGCATCGAGGCGCACATCGCCGGGGAGCTCAGCTCCGAGGAGGCCGCGGCCGCCAAGTACTGGACGACCGAGCTCGAGTTCCGCGTTGCAGACTTGGGCATGCAGCTCCACGGCGGCTACGGCTACATGGAGGAGTACGACATCGCGCGGCTCTGGCGCGACTGCCGCGTCGAGCGCATCTACGGCGGGACGACCGAGATCATGAAGGAGATCGTCGGCCGCTCGCTCGGGCTCTGAGCCCTACTTCACGACGATCGGGTTCACCGGCGACCCGAGCGCCCGCGGCAGGTTGAGCGGCGGCGCGATCAGCAGGAACTCCCAGCTCTCATCCTCGGCGCACGCGTCGGCCAGCTCGTCGAGGACCCACAGTTCTCCGATCGGCATGCCGAGGTCGACGATCAGGCGCTGATGGAGCGGGAACATCCTGGTCTGCGGCGTCTCTCCCGGGATCGCCTCGAAGGAGAAGTTGTCGGCGGCGGACGCCGCGACGCCGTGCCGGTGGTACCACTCGGTGCAGGCCAGCCCGGGACCCGGCGACGCCGAGAACCATTCGAGCCGGGCCGCGTCGCTCTCAAGCGTCCACCAGCGCTTCATCGAGCCCGTGCGCAGGAGGACGATGTCGCCCTCGCGCAGCTCGAGCCCCTGGGCCGCGGCGACCGCGTCGAGGAGGTCCGGCTCGAGGACCATCGTCGGCTCGAGCCACTCGACCTCGAGGTGGCGTGCGACGTCGAGCAGCACGCCCCGCCCGACGAAGCTGGCGTGGTGACGGCCCATCGCCAGGACCTCGGCGCCCGCGCCGGTCGTCGCTCCCGCCCAGAAGCCGTTGTACATCGTGTGGTCGACGATCACGTGCGCGAGCGCATCCCAATGGGTCGTCCCGTGCGTCGACATGTCGAGGGCGTCGTCGGTGTAGACGAAGTTCGTCAGCCAGATCGGCGTGTCGCTGACGGCGTCGGTGCCGCTGACGGCGACGTAGTTCTTCGCCGGTGCGCGCGTCGGGTGACGCGGCGCCTCGCCGGAGATCGGCAGGGCGAGGGAGATCACCCGCCCGCGCCGCGGAAGCGACGTGGCGTAGCTCACCTGCTCCGGGCCGATCAGGTTCAGGGTCCCGAGCTGGTCGTCGGCCCCCCACCGTCCCCAGTTGTTGACGCCGTCCGGCGTGTACCCGCCGACGACCTTCAGGTCATCGCCGACCGTGTACGTCGGCGGGGTCCAGCCCGATCCCGGGCCGCTGGCGTTCTCGCGAGGTGACATTCCCTGACGCTACCGGGTGCGTCACCCCGACGGGAGCGCATCGAGCAGCGCCGTCCCCGCGGGCGGGTCCGGATCGACGCGGACGGTCGCGATGATCCGGGCGACCATCATGTACTGCCCGATCACGAGCAGCAGTTCGACGAGCTCGCGTGCACTCCAGCGCGCGGCGGCGGCCTCCCAGGTGGGGTCTGACACGCCGACGTCGCGCACGACCTCCTCGGTGAAGCGGACGATCAGCGCCTCGTCGCCGCTCAGCCCCGCGCCGCTGCGCGCGCCCTCGATCTGGGCGTCGGTCGCGCCGACCTGCCGGGCGATCACCTCGTGCTGGTCCCACTCGTAGTCCGCTCCGGGTGACAGCGCGGCGACGCGCAGAATCGCCAGCTCGCGCAGCACCGGGTCGAGGGCGAGGTCGTTGAGGATGCCACCGGAGAAGCGCAGCCACGGACCGAAGACGTCCTGGGCGTGGGCGACGGTGCGCAGGACCGTCATCGGTGGGACGCCGCGAAGCTGCTCGGCGACGTGGGCGGGTGCGGTGTCGGGGTCGACGTACGGAAGGCGTGCCATGTACGCGACGCTACCGCGCCCGGTCAGGCGGGGGCGCCCAGGAAGTCCCGCAGGCCGGCGGCCGCCTTGTCGCCGATGCGCCCGAAGACGAGCCGCAGGCCGAGGTCGAGCGGGCGCATCGGCCCCTTCAGCCGCAGGTCGGCGTCGTAGGTCACGAGCGTCCCCCCGCCCGGGGCGGGATCGAAGGTGATCTCGTCGAGCGAGGTGACGCTCGCGTTCTCGGCCCGCAGCACCACGCGGCGCGGCGCCTCGTACGCGGTGATTTCGTACGTCAGTTCGACCTCGCGCCCCATGAACGCCGCGACGAGCTCGAAGCGCGAGCCCGCGCCGATCGGCTCGTCGCCGACGCGTGAGGCGCGCACGACCCCGGGGTCCCACTGCGCCGCGCTTGAGAAGTCGCTGAGCGCTGCGAAGCACTCCTCCTGCGTGCGCGGGCTTTCAATTGTCGTGCGGTATCGGGCCATCTCAGTCCTCCTGTGTCCAGCCAGAGAGCTCGCTGCACGCCTGCCAGAGGCGCTCGCGATCCTCCGGGGTCTCCTTCGTCCACGGTACGCGGTGCGTCGGGCGCGGCCTGCGGTCGTGCCAGAAGAGGCCGCTGCATGTCGCAGGCTCGTCCGCGGCACCGAGCCAAACGATCGTGTCGGCCCCCTCGGCCGCGCTGCGCAGCAGCGGGCGCGTGACTTTGTGGAAGGTGGGCAGCGAGCCGGCGATGCCGGGCGTGTCGGCCCAGCCGGGGTGCATCGCGTGCGCGACGACGCCGGTGCCCGCGAGTCGCTGCGCCCAGAGCTCGGTGAGGATCACCTCGGCGCGCTTGGTGCGCGCGTAAACCACTGGGCCGTCGTACTCGCGGCGCTCGGTCTGCAGGTCGTCGATGTCGAGCGCACGCGTGTACATCCCGCCGGAGGAGACGGTGACGATCCGTGACGGAGCGCTCGCGCGCAGCAGCGGGAGCAGGAGGTTCGTCAGCAGGAACGGCCCGAGCACGTTCGTCGCGAAGGTCAGCTCGAGGCCCGCCGCCGTCTGCTGCCGCTCGGTCGGCAGCACGCCGGCGTTGTTGACGAGCACGTCGAGCCGCGGCTCGGTCGCGCGGAGGTGCTCGGCGCATGCCCGGACCGACGCCATGTCGCTCACGTCGCAGGCCACGACCGCCACGTCAGCGCCGGTCAGCGCCGCGATCCTCGCCCGCGTCGCCTCGCCGCGCGCAGCATCGCGCGCCGCGAGCAGCACGCGCGCGCCGAGGCCCGCGAAGCCCTCGGCTGCCGCCAGTCCCAGCCCGGCGGTCGCGCCGGTGATCAGGACGGTCTTCCCGTCCATGCGCGGCAGGGGCGCATCGCCCCACTGCGAATGCCGCAGGCGGTAGCCCACGTTCGTGTAGCCCGCCACGACCGTGCGGTCGAGGAGCGTGTCGAGGATCCGGCCGATCATGCCCGAAGTACGTCCCCCGCGGGCGGCGGGACGAAACGGCGCGTCAGCCCGTCACGGTGATCGGGCGCTCGATCACGCGCTGCGCGCCGCTGTTGTCGGTGAGGACGATGCGCAGCAGCACGTGGATCGTGCCGGACGTCCCCGTGAGCGCCTTCGCGGGCTTCACCTTGAAGGCGCGCATGCCGGTCCGCTGCTTCAGGCGCTGCCGGCCGAGGATGAGCGGATAGGTGCGTGAGACGGTCGCCCGGCCCTTCAACGAGCCGAGCAGCGTGATGTCCACCGCGCAGGGCTCGCCGCACCCCGCCTTCCCCTTCACGCCCTTGAGGAACGTCCTCCAGGAGGTCTTCTTCGCGATGCCGTTCGCCTTGCCCTGGAAGAGCACGCCGTCGCTCGGGTCGCAGGCGTCGCCGATGCCGTCACGATCGGTGTCCTTCTGGTTCGCGTTGGCGACGTTCGGACAGTTGTCGGCGAGCAGCCGCTTCCCGTCGCCGTCCGGGTCGGGGTTCGGCCAGTTGCGCAGCTGCGAGAGCTCGGTCGCGGTGAGGCCGGCGTAGATCTCCGCGGGCGCCGCGTCGAGCGCGGCCGCGTCGGCGAGCGCGGCGCTGATCCCGGCGGAGGAGCTGGGACGGACGATCGCGACCTGCATGAACGCGGCCGTCTGCCCTGGCGCGAGCACGACACCGCTGTAGAACGCCGTCGGCGTCGAACCGGGTGAGGTGAACGGGGGAACCGTCGCGACGATGCCCGGGGATTCCAGCACCGCCGACGTGCGGGTCGTCACAGGGAGCGATGTCGCCGCATCCCAGAGCAGGCCGAGGACGCGCTCGCTGGCGCCGGGGATCGGATCGGCCGGAGCGCCCTGGTTGGCCAGCACTCCCCAGGAGTCGGCGCCGGAGAGCACGAGGTCACCGCTCGAACTGCCGCGCAGGAACCCGGCGCCGCTCGACGCGTAGAACCCGAAGTCGAGCGGCTTGCTGTGTGCGGCGGTGTTGCGCACGAAGGTGATGAAGCGCGCGAACGCCGGGCCGTTCGACGGGACGTAGACCTTGCGCGACATGGAGAGGCCGATCGTGCCACCGCTCAGTGCGACCTCCGGGAAGACGAGCTGCCGTCCGCCGGCCTCCAGCGAGCAGGAGGTCGGCGTGTCGGGGCTGTAGGTGGCGAACAGGGAGAAGAAGTAGGACGCCGCCCCGTACGAGAACGTGGCCTCGCCGCTCGAGCTGCTCGTCCAGATGTTGCCGGCGGGATCGGTGAGCGTCGTTCCGGAGCAGTCGGTCGCCCCCGCACCGGCGGGCGCGAGCGCCGCGAGCGCCGCCGCCGTCACCATCGCCACCACGAATCGCGTCCTGCGCATGACCCCTCCGGGATCGGTTCGCCGGGAGTCTCCCAGACGCAGGCCCTCCGCGCCAGCGGCGCATGGCATAGGCTTCGCGCCATGCGGTGCCATGGACGGAGGCTCGCACGGGCCCTCGCCGCCCTCGCGATCGCGGCCGCCGCATGTTCGGCGCCGGCCGGGGCTGCCGTGCTGAAGACCGGCCCGCAGGTGCTGACCGCGCAGGGGAACTGCGCCTCCGAGGAGATCACGCCCGGCTATTCGCAGCAGGCGGCGGGCGTCGAGCCGAAGGTCGGCGACGTCGTCTACCTCTCGGTGCGCGTGGACTTCATCGTGAGCTTCGACTGCGCCGCGGACTTCTTCTCCGTCCAGGTGACGCTTCCGCCGGGCGTGCAGCCGGCGACCGGCGGGTCGAACGTCCCGATCTGCCGCCGGTTCGGCTCGAACGCCCAGGGGCAGACGGTGTTCGACTCGCGCGCCGCGGCGAACTGCCCCGGCAGCGTCAGCTTCGACGCCGTCACCCGGCGGTTCGAGCTGCGCCCGAAGGCGAGTCCGGTGCTCCCGGACGTCGGAGGCCCCGCCGGCAGCTTCTGGTTCGTCGGGATCCGGGCGCCGCAGGAGAGCCAGGAGTACCCGAGCGTCCAGCTGCTGGTGCCGGTGACGGCGACGCAGACGATGACGAACCAGCCGGTGTCGTATCTCGTCTGCGCGGTCGGGACGTCGTGCGTGATGGCGAGCGTCGGCATGACGGTGGGCGCGGCTCCGGCCGGCTCCACCACCGAGGTGTCTTTCCCGGAGGGCGTCGCGACCACCGCGGTCGGCGCCCGCATCCCCTTCGGCATCAACACCGGCGCGGCGACGCAGTACTACCTGAAGGTCGACGCAGCCACGAGTCCGACCTTCGCGTCCGGGCACGCCTGCGCCGGGCTGCCGACGACCTTTGCGGCCCCGGGGTCGGTGCCCTTCCGGGGGCCGTTCAGCTCGGAGATCCAGTTCGGCGACCTGCAGCAGGGCGGCACCACCTGCTTCCTCGCGCCGCTCACCACCTACACGTACAAGGCCTGCACCGTGAACACCGGGACGCTCGCCGACCTTGCCTGCCGCGCCGGCACCCTCACCACCGGCGCGGTCAGCTCGACGCTGCGCAGCCCGGCGGACACCCCCGCCGACCGCCCCGACAGCACCCGGATGACGGTCCGCGGCCAGGTGCTTGGTGGACATCCGGCCGGCACGCTGCTGCTGCAGCGCCGAGCGAGCGGATCGAGCGCGGCGTTCACCAACATCTCGCTCGGCGCGCTCAGTCAGACGACGGCCGACGGCCCCGAGCTCGCGGCGGACCTCACCGGCCTCGCGGCGTGGTCGGTGCTGGAGATGCGTGCGTGCTACCAGGCGGGCTCGCTGATGTGCTCGACCTCCGCCGACGTCGTCGCCGGATACGCCGAGGCCACCGGCGCCGCGACCGCGGTCGGCGATCACACCGCCACGTTCGGCGGCTTCCCGTCGGCGCCGAGCCCGGCGGGGACGCTCACCTTCCGTGCGGGGACGAGCACGACGGCGGTCGCCGCGAAGCTCCCGGTCGTCGCGACGCGCAGCCTCACGGCCGTCGCGGGCACCACCGCGACGCCGTTCTCCGCGACGGCGACCGGGCTGGACTCCGGCACCACCTACCGCTGGGCGGTCTGCTTCGACGTGCCGGCGACCGCCGGAGTCGAGGACTGCTCGCAGGTGCGCACCTTCAAGACGACCGGCACGGCGCCGGACCGCGCCGCGCCGCGGATCCGCCTGACGGTGAAGGGCACGCCGCGCCGCGGGCGACGCGTGACGCTGAAGGTGCGGGCGACCGACCCGAGCGGCGTGCGGAGGGTCACGATCAAGGTCGGCTCGGCGAAGGCGAGGACCGGCGCCACGCAGCGCGTGCGTCTTCCCCGCCGCGGGACGACGGTGAAGGTCGTCGTCAAGGCGACCGACCGCGCCGGGAATACAGGAACGCTGGCGAAGACGCTGAAACTCCGTCCGTGACGATGTCGCCGTTCAGCGCCGCGTACGGTCCGTGGGCCGTCGTCGCCGGCGCCTCCGAGGGTCTCGGCGCGGCGTTCGTGCGCCGGCTCGCCGCCGACGGGCTGAACGTCGTGGCGATC
>CAFBLQ010000014.1_pt1 | contig 13434 bp, 11 predicted proteins | sample 7268211 | NCBI WGS metagenome assembly CAFBLQ01 (sample SAMEA6814041, study PRJEB35770) | uncultured Conexibacteraceae bacterium | biome: Freshwater; feature: Freshwater reservoir; material: water | place: Czech Republic | collected 2017-05-23 | depth 30m m
ACGCCCGTGCGCGACCCGGCCTGTCGCGAGCGGCTCTTCGAGGTCCTGGAGCAGTGCTTCGCCGACAACATGGGGTCGTGGGATCTGCGGCGCGACGGTACGTGGGTGCGGAACGCTCCGGGGCCTGGCGAGGAGCCCCGCAGCGTCCAGCGCGAGCTGATCGCGCAGGCGCTGGCCCAGGCAGACGCGCAGGCGTGACGCCTACCAGTGGATGCCGCGCATGAGGTTCGCCATCGCGCGCTGCTCAACCGAGGGCCGCTCGGCCTCCTGCGGCTGCACCTCGCCCTTGGCGGCGGCCGAGTCGGGGAAGATGCGGTACGCGGCGTGCAGAATCTGGTCGACCGCCTTCGGCGCGACGGCGTAGAGCACCTCGCCGAGCGTTCCGAGGTTCGTGTTGATCGCCTTCGGCCGTCGCCGGATCGCGTCGCAGATCATCGCCCCGGCCTGCTCGGCGGAGATCGACGGGAACGAGTCGTAGATGCGGGTCGGCGCGATCATCGGGGTGCGCACGAGCGGCATGTGGATCGTGGTGAACGCGATGTTGTCCCCGAGCAGTTCCGAGCTCACGACGCGGGTCCATGCATCGAGCGCCGCCTTCGACGCGATGTAGGCGCTGAAGCGGGGCGGATTCGTCTGCACGCCGATCGAGCTGACGTTGATGACATGCCCGCTGCGTCGCTCGCGCATCTGCGGGAGCAGCGCCATCACAAGCTTGATCGCACCGAAGTAGTTCAGCTGCATCGTGCGCTCGAAGTCGTGGAAGCGGTCGAGGCTGAGCGTGATCGAGCGCCGGATCGAGCGGCCGGCGTTGTTCACGACCACGTCCACCGCGACGTGTTCGGCGAGAATCTGCTCGACCAGCGTCTCGATCGCGTCGAGGTCGGTGAGGTCGCACGGGTAGGTGAACGCCTGCCCGCCGGCCTGCGTGATCTCGCGTGCCGTCTCCAGCAGCTGCTCCTCGCGGCGGGCGACCAGCAGCGGGATGCCACCCGCGCGGGCGATCCGCAGGGCGACGGCGCGCCCGATCCCGCTCGATGCCCCGGTGATCAGGACCGTCTTGCCCCCGATCGCCTCCCCGAGCCCCTCATCGTCGAAGAGGGCGGGGTCGAGGTGGCGCTCCCAGTGGTCCCAGAGCAGCCCGGCATAGCTCGTCAGCGCCGGTACGCCGATATCGGTCCCCGCGAGTGCCTCCTGGGTGCGGCGGCAGTCGAACGAGCAGGTGAAGCCGACGTGCCCGATGACCTCGTCCGGGATTCCCCAGTGGCTGAGCGCGGCGCGGCGAACATCCTTGACGCCGGGCAGTCCCAGCAGCGCCGTGGTCAGGTTGCGAGGCAGCACGTCGAGCGGCGCCGGGTCGACGCGCAGGGCCATCTGCGGTGCGTGCGCGGCCCGCGCGAAGGTGTTCAGCACCGTGGTCGAGGAGGTCATCTCCGGGTCCACGAGGTGGAAGGCGCGCCCGTCGAGCCCGGGGCGGTGGGCGATCGCGTCAAGCGCATCGGCGACGAAGTCCACCGGCACGAGGTTCGTGCGCCCGAGCTCCGGGCCGACCAGCGGCAGCCACTGCGGGAGTGTGTTGCGCGCGCTGCGCAGCGCCTGGAAGAAGTAGTAGGGACCGTCGATCTTGTCCATCTCGCCGGTGCGCGAGTCGCCGACCACGACCGACGGCCGGTAGATGCGCCACGGGATCTCACAGTCGTCGCGCACGATGCGCTCGGCCTCGAACTTCGTGCGGTGGTAGGCAGACGGGAGCGCTTGCCCCTCGTCGAACATCTCCTCGGTGAAGCGCCCGGCGAAGGAGCCCGCCACCGCCACGGATGAGATGTGGTGGAGCACGCCGGCGCTCAGCTCGCCCGCGAGCGCGACGAGCTCGGCCGTCCCGGCCACATTCAGCGCATCGTTCTCGGCCTCGGGGGCCGTCATGTCATAGAGCGCGGCGAGATGGAAGATGTGGTCGATGCTCCCGCGGTGGGTCATGATCCAGGCGGGATCGACGCCGAGCATCGGCGCCCGCAGGTCGCCGATCACCGGGTGGACGCGGCCATGGGCCTCCCAGCGCTCGATCAGCGCGTCGAGCCGGGGCCGGGAGCCCTCGCGGACGATCGCGTGCACCTCACCGCCGCGTGCGAGCAGGCGCTCCACGAGGTGTCGCCCGATGAAGCCCGTCGCACCCGTCACGAGGTACGTCGCCATCACCAACCCTCCGCAGACGTGGGGACCGACAGGACCGCCGACCCGTAGAACAGCCTATCCGGGTGGCGGGGGCGCTACCAGCCGGACTGCCAGTGTCCGCCGGTGGAGAGCTTCTTGGCGGCGGCCTTGCGGGCCTCCTTGCGCTTCTCCAGGCGCCACTGCAACAGACTCATCGTGAGGATGAAGAGCGGGATGACGAGCAGCGCGATGAACCACGCGTTCGTCACGACCTTGTCGTCGGCGATGCCGTACGCGCCCTCGCCGCTGACCACGTCCATCGCGTCACCGCTGTAGTCGGTCGCGGCGTAGGCCAGCGGCGCGAGCAGCAGCAGCATCAGAAGGGTCGCGGGGAGGAGGGCAATCAGGCGCTTCATCTCGATCTGCATCGTATAAGACCCGGCGGTCCCGGCGGGCGCGGCCTAACGGCGGGTACGCACCACGTCGCGCAGGAAGGGGATCACGGTCTGCAGGAAGCGGCTCGTCTGCGGCGCCGCCGTCAACGGGTCGAGGTGGCTCGTGGTCTCCCCCGCGTCGACCGTCACAAGCCAGCTGCGTGGGATGCGCGACCGCTTGACATAGGCGCGGGCGCCGTTGACGACGCCGTTGCGCGCCGCGGTGAGCGAGGTCTGGAAGGCGTAGAAGGGGACCTTCACCCGCTTGAGGAACGGGAAGCGCAGGCCCAGCACGCGGCCGGCCGCGGTGTCGCGCATCGTGTTCGCCGCCTGCAGGTCGATGTTCAGGCGCGCGGGGTAGTACCAGTCGACGCCGTTCACGCGCCCCTGCGCGAAGGCCGCGGCCAGATTCGCGATTGGCGTCACCTCGCCGTCCTGCCAGCCGCGGGGCTCAGCCCCGGCGGCCTGCTGCCCGGCCCGCACCTGGATCAGCGACAGTGCGTCCGGGGAGGTGTTCGCATCGAAGGCGTAGCCGAGCGCCCCGACATTCGTGACCGCATACGACGGCTTCAGCATCGGCGGCACCAGCGGGAAGGAGCTGAGGATCGACGGCGCGTCGGGCTCCTTGAGCGCCGCCAGGCCGGCGATCTCGGCGAAGGGTCCCGTGGTCCACGCGAACCCCTTCAGGCCGAGCAGGTTGAGCCACGGGCCATCGGGGTTCGCCGCGCTCGGGCGCAGGGCGGCGAGCTGTTTGCGCACGCTGCTTGCGCTCGGCGCGCCGCCGAAGCTCCCCAGCAGTCCGCCGTCGATCGCCACGATTCCGTCGATGTCCTGGTATCCGGGCTTTCCGCCGAAGCTCCAGGCGGCGTATCCGGCGGCCAGCGACGCTCCAAGCGAGTGTCCACCCAGCACCACGGTGCGCCCGCCCCTGCGCGCGCTGAGCACGACGCGGCGGATGTCCTCGAGATTGACGCGCATGCCCCAGTTGCGCATAAAGCCGTAATCCTTCGCCATGCGCGGCGTGAAGTGGGGCGAGATCGCCGGATTGAGGAACCAGCCGAGGTAGTAGTCGAGCGCCTGCTGGGGACTGATCGTCCCGGCGTACGCCTGCTCCATGCGCGAGGTGTCCTCCAGCGCCTGCTCGCGCCGGTCGAGCGCCCAGACCTGCCAGGCGGGCAGCTGCCGGACGATCTCGCGGGCGACGAGCGTGAAGTTCCCGGCCCCGCCGCTCGTGCCGGGGACGAGCACCAGCACCTTGCGCGCCGTGGCGGCGCCGAACTTGGTGACGAAGACCTTGTTGTACTTCGACGGCGTCTCGGGCGCGCGCCCGACCGTCACCGTGACCGTCGGCTCGGCGGTCGCCACGGGCACGCCGATCGCAAGCCCCGCGACGACACAGGCGACCAGGGGAAGGATGGCTCGGCTGCGCATGGCGCGACGCTACCAGCAGCCTGCGGCGGCGCGTCGCAGGCCCGCGCGGCCCACCTAGCATGGGGGCGTGGCCGTTCTCACCGCATCCGCCCTCGACAAGGACATGGTGGGCGAACCGCTGTTGCGGGCCGTCTCCTTCAAGCTTGAGCGCCGCGACCGCATGACGATCGCCGGGCGCAACGGCGCCGGCAAGACGACGCTCCTGCGGATGCTCGCAGGTCAGACCTCGATCGACGGCGGGGAGCTCGTGCTGGAGAAGGGCGCACGCGTCACGCTGCACGACCAGCGCCCCCCGCGTGAGCGCGACATCTCCCTGCGTGACTACGTGCTCGGCGGCTGCACGGAGCCGCTCGAGCTCGAGGCGGAGCTGCGTCGTCTCGAGCAGGCGATGGGCGCCGGAGACGAGAAGGCGATCGAGCGCTATGCGGGCGTCACCGCGCGCTTTGAGGCCGCGGGCGGCTGGATGTGGCGTGAGCGTGCCACCGGATACGTGCACGGGCTCGGCTTCCGCGAGGAGCACCTCGACCGCCCGCTCTCGTCCTTCTCCGGCGGGGAGCTGACGCGCGCCTCATTGGCACGGGGGCTCGCGGCCCAGCCGGACCTGCTGCTGCTCGACGAGCCGACGAACCACCTCGACATCGAGTCGCTCGAGTGGCTCGAGGAGACGCTGATCGGGCTCGATGCGGCGATCGTCCTGGTTGCGCACGACCGCTGGTTCCTGGAGTCCGTCGGCACCTGCGTGCTGGAGATCGAGGCCGGTCGCTCGCGGTACTTCAAGGGCACATGGCACGCCTGGCGGCGCGAGCAGGCCGCGCGTGAGATGGCACTCGGCCGGGCGATCGCCCGTCAAGAGGCAGAGATCGCCCGCATGGAGCGCTTCGTCGAGCGCTTCCGTGCGAAGGCCACCAAGGCGCGTCAGGCGCAGTCGCGCGTGAAGGCGCTCGACAAGATGGAGGCTGGCCGTATCCGGCGCGACCCGCGCGACGAGCGCGACATGGGGTTCCAGTTCAAGAAGCCCGAGCGCTCAGGCAGGGTGATCTTCGAGCTCGAGGACGGGCGTCTGGAGGTCGGCGACGAGCAGACCCCGCGCACGCTGCTGCACGAGGCCGAGCTCTGGCTCGAGCGCAGCGAGCACGTCTCGCTCGTCGGCTCCAACGGGACCGGCAAGACGACGCTGATCAAGGCGCTCTCCGGAAACCACCCGCTCGTGGGCGGAAGGCTGCGTACCGGCCACAACGTCCAGGTCGGCTACCTCTCCCAGCATGGGGAGGAGCTCGAGTTCGGCGGTGCCCGCACGGTGATCGAGGCGGCGGTGAAGCGCACCGGCCTGACGCCGAACGAGGCGCGGTCGCTGCTCGGCCGCTTCCTCTTCCCGGGCGAGGACGCAGAGAAGCCGCTCGACGGGCTCAGCGGCGGCGAGCGCAAGCGGCTCGGGCTCGCCGTCCTGGTCGCATCCGGGGCCAACGTCCTGATCCTCGACGAACCGACCAACCACCTCGATCTGGAGAGCCGCGAGGCGCTCGAGGATGCGCTGCGCGACTTCCCCGGAGCGATCCTGCTCGTGACGCACGACCGCGCGCTGCTGGACGCCGTCGGTACGCGGACCGTCGCCGTTGAAGACCACACGCTGCGCTCCTACGTCGGCGGCTGGCCTGAGTACGCGCGCGTACGTGAGGAGCGCCGGGCGGCCGGGATCGAGTCCGCGCCGGAGCCGCCGCCGCGGGCGGCCGGTACAACCGTCAGTCGGTCTGAGCGACCGGATGTCCTGCCCGTCGACCCGTCGGCCGAGCTCCCCGCAGCCCCGAAGGCCAAGGGTCCATCGAAGAACCGGCAGCGCGAGCAGCAGCGCCTGGAGGCGGCGATCGCCCGGGCGGAGACCGAGCTCATCGCGCTCGAGGATGAGCTCGCCGGCCCAGAGGCGTGGGCCACGAAGTACGAGAGCGCCAAGTCCCAGGCGCGCCACACGGCAGCCAAGCGGGCCGTCGAGGAGGCCTACTCCGCGCTCGAAGGCTTCGAGGCATCGGCGCCGAGCGCGGCCGACGCCTGACGCGGCTTCTCCAGCTCTTCACCGCTGGGTCACAGCTCGAAAACACCTGCAAAGGACCGTTGTCGAACACTGGCAGCGTGAGTGAGATTCGAGATGTATCCGGGACGCGCGGCATCGCGGGCCGGCTCGGCCTCAACGTGCCGCGCGAGGTGTGGCCGGCGGCGAGCACCGTTGCCGCTATCGCCGATGCGGGCTTCGACTGGATCCAGATGCACGCGCCTAGCAGGGCGGTGCTCGTGGACGTGCCGACGATGCGGGCGCAGGCCTGCCGCCTGCGCGCGCTGCTCAAGCCGTTCGGCCTGAGGCTTGTCGTCCATGCGCCGGACACGTTGAGCGTCGGCGTGCCGGAGGAGGACCGCGTCTTCGTCGGCCTGTTGGAGTACGCCTCGCTGGCCGGGGCCGAGCTCCTCGCCTACCACGGACTGAACTTCTTCGCCGACGAGGCGCTGGCGCGCGTCGCCCAAGAGGAGATGGCGCTCCGGCGGTTCCTGCCGCTCGCCGGCTACGCAGGGGTGCGCGTCGCAATCGAGAACTGCGCGCCACTCCATCACGGACCGCTACGTCTCTCCAACGACCCGATCGCCGTACGCGATCTCGTCCGGCGGCTCGGCAGCCCAGCTGCCGGGATGCTGCTCGACCTGGGCCACCTCAACATCACGAGCGACATCCGTGACGAGGATCCGGTTGAGATCGCTGCGGCGTGTGCCGCGGATGTCCTCCTCTTCCACGTGCACGACAACTATGGGCTCTACGCGCAAGCTGGCGATCCCGCCCGCGCGACCACTCCGCGGCTCGATCTCCACCTCGCTCCGGGTGCGGGGACGGTCCCGTGGGCGCTGCTCGCGCCGATGCTGACAGCCCATCGGGCGCCCCTGTTGCTCGAGGTTCGTCCCCAGCACCGGCCACCGCTCAAGGAACTCAGTCGGCGCACGCAGGAGCTCTGTTCAAGCCTCGAAGCGGGGATCCCGGTGGCCGCATGACCGCGCGATCGTCCGCTCGTCCTGCGACGACGCTCCAGGTGCAGATCGGGGCCGCGCGCGAGGCTCTGATCGCCCTGCGGGCCCGTGCCGATCGTGATGGATCACGCCCGCCGCAGACGACGACCACCTCCGGAGCGACATCCCGATGACAGGCTCCGGCTACCACGTCGCCGTCACCCTGCACGACATCACGCCGCGCACCTTCCGGCGGATCGCGCTCGTCCGCGATTGGCTTGAGGATCTCGGAGTCGGGCGTGCGACTCTGCTCGTCGTTCCCGCTTCGGATCTGCACCCACTGCAGGACCGCAGCGAGCCGCTCGTCGCCTGGCTAGAGGAGCGTCGGGCTCGCGGGGATGTGGTTGCGCAGCAGGGACTGCGCAACCGCTGTGATCGTCGGCCGTCACGGCTGGGCCGTGCACGGAGCGGGATGCTCGGCGCCGATCCGACAGCCGAGTTCGCCTATCTCAACCCTGCAGAGACGTCGCGTGCCGTTGAGGCGGGCTGGCGGATCCTGCGCCTTGCGGGCCTCGAGCCGAGCGGGTTCGTCGCCCCCGCTTATGCGTACACCGACGCGCTGCACGACGTCCTGCCACGGCGCTTCGCGTGGTGGGCGGGAGCGCGACGGATGTACCGCGCGGACGGACCGTGCGGTGGGGTTCCACTTGCGCCCCCGGTTGCGATCGGGACGGCAGCAACCACCCGTCGACGGTTTGAACGACGTGCAGCTTCGTCCCGCGACGACCGGCTCCTGCGCCTGGACCTGTTCGCCCACGGTCTCGACGCGTGGCGAGATGTCGCCACGGTGGAGCGACTGCTGGCGATGCGCGAGCGCAGCGCTGTAACACTGGGCGAGCTTGAGGTCAGCGCCCGCTCGTGCGGACCTTGACCTTGACCTTGAGCGCGTAGCGGCTCGGGGTCAAGGAGACCTGCGGGTTCGGGATCGCGCCCAGGCGCCCGATCAGGCGGCTCCACTGGTTCGGTGCGAGGATCGCGGCGGCGTCCTGACCGGCCTGCGTGTTGCGTCCGAAGCGCGGGCGGTAGCCGACATGAATGTGGTCGGCGTGGTCGGCCATCGCGAGCGTGTTGTCGGCCCCGGCGTACTCCATCAGCGTGATGATCTGGTGCGGCCGCAGCGCGCCCTGCAGTGTGAGCAGCCGGCGCACGGTGATGTCGGCGATCGATCCGGCGCCCTGCGTGGCGGGCGTGATCGCCGTGCCGTTGATCGCGGAGATGTCGACCGCGTCACCGGAGGAGTGCTCGCTGACGTTCCCGTCCGCCGTGAGGTATCCGTGGCCGCACTGGAAGCTCGACACGGTGGGATTGAGGCCGCTGGCCGCGAGGAACTCCAGGGTCGCGAGCACCCGGCGGTCAACGATTCCGGCGCGCACGTCGCGGCGTCCGCACTCGTAGATCTCGATACCCGGGTTCGCGAGCACGCGGCGCTCGAGCACCTCCTTGCTCATCAGGAGGATCTGACCGATCGTGGCGGTCTCCCCGCCGAGCGTCGGGCTGGCGGCACGCAGCAGCTGCGTGGAGTCGAGCAGGCGCCAGCCATCGAGAATCGGGGTGGGGTCGATCCGCGGCGCGTCGGACCCTGCGGGACGGATCTCGAAGCGCAGGCGTGAGCGTCCGGCGGTGCGCGATGCTCCGGCCTGTCCCAGGACCGTGCCTGCGATCACGCGCGAGCCCTCGCGCAGGGGCATGAGCGCGACCTGGCTGACGCGCAGCGCGTACGGCTGGGCGAGATAGCGGCCGAGGTCCACGTCGGAGACGGCGATGGCCTGCTCTGAGCCAGCGGTCGCTGCGATCTGCCGGCGCCCGCCGGCCTGCAGGGCGGCCTTGCGCTGCGGGTTGGCGAAGAGGCGCTCCTTGACTGCAGGGGCCGAGGACGGGGCCTGCGCCTCCTGCGGAGCGGATGCGGCGCTCGCGGAGGACGGGGTGTCCTTGGGCACGACGTGCAGCTTGCTGATCGAGCGCAGGTTGCCGTAGGTGTACGTGTTGCCGTACACGTCGCGAACGCGCATGAATGTGCCGAGGCGCTTGGAGCGTCCGATCCGGATCACCCGGCCGTCCTGCACCGCGATCACCGCTGCCCGCGTCGGCGCGGTCACGCTCGTGCCGCGCCGGGATGTCGTGCTGGCGCTCTGCGCGGATGCACCGCCGCGCGCTGCGTCGAACCGGCCCGGGTAGTTCACGTCGCGCCCTGCGACCGGGAAGCGCCCGAGGGTCAGTCCGGTGAGAGCGCCGATGACGTCCTGCGGCAGCGCCGCGAGGCTCCGCGCCCGCGCGAGAACGTCCTGCACGTACGCGTCGGAGTGGTTGTAGGCGAAGATCGCGCGCTCAAGATCGGTTGCCGCCCCGGAGGCGCGCAGGTAGCGCGCGGCCGCGAAGATCGCATCTACCGGGTTGTATGGGTCCTTGTGACCGTCGGCGTTGGCGTCGACCCCGTAGGTCCTCCACGTTGCCGGCATGAACTGCATCCAGCCGAGCGCTCCGGCGGAGCTGACGCTCAGGTTTCGCCCGTAGTCGGTCTCGACCTCGTTGATCGCCGCGAGGACCTCCCAGCGCACGCCGTACTCGACCCCGGCGGCCTGGTAGATCGGCAGCAGGAAGGGCGGGATCCGGAAGCTCTCCAGGACGATGCTCGGGACGCCGATCGTGGGTGCGGCGAGCAGGTCTCCGAACGGGTCTGTGGGCGCATCGGCCGTCGTGCCCGCGGGGGTCTTGGCGGCCCGGCGCTCCTCGGCGAGAAAGTTCTTGGCGCCTGCGCGGCGCTGGGCTTCGCCCTCGGTGGCGGCCGTAGGCGGCGGCTTCGTGACCTCGATCTCGAGGGTGCCGAGGTCGGTCGTGCCGTCCGGGGCGGCGGAGGGCTGGGAGCCGGAGGAGGGCGTTGTAACGGGCGCGGGCGAGGCGGCGCTGCCGGGCCCGTCCGTTGCCGCCTGATCCTGCGCAGCGGCGGACCCGGTCAGGGCGGCTGCTGCTGCTGCCAGGGCGATGGCGGAGGCCGTCGCTGTGCGCTTGCGTCGCATCACGTACTCAGGTCTTCTACCGCAATGACCGCGCTGATGTAGCGGTCAGGGGTGCCGGAATGTGGTGGACATAGGTGGGCATCGGGTTGGGCGCGCGGTGCCGCAGGTCAGCGCGGCTGCCATCCAATGGAGTATCGGCAGGCCCCGGAAAGTCCTTTCGCTGCACGGTGTCCTGCGGGCGCCCGAGGTCCTTCCCGGGCGCCCGCAGGAGCTAGGTGCAGCGGTGGGCAGCCGCTCATGCTCGATGTCGCAGTGATCTCCGCCGCTGTGACGCCCGGCGGGACGCAGAGCTCCAGTTGATCAGCGCGCTGCCTCGTCGAGCTCGGCGACGAGGTCGCGGATCCGCAGGTCGATGTCGTGCCGGATCTCGCGGATCTCGCCGAGCGGCAGGTCCGCTGGATCGGGCAGCGTCCAGGTGATGGTGCGCGCTCCCGGGGTCGATGGTGACGCGCTCCCGGGACCCATCGTCACGACGACGTCCGCCCAGCCTCCCAGCTCCTGCGTGAGCAACTGGGGTCGCACGCCTGAGAGGTCGATGCCAAGCTCGCGCATCGCGGTCACGACCTCGGGCTGGAGCTGATCGCCTGGAGCGCTGCCGGCGCTCGCCGACTCGTGGCGGCCGTCGGCTTCAAGGTCGAAGAGGGCACGGCTCATCGGTGAGGTTCCTGCGTTCGTGGGGCAGATGAACAGCACGCGTGCCATCGGCGCCCCCTCAGCGCCCGCGCTTGAGCGTGATGCCCTCAAGCACGTGCGCGACCTTCTCGCACGAGTCGATACTCGCCTCGAGCGCGGCGAAGATGTCCTTCCAGCGGATAACGACCATCGGGTCGATGCCGTTGCGGAAGAGCGACCCCAGCGCCTCGCGGCTGAGGCGGTCACCTTCGTTCTCCAGCCGATGGATCTCGACCAGCGACGGTCCGAGGTCGACACCCTTGCGCAGCCCGCGCAGGGCATGGGCCACCTGCTCGCTTGCGCCGACCAGGACGTCCGCCATCAGCACCGCCTGCTCCATCGGCGCCTCGACGCGGTAGATCCCGAGCGTGTCTCCCACCTGCTCTGCGTGGTCGAGGATGTCGTCGAGCGCCGTCGCGAGTGCATACCCGTCGGCAAAGTCGAACGACATGCGCCTGCGGTGGGCGCCGAGACGGTGGATGATGTCGTGCGTGATCCGATCCCCCTCCTTCTCGCAGACCGTGAGGTCATGGGCGAGGTCCGATCGCTCGGGGTAGTCCGCGATGGTGTCGCGGAGCAGGAGGCTTGCCCGCTGAATGTTGCGCCCGGACTCCTCGAAGAGGTCCATGAGCGTCTCGTCCTGGATGCGGGTGCGGCGCCACATTGCCAGCAAGTTAGTGATTCCTTGCGGAACTCGACGGGCGGTTCACCGGACGTTCACAAGCCCTTCAGCGGAAGGTAACACCGCGGATTCGGCGTGGGCCGATCCTTCTCGGTGTCATGGCGACCACTGCATCCAAGATGAACCAGCAGCCTTCCGTACTGCGCACGGGAGAGCTCGAGATCCGTCCTATAGAGGGGCTCGTGATCGCCGGTGGCCAGGCCCTGCGCCTCTCCGTGCGCGAGTTCGATCCGCAGGACGCCTAGGGGTCGGCGCTCCGCCCGCGGGCTGATGCGAGACTGACGCGGAAATGTCCGCGGGAGTGCAGGCCAGATGAACATGCGCCGGCTGGTCGCCCTGATCCTCGCCGGGGGGTTCGCCTTGGCGGCGGGCGGGTGCGGCGGCGGGGCCGCGCCGCTCTCCGGCGCGGTCGCGGTCGACGGCGCGGGCGTCCTCGTCCCGTTCGCGCAGGCGGCTGCCGCCGGCCTCACGCGGACGAGTCCGCGGGTGAAGGTCACGGTCGGCTCGTCCGGCAGTGCCCGCGCCTTCCAACGCCTCTGCGCGGGCGAGATCGATGTCGCAGCTGCTGCACGGCCGATCGATCCACTGACCGAGGCGCCGGCTTGCCGGCGCAGTGGCGCGCAGTACTCAGCGATCCGCGTCGCCGGGGACGGCCTCGTCGTCGTCAACAACACGGCGCTGACCGCGAGCGTCGCCCGGTTCGGGAACATCTACTGCCTGCGGCCCGAGCAGCTCAAAGCCCTCTGGCGCAGCGGGAGCACGGTCACCGACTACGCGCAGCTCGGCGATCAGCCGGTCCATCTGCCGATGCCGCGTGGGAGGGTCTCGCTCTACGGAGCGCCCGCAGGCACAGACGCCTTCGACTTCTTCACCGAGCGGATCGACGGGACCCGCGGTGATTCGCGCACCGACTACCGCGCATCGAGCGATGACGCCGTCCTCGTGCGCGAGATCCTGCGTGATCGCAGGGGGCTCGGCTACGTCGGTCTGGCGGCCTACGAGGCGCAGGCGGAGCGGCTGAACCTGATCGCGCTCTTCGTCGGCGGCCGCTGTGTCACGCCGACCGCCGACACGATCCGCGACGGTTCGTACCGGCCACTGACGCGTCCGCTCTTCCTGTACGTGAATACGCGGTCGCTCGCGGAGAAGCCGCAGGTAGCCGGCTTCCTGTCTCTCGCCGTGACGCGCGCGATCCCACTTGCCGCAGCAAGCAAGCTCATCCCGCTCACTCGGGCTCAGCTGCGGTCGTCTCGGACAGCGCTGGATCGCGCCGCGGGCCGCTAAGCCGTTTACAGACTTTTCACACGGATTGCACCGCTCGGTAACACGATGTTCTCAGCGTGATGCCAGCCTGCTGGAGCATGTTCCCGACAGAGGAGTTCTCATGAGGTATCAGTGGCTGGCGGCCTGCGTGGCGGCGGGTGCCCTCGCACTCGGCGTCACCGCGTGCGGCAACAGCAGCAGCGGCGGAAGCGGTGGCGGTGGCGGCAACCTGTCCGGCGCGGTCGCGGTTGACGGTTCGAGCACGGTCTTCCCGTTCGCTCAGGCTGCCGCGGAGGGCCTTCAGGGCCAGAACCCCGACGTGAAGGTCACGGTCGGCGAGTCCGGCACCGGTGGCGGCTTCGAGAAGTTCTGCGCCGGCGAGACCGATATCTCCGACGCATCGCGGCCGATCGATGCCGAGAAGGAAGTCCCGACCTGCGAGAAGAACGGCGTCCAGTACGCCGAGGTCCTGGTCGCCAACGACGGCATCGCCATCGTGACGAACAAGGGCCTGACGGTCACCTGCCTGACGACCGATCAGCTCAAGGCTCTCTGGAACAGCAAGAGCACCGTCAAGGACTATGCGCAGCTCGGCAACCAGCCGGACGGCATGGCCGTCCCCGCGGGCAAGGTCTCGCTCTACGGCCCGGGCACCGACTCCGGCACGTTCGACTTCTACACCGACAAGATCAACGGTGAGAAGGGCGATACGCGCAAGGACTACCAGCCCTCCGAGGATGACAACGTC
>CAFBLQ010000015.1_pt1 | contig 13256 bp, 8 predicted proteins | sample 7268211 | NCBI WGS metagenome assembly CAFBLQ01 (sample SAMEA6814041, study PRJEB35770) | uncultured Conexibacteraceae bacterium | biome: Freshwater; feature: Freshwater reservoir; material: water | place: Czech Republic | collected 2017-05-23 | depth 30m m
GACTGCGACACGACCGGCATCGAGCCGGACTTCTCGCTCGTCAAGTTCAAGGAGCTCGTCGGCGGCGGTCAGATGACGATCGTCAACCGCACCGTCCCGCTTGCGCTGCAGACGCTCGGCTACGCCGACGAGCAGGTCGAGCAGATCGAGGCGTACATCCGCGAGCACGGCACGATCCTGGACGCCCCCGGTCTGCGCGCCGAGGACCTCCCGGTCTTCGACGTCGCGGTCGGCGCCCGGGCAATCTCGCCGCAGGGCCACATCACGATGATGGGCGCGGTCCAGCCGTTCATCTCGGGTGCGATCTCCAAGACGGTGAACATGCCGCACGACTCGAGCGTCGAGGACATCGAGCAGGCGTACATCGATGCATGGCGCCTCGGCGTCAAGGCGCTCGCGATCTACCGCGACGGATCGAAGACCGCCCAGGCGCTGCGCACCGACGCTCAGGACAACAAGGACATTCCCGTCGGCGCCGGGGGCTTCACCCAGGAGCAGGTGGACGCGCTGGTCGAGCAGGCCGTCGTGGCCGCGAAGAAGGAGGCAGGCCCGGCCCGTCACCGGATGCCGCGCGAGCGCCAGTCGATCACCCACAAGTTCTCGATCGGCGGCCATGAGGGCTACATCACCGCCGGCATGTACGAGGACGGCACGGTCGGCGAGATCTTCCTCACCGACATCGGCAAGGAGGGCTCGACCCTCCGCGGCATGATGAACTCGTTCGCGACGGCGATCTCGATCGCGCTCCAGTACGGGGTGCCGCTCGAGACGCTCGTGCGCAAGTTCAGCTACATGCGCTTCGAGCCGGAAGGGATCACGCAAAACCCCGAGATCCCGTTCGCCAGGTCGATGCCGGACTACATCATGCGCTGGCTCGCCTCGCGCTTCCTGGACACCGACGCGCAGGAGGAGCTTGGGATCCTCACCCCCGAGGTCCGCGCCCGCAAGTCGGCCAGCGAGGCGGCAACGTCGCTCGTGAGCGACACGGCCTCGCCGGTCGCGCCCCCGGAGCTGCCGGGTAATGCGAAGGTTCTTGACGTGCGAACGGTCGAGCCGGTCGCGGCCGCCGTCGCGATCACCGACGCTCCGCCGGTCGTCCCGGCGCGGCTCGGCGTCGGCGGCATCGACGTCGGCCCCGCGTGCAACCAGTGCGGCGGCATCATGCAGCGCACCGGCGCTTGCTACACCTGCACCAGCTGCGGGAACAACACCGGCTGCGGCTGAGTTTGCCTGATGGTTCGCGGCGGACGGGGCCTGGCGCTGGCTGTGCTGAGCTCATTCATCATGTGTGTGGCAGCCGCGCCGGCCGGTGCGGCAGCGCCGGGGCAGGTGACGGAGTTCAGCGCGGGGATCACCGCCGGCTCCGATCCCTTTGGCATTGCGGCAGGGCCGGACGGGAATCTGTGGTTCACCGAGTACAGCGGGGACCGGATCGCGAGGATCACGCCGGCGGGTGTGGTGACGGAGTTCAGTGACGGGATCACCCCGGGCTCTTATCCCATTGGCATCGTTGCGGGCCCGGACGGGAACATGTGGTACACCGGCCAGGTCCGGATCGGGAGGATCACGCCGCTCGGTGCGGTGACCGAGTTCAGTGACGGGATCACCGCCGGGTCGCGGGTGATCGGTATCGCTGCGGGTGCGGATGGGAATTTGTGGTTCACCGAGGACTTCGGGGACAGGGTCGGCAGGATCACACCGCTCGGTGTGGTGACGGAGTTCAGTGCGGGAATCACCGCCGGCTCGAGTCCCAATGGCATTGCGGCGGGGCCGGACGGGAACATGTGGTTCACCGAGAACAACGGGAATCGGGTTGGCCGGATCACGCCGTCCGGGGTGGTGACGGAGTTCAGTACGGGGATCTTGAGCGCCCACGAGATTGCGGCGGGCCCGGATGGGAATCTGTGGTTCACCGAGGTGGACGCGAACCGGATCGGAAGGATCACGCCGTCTGGTGTGGTGACCGAGTTCCCTGCGGCGATCACCGCCGACTCTGGTCCCCTCGATATTGCGGCGGGTCCGGATGGGAACATGTGGTTCACCGAGATCAGCGGAAATCGGATCGGGAGAATCACGCCGTCGGGTGTGGTGACGGAGTTCAGTGCGGGGATCACCGCCGGCTCGAGTCCCCATGACATTGCGGCGGGTCCGGATGGGAACATGTGGTTCACCGAGATCAGCGGAAATCGGATCGGGAGAATCACCCTCGGGACGTATGCGTTGTCGGTGACGAAGACGGGCAGTGGTTCGGGGACCGTCACCTCATCGCCTGCTGGCATTGACTGCGGTTCCGCCTGCTCTGCGGACGTCGACGCCTATGCGGCGGTGACGCTCACGGCGGTCGCGGCGTCTGGGTCCACGTTCGCTGGCTGGGGCGGCGCGTGTTCAGGGGACGGCGCCTGCACGGTGACGATGAGCGAGGCCCGGTCTGTTACTGCGACCTTCAATGCGGCGGCGAGCCTTTCGCTGCTGCGGGTGCGCAGCTTGGGAGGGAGAATCTCCTCGCTGGTGAAGGTCTCTGGCCGCGGGAAGACGACGCAGCGCGGCACGTTCCGGGCGGGCGGGCGCACCCACATCGCATGCCGCAGTGCAGCTCGCACCTCAACGAAGGCCGGCCGGTTCACGATGTCCTGTTCGCTGCGCGATGTGGTGGCTCAGGCGCGCCTAGCGGGGGCGGTGCGGGTGCGTCTGACGACGACGTTCACGCCGGCGGCCGGCAGGCAGAAGACCGTGGTGCGCACAGTGGTGCTCTCGCGGCTGGTGCCGGCGTTCGCCGGCTGAGCCGGTCCGCGCTCAGCCCAAGTCGATGATCGCGTCGAGCTCCGAGCGGTAGCCGGGGAGCACGGCCTCGTGCTCCCCGCGGCGGAAGATCGCGCGGGCGGTCTGCACCGCCTCCGGGGGGAGCGCGGCGATGCGCGCGGAGAGCTCGAATGCCGTCGGCAGCAGCTCCTCGCGCTCGACGATCGCCGCGCCACCGCCCACGGCCGGTCCGTTGAGCGCGCCGACGAGCGGCTTGGGGAAGGCGGAGAGCGTCTCGAACCACGTCAGCGCGTCGGCCCGGCCTGCAACCAGTGCGGCGGCACCATGCAGCGCACCGGCGCTTGCTACACCTGCACCAGCTGCGGGAACAACACCGGCTGCGGCTGAGTGCTGACCTTCACCACGTCGTCCTGAAGGACCGAAAGCCCCGCTCCGGCGGGGCTTTCGCGTTCGCTCGACGCTTGTCGTAGCGGTGCGCCGACTGAGAGGTGGGGCTGCCCCTACGTTTGCCCGTGAGCGTCGGAAGGCTCCGCTTACCGTTGGCGCATGCGCCGCCTCGTCCGTCTCGTAGTCACCTCCACCGTCGTGCTCGCGGGCCTCCTGCCGCTCGCGTCAGTCGCGACGGCAGCCGTCCCGGTCAACACCGTCGCGCCCTCGATCTCGGGCACGCCCGACGTCGGCCGGACCCTCACCGCCAACAACGGCACGTGGACGGACTCTCCGACGGGCTTCACCTACCAGTGGGAGAGCTGCACGGAGGCCTGGACCGCGTTGTCCAGCCCGACGGGCGCCGACAGCACCTCATGGTTCGATGTCGCCTACGGCGGGACAGCGGGGTCCGAGCTGTACGTCGCGGTCGGCGTGGGTTCCTCCTCCGGCGGCCGGATCATCACCAGCCCGGACGGCGTGACCTGGACGGCCCGGCAGGACCCGGGTCCCGACAGCCTGAAGGAGTGGCGTGCCGTCGCCTACGGAGCGGGCCGGTTCGTCGCGGTCGGCGACTACGGCGGGTCGGGGACCGAGCGGGTCATGACCAGCACCGACGGCATCAATTGGTCGTACGCGACCAGCGTCCCCACGACCACGACGTGGCAGAGCCTCGCGTTCGGTGGCGGCAAGTTCGTCGCGACGGCTTACTCCGGCACGGTGATGACGAGCTCGGATGGCCTCAGCTGGACGATCGCGTCGAGCACGCTCGACACCGCGCCGAAGGCGGTTGCGTACGGCAATGGACGGTTCGTCGTCGTCACGAACGACAAGGCGTACTACAGCGCCGACGGGGACACGTTCACCGCGACGACCACGGTCGGCAGCGGCAAGTACTGGCGCGACGTCACGTACGGAGCAGGCACCTGGGTGGCGGTCGGCACGACCGGCTTCTCCAGCGCGAACAGCACCGCGATGGTGAGCACCGACAACGGATCCACCTGGACCGCGGCAACCATCCCGAGCGTCGTGTGGTGGGGCGTCGCCTACGGTGACGGCCAGTTCGTCGCCGTGGGAAACGGTGCAAATTCGATCGCCACGAGCGCGGACGGCACCACCTGGACGGCGCAGACGACGCCGAACCTCGGCTCGTACTCGGTCGCGATCGGCGCCGGCACGACGGTCGCCGTCGGTGATCCGACCGGCGGCGCGGCGGGGGCGATCGCGACCATCGAGGTGACCTGCACCGACATCGGCGGGGCGACGAATGCCACCTACCAACTGCAGGCAGGCGACCAAGGCAAGCAGATCAAGGTCAAGGTCACCGCGACGAACGGGAGCGGCTCGGCCAATGCCACCAGCGGAGCGACGGAGGCCGTCGGCGCCGAGCCCAGCCCCTACGCGCCCGTCAATACCGCGCTGCCGACCCTGTCCGGCCTTGCCGAGGTCGACAAGACGCTCACGGCCGACCCGGGCACCTGGAACGCCTATCCGGAGGCGATCACTTACACCTACACGTGGCAGCGCTGCGACGACGATCAGGGCAACGGCTGCGTCGACATCTCAGGTGCCGACGGATCGACCTATGTCACCGGTAGTGCCGACGTCGGCAAGTACATCCGCTCCAAGGTGACGGCCACCAACGACTCGGGCAGCGGGTCGGCGTTCAGCGACTCCGTCGGGCCCATCACGAAGGCCATTACGCCTGAGGAGCCGGGCGGTGGAACCCCGTCGAACACATTCACGCTGCGTACGCCGCTGCTCATAGGCGGAGGCATCCGCACGCTGGTTCGCGTCCCGGGCGCGGGCGTCGTCCGGCAGAACGCCACGTTCCGTTCGCGCGGCAAGACCCGCCAGGCATGCGTCGCCGGCTCCCTGAAGGTCGCGAAGACGGGGACCTACCGCCTCCGGTGCCGCCTCTCGGCAGCGGTAATGAACGCGCGGCGCAGCGGCCCAGTGCGCGTCACGCTGCGCACCACGTACACGCCGACCGGCGGCACCGCACGGGTGGTCGTCCGCACCGTTGTGCTCTCGAGCCTCAAGCCCCGCTTCACCGGGTGATCTGACACGTCCCGGACGTTAGGCTGACCGCATGTCGATGGCGTCGCTTGACGAGGAGAACGACGCCGCAACGCACTCCCGGTCGGTGCTCGTCGTCGAGGACGAGCCACTCCTGCGCGAACTGATCGGGGCTGCGCTCGAGGCGCACGGATTCGAGGTCGTCACGGCCGGGTCCGCGTCGGACGCCGTGCGCGCCTTCCGCGCCGTCGACCCGGACGGCGTCGTGATGGACGTCGACCTGGGGCTGGGCCCGAACGGCTTCGACGTCGCCGAGCGCTTCGTGCAGGCAGGGACCGGCGTCGCGATCGTCTTCCTCACCAATCTGCCCGATCCCCGCTTCGCGGGGCGCGGCCCGGATGACGTGCCCGCTGGAATCGCATACCTGCGTAAGGGCGCCGTGCATGACGTCGGCGCACTCGTCGCGACGCTCGACGCCGCAATGCGGGGGGACGTCGCGACGGAGATGCGGCACGACCGCGACGCGAGCCGCCCGCTCGCCGATCTGACGCGTCATCAGGTGGAGGCGCTGCGGCTCGTGGCGCTCGGGCGCACGAATGCGCAGATCGCGCAGGTGCGAGGCACGACCGAGAAGGCCGTCGAGCGCGTCGTGGCGCGGGCGTTTGCCGCGGCCGGGGTGAGCGCACAGGCGGCGAGCAACACCCGTGTCGATGCCGCGCGCCGCTTCATCCACCTCAGCGGCCATCCGATGGTGAACGCGGACGACCTCGGGCCGGGCCGGTGAGGCCGGTGGAGCGGATCGGCGCCGTCCTGGTGGCGAGCGTGGCCCGAGTTCGCGAGGCGGCGCTGCCGCTCGGATCAGCCGGCGCCTTCTCGTGGCCGGTCATCGCGATCTACTGCCCGCTCGGGGTGCTCATCCAAGCGCCCGCGAACGCCTCGATCTTCGGCGGCCAGCTTCACGCGTGGATCCTGGCGTCGGCGGCCGGCATGGCAGTCCTCGCCGCCGTGCTGGCCGCGGCGCGCGCACTCGTCTGCCGCCGCGCCGGCCCCGGCCCCGCCTGCGTGCTCGTCTCCTACGGCATCGCCGCGCTCGCCCAGACGGCGACGTTCGGGTGGATGACAGTCTTGCTCGACGTCGCGGGCTCGCCGCTCCTGAGCTTCCGTCTCATGGGGGTCTTCTTGCAGATTCCGCTGCTCACGGTGACTGGATACGCGGTCGCGCGGCACGACGCCCATCGCCGCGTCATGGCCAAGCTGGAGCGCACGCGGGACCGGCTCCTGGAGGTCGAGGCGACGCTCGACGCAGAACTCGATCGCGCCGAGACGGCTCTCGTCGATGCCCTGCATGCGTCTCTCGAGCCTGCCGTCGCATCCCTGGAGGACGCGCTCGCCGACGCCGAAGCGGGGCGCGAACCGGCCACGGTGATCCACGCGATCGACGCGCTCGTCGAGGAGCAGGTCCGCCCGCTGACGGACCGCCTCGTCGCCGACGCGCAGGAGCGCGCACCCTTCGAGACCGTCGCCGCGAGCCGCACCCGGTCCCGCACGCGGGTGCCGTTGCCGGCGGCGTTCCGCGTCGGTGATGCGCTCCGGCCGGGGATCGCCGCATTCGTGTTGCTGCTCGCGGCGGTGCCGACCGCCGTCCGTGCGCTCGAGCCGTGGAGCGTGCTGCTCTATCTAGCGGCCTTCTCCCTTTCATCCTGGACGCTGCTGGAGCTCGCCAGGCTCACCCTGGGCCGCGCACGAGTGTGGACGGTGCTGGGCGCGCCCGCAGTCGTCTGTCTCTACCCGGCGGTCGGCGTAGCGGCCTACTGGCTCGTCGGCGTCGCCGGGATCGCGCGGCCCGGGGGCATCACCGTCGGGATCGCCGGGGTGTGGGCGGTGCTCGGCCTCACGCTGACCTCAGACCTGCTCGTCGAGACGTATCGCGTGCGCAGCGAGCGTGAGCTGGAGCGGGCGACACGGCGCCTTGAGCGGGTGGTCGCGCTGATCCGCCGCCGGGAGCGTCTGGTCAAGCGCCGTCTGGCGTTCGTCGTCCATGGAGCGCTGCAGGGCGCGCTCCATGCCGCCGCGCTGCGCATCGTCGAGGCGCAGGCGATCACGGAGCAGCTCGGCCTGGAGATCCGACGCGACATCGCAGCCGCCCTCTCTCAGATCAGTCGTGGGCGGGAACCGGGAGCCTCCCTGCGCACGCCGACGACGATCGATGAGCTCGCATCGGTATGGGGAGACCACCGGCATCTGCGCGTGCAGATCTCTCCGACGGCGCGCGAGAGGCTCGTTCAGGCCCCCGACGTCGACGAGGCGGTCGCCGAGGTGATCCGCGAAGCTGTCAACAACGCCTTCCGGCACGGAGCGGCGCGCTCCATCGAGCTCGAGGTGACGAGCGGTGACGGCGACATCGCCATTGCCGTCCACGACGATGGCCGCGGCCATCCCGGCGATGGCCGGCGAGGCTTCGGCAGTCGCCTCTTCGACGATCTCTGTCGGACTTGGACGGTCGACACCGGCAGCGATGGGACGCGCTTCCATGGACTCGTCGCGCTGGCAGGTCAGCGCTCCCTGGGCCCCGTCTGAACCTCGAGAATCGGGTCCGCAAGGGATGCGTGGGGGAACCCCCACATCCCGACGTGCGCGCCCGTCGGCGCCGCTTATCCTCGACACATGCAGCGCGGAACACATCTGTCGCGAACCCGTCTCCTGCTCGCCGTCGCGAGCGTCGCCGCGTGCATCGCAGCGATCACCCCAGTCGCCTTCGGCGGTTCGGCGCCCGTGAACACGGCCCCACCGACCGTGTCCGGCACGGCGAAGGTCGGGTCGAAGCTCACCGCCGACCCCGGCACCTGGAGCGGCTCCCCGACCGGCTTCGCCTACCAGTGGCAGCGGTGCGAGTCGACCGGCTCGACTCCGGCCGGTGAGAGCTGGGCGCTGCAGAACGCCACGGTCAACAATCCCATCCTCTCGATCGTCTGGGGCGGACCCGCTGGGGCCGAGACGTTCGTCGCGACCGTCGAGGACATCGACGGATCCAACTCCATCCTGACCAGCCCTGACGGAGTCACCTGGACCAAGCGCACCGCTCCCCGCGACACCTACGTCTCCGTCGCCTGGGGCGGGCCGGCGGGCGACAGGAAGTTCGTCGCCGTCAACCCCCTCTATGTGGCGACCAGTCCTGACGGGATCACCTGGACCGAACAGGCCGCACCCTCCACCCACTTTTGGACGGCCGTCACCTGGGGCGGCCCCACCGGAGACGAGAAGTTCGTCGCCGTCTCGCGGCAGGACCAGGTGGTCATGACCAGCCCCGACGGAATCACCTGGACCGAGCACGCGGCGGCGGCCGACGGCTTCTGGGGAGCGGTGGCCTGGGGCGGCCCGCCCGGGCAGGAGAAGTTCGTCGCAATCGACACGAAAGAGTTTGGCGCTGCCACTGAAGTGATGACGAGCCCCGACGGCGTCGCATGGACGGCCCAGACGGCGCCTGACGGGCGCTGGAAGTCCGTGACCTGGGGCGGCCCCGCCGGGGGCGAGAAATTCGTCGCCGTCGGCATCGCGGCACTGATGACCAGCCCTGATGGGATCACCTGGACTGCACAGCCCGCCGCCGGCACTCGCGACTGGCGAGGTGTCACATGGGGCGGGGAGGCCGGTGACAAGAAGTTCGTCGTCGTCTCTCGGAACAGCACTGAGCCGGTGGAGGGCGGCGTGATCACCAGTCCGGATGGCGTGACCTGGACCGACCGGACCTCGGCTGCACAGAACTACTGGGTGGCCGTCGCCTGGGGCGGAGCTCAAGGTCAGGAGACATTCGTCGCGGTGGCCGCGGGCGGTACGGGACCTGATGTCAACGTGTTCTCCCGCGTGATGACCGGCGCCGCGCCGTCGCTCACCTGCACCGACATCTCCGGTGCGACCGCCGAGACCTACACCCTCACCAGTGCCGATGCGGGCAAGGTGCTCCGGGTCAAGGTGACGGCGACGAACGGCTCCGGCTCGGCCAGTGCCACCAGCCGTCCGACGGCGATCGTCGCCGCAGGGTCATCGGGCGGGATCACCGTCGGAGCGCCGCAGGTGCGCGGGTCCACAATCCGCACGCTCGTGCGCGTGCGCGGGGCGGGTCGCGTCACTCAGGCGGGGACCTTCCGTTCCGGCTCCCGGGCCAAGGTGGCCTGCCGCGCGACGCCGGTCAGTGCCAAGAAGGCCGGCACGGTGCTCCTGCGGTGCGCGATCACGCAGGGCGCGCAGAGCGCTCGCACGGCGGGTCCGGTCCGCGTGAAGCTCGCCACGACATTCCGGCCCACCGGCGGGAAGGCGCGTGTCGTGACGCGGACGGTCGTCCTGCGGAGCCTGAAGCCCGCACCGGCGTTCACCGGCTGAGCCGGCCCGCGCTCAGCCCAGCTCGATGATCGCGTCGAGCTCCGAGCGGTAGCCGGGGAGCACGGCCTCGTGCTCCCCGCGGCGGAAGATCGCGCGGGCGGTCTGCACCGCCTCCGGGGGGAGCGCGGCGATGCGCGCGGCGAGCTCGAATGCCGTCGGCAGCAGCTCCTCGCGCTCGACGATCGCCGCGAGGATGCCCGCCGCGAGCGCCTCCTGCGCCGTCAGCTTCTCCCCGAGCAGCATCATCCGCTGGGCTTTGAAGTACGTCGGCGCCAGGCGCTTGATGTGGCTGCCGCCGCCAACGACCCCGAGGCTCAGCTCGGGGATCGAGATCGTCGCGGTGGGGACTGCGACGAGCACGTCGCAGTCGGCGGCGATCGCCGCGCCGCCGCCCGCGGCCGGTCCGTTCAGCGCGCCGACGAGCGGCTTGGGGAAGTCGGAGAGCGTCTCGAACCACGTCAGCGCGCCGGCCAGTTCGTCCTCGACGGCGGCCGGGTCGAGCATCTTCCCGGTGTCCGCGCCCGCATGGAAGGCGCGCTCGCCCGCGCCGGTCAGTACGACGACGCGCACCGCGGGGTCTGCCGCGAGCGCCTGGAGACGCTCGGCGTACGCGCGGAACGTCGCGGCGTCGAACGCGTTGACGGGCGGGCGGTCCAGCGTCAGCAGCGCGACGCCGTCCGGCGGGGCGGCGCTCATGCGGCGCCCTCCGCGCGTGCGGCCAGCGGTTCGGTCTCGAATTCCTCAAGGTCCGCGTGGCGGGTCATCGCCCAGAAGTCCACCACGCGCCACGGCGACGGCACGACCACGCGGCCCGCGGGGTTGCGGTAGTAGGTCGTCATCCCTGGGTGGGTCCAGATCATCCGCTCGTGGCGGTCGTCCACCTCGGCGGTGTAGGCGCGGTAGACCTCCTCGCGGATGCTCGCCGCGCCGAGGTCCTGCTCGAGCATCTGGCGCAGCACATCCATGATGTAGTCGGCGATCGCCTCGTTGGTCCCGACGATGCTGCCGCCGTGCCCGCCCTGCGTGTTCGGGCCGTAGCAGATGAAGAGATTCGGGAATCCGGGGACGGTGGTCCCGAGGTAGGCGCTCGCGTCGTCCGGCCCCCAGTACTCGCGAAGGCTCACCCCGTCGCGTCCGCGGATCTCGATCGGCGCGAGGAACCGCAGGGCGTCGAAGCCTGTCGCGCAGATGAGGACGTCGAGCTCGTGCGCATCGCCGCCTGCGGTGACGACGGCGCCGGGATCGATCCGCTCGATCGGTTCGGTGACGAGGTCGACGTGGTCGCGCGTCAGGGTCCTGAACCAGCCGTTGTCGAGCAGGATGCGCTTGCCGTAGGGCGGGTACGTCGGCAGCGCCTTCGCCAGCAGGTCCGGGCGGCCCGCGAGCTGCTCCTCCATGTAGCGCGTGAAGAACTCGCGGAAGCCGTCGTTCACGGCGTTCACGGCGCGCTCGGGATGCGGCCACTGCGGGTCCTTCTGCAGGGTCGCGTGGAGGCGGTCGTTGAAGGTCCACGCCGTGCGCAGGCGATACCAGGAGCGATAGGGCCCGCACTCCATCGACAGCCGGCGCGCGGGCTCTGGCACCTCGGTGTGGAAGTACTCGAACGGCGCGGCCCACTGCGGCGAGCGCTGGAAGATCGTCAACGAGGCGACCTCGTCGGCGATCGCGGGCACCACCTGCATGCTCGTCGCGCCGTTGCCGATGATCCCCACCCGCTTGCCGGTGAGGTCGAGGCCGTCCGGCCACTGCGCCGGGTGCACGAGCGGGCCGGCGAAGGTTTCGAGCCCCGGGATGTCGGGCCAGCGCGGGCGCGAGAGGACGCCTGTCCCGCTGATCAGGACGCTCGCCCGGCGGACCTCGGTCGGCCCGCCACCGCGCGGGCGCAGGGTCACCACCCACTCCTGCGCGCCCTCATCCCAGTCGGCGGCGACGACCTCCGTCGCGAAGCTGATGCGCTCGCGCAGTCCGTGGCGGTCGGCCAGGCCCGCGAGGTATGCGTGCAGCTCGTCACGCAGCGCGAAGTGCTTCGACCACGGCCACGGCTCCCAGGCGAACGAGTAGAGGGCGCTGGGCGTGTCCACGCCGCAGCCGGGGTAGCGGTTCACGTACCACGTGCCGCCGACCTCGTCCTCGCGCTCGATGATCTCGTGGTCGATCTGCGCCCGCGTCAGCCGCACGCCGAGCGCCAGGCCCGAGATCCCCGCGCCGATCACCAGAACCTTGAACCCCGCGCGCGTCTGAGGCCACGGCGCGGGCTGCGGCCCGAGGCCCAGCTCGGCCGCGATCATCGGCCCGTACTCGGGTGCCACGTCTTCACCCATTGTGAAGCTCAGCATTCGAAGGAGTTCTGCCTCTGACGGGGTCGGCCGTGCGGGCGGGTGGCCGTCGCGCCAGGCTGCGATCGCGCTGAAGGCGGCGTCACGGATCTCCTGCTGGGCCTCCTCGGGAAGGCCGCCGGTCGCGTTGTCGCCCAGCCCGCGGTTGCGCGTCGGCCGGTAGCGCTCCTCCAGCCAGCGTTCGTCCCCGGTGAGCTGCACCAGCACGGGGATCAGCGTGGGGATGTTCGCGATCGCCAGCGCCTCCCGGAGCGTCGCGTCGTCCATCCGCATCTCGGACAGGAACACGTCCGGCAGCCGGTTCGCTGGCACGGTCTCCACTCTGCGCCAGTGGGGGCGCCGTGCCCACTGGCGCAACCGACAGACGCGGCGCTTCGCCACAGGCGTTTGTGTGTCTCGCGCTGGGTTGTAAGGTCGCCGCATGAACCCGATCTACACCACCTCCGCAACGGTTTCCGGCGGCCGTGACGGCCGCGCATCGACCCCCGACGGGCGCCTCGATATCAAGCTCGACATGCCGAAGGAGCTCGGCGGGAGCGACGGCCCGGGCACCGACCCCGAGCAGCTCTTCGCCGCCGGCTACGCGGCGTGCTTTGAGAGCGCAGTCCGCGCTTGCGCGCGCGGCGGCGACGTGATGTTCAGCGACCTCTCGATCACGGCGGAGGTCTCGCTGCTGACCGACGGAGCAGGGAAGTTCGGGCTCGCCGTGGCGCTCACGGGGAGCTCGGATGATCTCGCGGAGGAGCAGCTCGCCGCGCTTATGCGCGAGGCACACGACGTCTGCCCGTACTCGCACGCGACGCGCGGGAACATCACCGTGACACTCGCGCCTGCCTGAGCGCGCGCGGCACGGGGGAGCCGGCGAGTGCGGCCGCGGATGCGGGTATGGTCCGCGGCGAGCGGTCTTTTGGCGTCATCCGAATGGGAGTTGGGAATGCGCGGGCGTTTGGGTGCGAAGGCTGGGCGTGGGCGTGTTCTGGCGCTGGCTGCGCTGAGTGCTTTGGTGGTGTGTGTCGCTGCCGCGCCGGCTGGTGCTGCCGTGCCGGGCCAGGTGACGGAGTTCAGCGCGGGAATCACCGCCGGCTCGAATCTCCTTGGCCTCGCAGCGGGCCCGGACGGGAATATGTGGTTCACCGTGCACAACGGGGGTCGGGTTGGCCGGATCACGCCGCTCGGTGTGGTGACGGAGTTCAGTGCGGGGATCACCGCCGACTCTCGACCCTGGGGGATCGCAGCGGGTGCGGACGGGAATCTCTGGTTTACCGAGGCCTTCGGGGGTCGGGTTGGCCGGATCACGCCGCTCGGTGTGGTGACGGAGTTCAGTGCGGGGATCACCGC
>CAFBLQ010000016.1_pt1 | contig 13044 bp, 13 predicted proteins | sample 7268211 | NCBI WGS metagenome assembly CAFBLQ01 (sample SAMEA6814041, study PRJEB35770) | uncultured Conexibacteraceae bacterium | biome: Freshwater; feature: Freshwater reservoir; material: water | place: Czech Republic | collected 2017-05-23 | depth 30m m
CGGCACTTGAGGACGTTGGCGATGAAGACGTCCTCGCGTTGCAGACCGATTCCCGCGAGCAGTTCACCGAGCAGCCGCCCCGCCCGTCCGACGAACGGGACCCCGCGAGCGTCCTCGTCGGCGCCCGGTGCCTCGCCCACGAAGAAGAGGTCTGCATCGCGGTCACCCGAGCCGAAAACAACCTGCGTGCGCGTCGCGGCGAGCGAGGGACAGCGCACGCACGCGAGCGCCCGGGCCTCAACCTCGTCCAGGTCCTCGCGACGGTCAGGAGTGGTCTCCGGATCGGCCATCGAGCGGCGATGCTACCCGCGTTGGGATCACGCCCATTTGGGTGCTACCGTTCGGTCTGATCGGGACCGGCACCGAAAGGGCGGGATCCTGAGACCGATAAATCCCCCGGAGCGACTTAAGCCCAAGACCGCGACCGGTATCCCACGGGAACCGGACCGAGATGCGCCAGACGATCGCCACCGTCGGCCCAGGACGCCTGGGCACCGCGCTCACCGCAGCGCTTAGCGACGCCGGACTACCGGTGAGTGGCCCGTACCGTCGCGGCTTCACCGGAGCCGGTACCGACATCGTCCTGCTCTGCGTCCCGGACGGTGCGATCGCGGCCGCCGCCGCGGCAATCACGCCGGGGCCGATGGTCGGCCATTGCTCGGGTGCCACCGGACTCGGCGTGCTCACGCCCCACGAAGCGTTCGGGCTGCACCCGCTGATGACGGTCACTCCGGCGGGCGCCCAGTTCGCGGGAGCCGGCTGCGCAGTCGCCGGTTCGACGCCGGAAGCGCTCGAGTGCGCAACCGAACTCGCAGCGGTGCTGCGGATGGATCCGTTCGTCGTCGCCGACGCCGATCGCACCACCTACCACGCCGCCGCCTCGATCGCCTCAAACTTCCTGGTCACGCTCGAGGACGCAGCGGAACGGCTCGCCGCCCAGGCCGGCATTCCGCGCGCCGCGCTGGTGCCGCTAGCCCGTGCCGCACTCGAGAACTGGGCGGCCGAGGGAGCGCGCAATGCACTCACCGGGCCGATCTCTCGCGGCGACGAGGAGACCGTCACCCGCCAGCGCGATGCGGTCCTTCACGCAGCGCCCGAACTGCTCGAGCTCTTCGACGCGCTGGCCGCTGCGACACGCACCCTCGCCGGCCGGCCGGAGGTGCACGCATGACCGTGCTGCATACGATCGCGCAGCTGCGCAATGCGGTCGCCGCCGCGCGGAACGCCGGAGGCACGATCGCGCTGGTCCCGACGATGGGTGCGCTCCATGATGGTCACGGATCGCTGATCCGCAGCGCCCGTGACCACGCGGACCTCGTCGTCGTCTCGGTCTTCGTCAACCCAACGCAGTTCGACGATCCGTCCGACCTCGCCGCATATCCGCGCACGCTCGACGACGACGCCCGGGCAGCCGCGGCAGCGGGAGCCGACATCGTCTTCGCGCCGTCCGCCGCCGAGATCTATCCAGACGGGTTCGCAACCACCGTCGCGCTTCGTGGCGCGCTGACGCAAACCCTCGAGGGCGCCGAGCGCGGCGTCGGCCACTTCGATGGCGTCACGACGGTCGTCGCGAAACTGATCACCATCTGTAGCCCGGACCTCGCCTGCTTCGGCGAGAAGGACGCCCAGCAGCTCGCGGTCGTTCGACGGATGGTCGATGACCTGAACCTGCCGGTGCGCATCGTGGCCTGCCCGACCGTGCGCGACAGCGATGGGCTCGCAATGTCGAGTCGCAACCGGCGGCTCTCCCCCGCGCAACGCGAGGCGGCGCTCGCGTTGCCCCGCGCGCTCGCCGACGCGGCGGATGGCGTACGCAGCGGAAGGCTCAGCGACCCCGCGGAGCTCGAGCAGGACGGTCTGGCACAGCTGCACGCAGCTGGGATGCAGCCCGCGTACCTGCGCGCCGTCGACCCCGCGACCTTTGAAGCCGTGACGCGACTGGACCGCCCGGTCCTCATCGTCGGCGCAGCACGGATCGGCGACGTACGCCTGATCGACAATCTTTCCGCGGCCCCGGCCGCACTTGACAGCACCCGACCAACCCCCGTCCAGACCGCGGAGGCGGTGACCGCCTGAGGGCGGCATCGACCTTTCGCAAGAGGAGCCATCATGTCCAGCGCACCGACCACCATCAACGTTCCAGCCGACGCATCGAGCCTGCCGATGACGCTGCCGCGGCTCTACGAGATGAAGCGCCACGGCGAGCCGATCGTGATGGTCACCGCCTACGACCACCCCAGTGCCCGCGCCGCCGAGCGCGCGGGAGTGGACCTCGTGCTGGTCGGCGACTCCGGCGCGATGACCGTGCTCGGATACGACTCGACGGTGCCCGTCGAACTTGATGAGCTGCTCGTCCTCGCTCGCGCCGTCCGCCGCGGCCTGCAGACGCCGTTCCTGATCGGCGATCTGCCGTTCGGGTCGTATGAGATCAGCGACGAGCAGGCGGTGACCTCGGCGATGCGCTTCATCAAGGAGGCCGGCTGCGACGCGGTGAAGCTCGAGGGCGGCGGAGAGACCTCGGTGGCCCGCGCACGGGCGATCGTGCGCGCCGGCATCCCCGTGATGGGCCATGTCGGCCTCACGCCGCAGACCTCAACGGCGCTCGGCGGCTACAAGGCCCAGGGACGCACCGCAACCGACGGCGCGCGAATCGCCCGTGAGGCGGTCGCACTGCAGGAGGCGGGTTGTTTCTCGATCGTCTTCGAGGCGATCCCGACCGGCCTTGCGAACGAGATCATGCCGCTGATCACCGTGCCGGTGATCGGGATCGGCGCTGGTCCGGCGGTCGACGGGCAGGTCCTGGTCTTCCATGACCTGCTCGGCATCCGCGAGGGGCTGGGCGCACGCTTCGTCAAGCGCTACGCGAACCTGCTCGAGGACATGGTCAGCGGCGTCGCGGCCTACGCACACGATGTGCGCAGCCGCACCTACCCGGCACCGGAGCACGGCTACTCGATCGATGAGGCGGAGCTCACCGCGATTCGCGCCGAGCTGAACCCGGACTCCTGAAGTCTGCGCGGGAGAGGTCCATCAGCGCAACTGAACCGCTTCAGGGGGCTGACGAGGCCTCGGAAATGGTGCGCACAACCCGGGCCGGAGCACCGACCGCTACGCAACCCTCAGGAATGTCCTGGGTGACGACACTGCCCGCGCCGATGACGCAGCGCGGCCCGATCGTGACCCCGCTCGTGACGACCACGCCCGCGCCGCACCAGACATTGTCGGCGATCCGGGTCGGCCCTTTGGAGACGAACCCCTGCCATGTCACGGGGAGATCCCGGCGGTCGTGGCGGTGGTCGGCATCGGTGATCACGCAGCCGTTGCCGAACATGCAGTGATCGCCGATCTCGACGAGGTCCGCAGCAGCGATCATCACGTTCTGGTTGAGGAAGACGCCGGCGCCGATGCGAATCCGCCCGGTCTCACCGCCGGTGAGCCAGGCACCCGGCTCAAGCAGCGTGCCCTCGCCGATCTCCAGACGGCCGTCCCGCAGCATTTCGAGCGGCTCGCCGTTGATCGGCCACTTGCAGAAGGCCCGCCGGCGCGCGAACTCGCGGTGGAGGCGCAGGCGATTCCAGGGCAGGCTCAGCCGCCGGTACCAGCGCCACTTCACCCACCAGAGGCGCAGATCACCCCACGAGGAGACGTCCCCGCTCATGCCGCCTTCGCCCGCGGACGCCCCGCCGCCTTGCGACCGGCAGCGCGCCGTTGTTGCGGGGCCTGAGGCGTGACGAGCTGGGCAAGGAATTCGCCGGTATAGGACCCCGGGGTCCCGGCGACCTCTTCCGGGGTGCCGGAGGCGACGACCAGGCCGCCCTCCTCCCCGCCCTCGGGTCCCATGTCGATCACCCGGTCGGCGGTCTTGATGACGTCGAGGTTGTGCTCGATCACGACAACGGAATTCCCGGCGTCGACGAGTCGATGCAGGACCTCAAGGAGGCGCTGGACATCTGCGAAGTGCAGGCCGGTCGTCGGCTCATCGAGGATGTACAGCGTGCTGCCCGTCGCCACGCGCGCAAGCTCGGTCGCCAGCTTGACGCGTTGGGCCTCGCCGCCCGAGAGGGTCGTGGCCGGCTGCCCGAGGCGGATGTAGCCGAGGCCCACATCGTTGAGCGTCTTCAGGCGTCGGTGGATCTTGGGAATGTGAGCGAAGAACTCGAGCGCCTCCTCGACAGGCAGGTCGAGGACATCCGCGATCGTCTTGCCCTTGAAGCGCACCTCGAGGGTCTCGCGGTTGTAGCGCCGCCCGTGACACTGCTCGCACGGGACGTAGACGTCGGGCAGGAAGTGCATCTCGATCTTGATCTGCCCGTCGCCGCGACACACCTCGCAGCGCCCACCCTTCACGTTGAAGGAGAAGCGGCCCGGCTTGTAGCCGCGGGCACGCGCCTCCGGCGTCTTCGAGAAGAGGTCGCGGATGACGTCGAAGAGACCGGTGTAGGTTGCGGCGTTCGATCGCGGCGTGCGGCCGATCGGTGACTGATCGACCTGGATGATTTTGTCGAGCTGGTCCAGGCCGAGGACCGCCGTATGCGCGCCCGGACGCTCGCGCGCGCGCATCAACCGATTCGCGACCGCCTTGTAGAGCACCTCGTTGACGAGCGTGGACTTTCCCGACCCCGAGACACCGGTGACGCAGGTGAAGATGCCGAGCGGCACCCGGACATCGATCGCGCGCAGGTTGTTCTGCCGCGCCCCGCGGATCTCCAGCGTCCCCGAGGGCTCGCGGCGCTGATCGGGGACCGCAACGGTGCGCGTGCCGGCCAGATACTGACCGGTCAGCGAGGCCTTGACCTTCATCACCTGCGTCGCGGTCCCCTGCGCGACGACGTGGCCGCCGTGCTCTCCTGCTCCAGGCCCCAGATCGACGAGGTGGTCGGCGGCGCGCATCGTCTGCTCGTCATGCTCGACGACGAGCACGGTGTTCCCGAGATCGCGTAGCCGCTCGAGCGTTGCGATGAGCTTCGAGTTGTCGCGCTGATGGAGACCGATCGACGGCTCGTCCAGGACGTAGAGGACGCCGACGAGCGCCGAACCGATCTGCGTGGCCAAGCGGATTCGCTGCGCCTCGCCGCCGGAGAGCGTCGCGGCGGCGCGGTCGAGTGACAGGTAACCGATGCCCACGTCGTCGAGGAAGCGCAGGCGCTCGGCGATCTCGCGCAGGATCAGGCGGGCGATGTGGCGCTCGGTGTCGGTGAGCTCGACTTCGTCGATCCAGCGCAGCGCGCGGCGCACCGAGAGACCCGTGAACTCGTGGATCGCTATCGCGCCGACGAGCACCGCCCGTGACTCCGGTCGCAGACGGGTGCCATGGCAGGCCGGGCAGGCGACGACCGCCATGAACTCCTCGATGCGCTCGCGCTGCTGCTCGGAGACGGTCTCCCGATAGCGACGCTCGAGGCTCGGCACGATCCCCTCGAAGCGCACGGCGTAGGTGCGCTGGGAGCCGTGACGGTTGCGGTACGTGACGGTGACGCGCTCCTCTCCGGTTCCCTCGAGATACAGCGCCCGGTGTGCTGCAGGCAGATCGACCCACGGGACGTCGAGTGCGATGCCGTACTGGGCCGCCATCGCCAGCGTGACGCTCTCGTAATAGCGGGAGGCCCCAACCGCCCATGGGGCGAGCGCTCCCTGCGCGATCGTCAGCGTGGGATCGGGGATGATCAGCTCCGGATCGATCTCCATCTGCGAACCGAGCCCGGTGCAGCGCTCGCAGGCGCCGTGCGGGGAGTTGAAGGAGAAGCTGCGCGGCTCGAGCTCCGGCATCGAGGTCCCGCACGCCAGGCACGCGAAGCGTTCCGAGAAGGTCAGGACCTCGGCGTCGCCGCCGTCCTCTCCCGGCACGAGTTCGATCTCGACGATCCCATCCGCGAGCGCGACGGCCGTCTCGATCGAGTCGGCGAGCCGCGTGCGCGCCTCACCGCGGACCACCAGCCGGTCGACGACCACGGAAAGGTCGTGCTTGTAGCGCTTGTCGAGCTCGATCTCCTCCTCGAGCAGACGCAGGTCGCCGTTGATGCGTACACGCGCAAAACCGTCGGCGCGCAGGTCGTCGAGCAGCTTGCCGAACTCGCCCTTGCGACCGCGCACGATCGGAGCGAGCACCATCAGGCGCGTCCCCTCGCCGAGCTCCATCACCTGATCGATGATCTGCTCGGCCGACTGCCCGGCGATCGGCTCCCCGCACCGGTGGCAATGCGGACGACCGACGCGCGCCCAGAGCAGACGCAGGTAGTCGTAGATCTCGGTCACCGTCCCGACGGTGGAGCGCGGATTGCGCGAGGTCGTCTTCTGGTCAATCGAGATCGCCGGCGAAAGTCCCTCGATCGAATCGACGTCCGGCTTGTCCATCTGCCCGAGGAACTGGCGCGCGTAGGCACTCAGTGATTCGACGTAACGGCGCTGCCCCTCGGCGTAGATCGTGTCGAAGGCGAGCGAGGACTTCCCGGAGCCGGACAGCCCGGTCAGCACCACCAGCGCGTCGCGCGGCAGCGTGAGCGAGACGTTCTTGAGGTTGTGCTCACGCGCGCCGGAGACGACGATCGCGTTGGAGGGCGGCATGGCGGTCCATGATACGTACGCAGCGACCGACCTCCCGGCTGGTGCGACCGCTCGGCGGCGGGTGCGCCATCATCGATCGATGGCTCCGCTGCGCACCCGCCTCGCACTTGCCGCCGCCCTGCTCTGCGTGGGTGTGATGGCGTCGCCCGTGGCACACGCCGGCTCACCCGCGGCAACCACGGTCTGGGCGGTCGGCGACGCCGATCTCACCCCGTCCGGCAAGGCGCTTTCGACCTGGCTGCGGGCGCGAAACCCGACCCGGCTGCTGTACCTCGGCGACGTGTACGAGAGCGGATCCGGCGCCGAGTTCGCCCGCCGCTTCGACCCGCTCTACGGCGCCATCGCGCGCCGGGTCATCCCGACACCGGGGAATCATGAGTGGGCGAACCACGCCACCGGATACGACCCGTACTGGCTGACCCATCAGGGCCGCGCACCAGGTCCGTGGTTCGCCCGACATATTGGGTCGTGGGAGATCCTGTCGCTCAACAGCGAGGCGCCGCACGCTGCCGGCTCCAGTCAGCTCGCGTGGCTCAGGCGTGCGACGCGGGCCCCGGGGACCTGCCGGATCGTGCTCTGGCACCGGCCACGCTGGAGTACCGGCTGGCACGGGGACCAGCCCGACCTCGCGCCGCTCTGGAACGCCGTCAAGGGCCATGCGCGGATCGTGCTTTCCGGCCACGACCATGACCTCCAGCGGTTCGCTGACCGCGACGGGCTACGCCAGTACGTCTCCGGAGCCGGTGGACGCTTCAACATCCCGGTGACCCACGGCTCCGGCGCAACCCTGCGGTTCGCCGATCGCAGCAACCGGGGAGCGCTGCGCCTGCGCCTCTCCCGCGGGCGTGCGGAGCTGGCCTTCATCGCCACGGGTGGGCGCGTGCTCGATCGCAGCGTCACGACCTGCACGCCGCTGCGCTGACTTCAGCGAGCCGCGACGAGCCGCGCCACGGTCCTGCGAAACGCCGCAAGGGCCGGCTTGGAGACCGGACCGTCCGGCGTGAGCCGACGCAGCCCGGTGTAGTCGAACGAGTAGGGCGACCCAAGCGGGGGCGACATCCAAGTCGCCCAGTCGAGCCCTGCGAGCCGATCGGGAATCCGTCGCGCTGCGAGTGCAGCGAGCAACGACCGCACACGCCGTGCCTGACCGGCCTCGGAGGTCTCCCAGCCGTAATTCAGCGTCGAGCGCCCCTTGCCGGAGCTCCAGGTGATCTCGCTCAAGATGAGCGGCTTGCGGCCGTCACCAGCGCGGCGCATCTCCTGTCGCACGTACCGCACGATCCGCAGCACGTTCGAGACCGTGCCGCTGAAGGGGTGTGCAGCCGCGATGTCGAACGCTCCGCGTCCCCCAGCGCGGTAGATGGCGCGCAGATCGACCCACGAGCGATTCGTCAGCCCGGCCAGCACGACCGTGGCACCGCGATCGACGGTCTTGATCTGCCTCCGCGCGGCGCGCAGCAGCGCGACGTACTCGCGTGCCCACCCGGTTGCCCCTGCGGCCCAGAACTTCGGGAGATCCGGCTCGTTCCAGATCTGCCAGCGGCGAATGGGGGCCGCCGGTCCGGCATGAGCCATCCAAAAGGTCCCACCCGGGCGCAGGCGCCGCGCGAGCACGCCGACGAATCTTGCAAACGTCTGCGGATCGGCCGGAGGCGAGGCGGCGTCACCGGGGTCCCGGGCGGCCCACGCGGGCGTGCCCAAGACGACCGGCAGAACCTCAAGCCCCGCATCTGCGGCGCCAATGAGGAATGCATCGAGCGCCTCGAAGCGGTACACGCCCTGCTGGGGCTCGATATCGCGCCAGTAGACCGGCAGACGCACCGACCCAGCGCCGGAGGCCCTCATCAGCCGCAGCTCTGCGGCGACATCCACGCGCCCGTCGAGCATCGGCCCGTCGGCGAGGATGCCGAAGAACGACGGCGCCGGCGCCGCGGCCTGCGCCGTCGATCCAGCAGCGCCGAGCACGAGCGCAGACGCGATCACGGCGAGCAGGGTCACGGAGCGGTACGGCACGACCGCTCGAACCGCGTCAGCCACCGAGAGTTGCGGCGGCGGCATCGAGAGCCGCGCCTGCGTCGATCCCCGGAAAGCTCTCCTGCAGCCGCTGCATGGCGACTGCGCGCTGCGTCCCTGCCAGCACGAGATCAAGGGCGACGAGCCGCGCCCCCTCCTCGTCGGCCGCGGAGACCGGCGGCGCGGCGAACGCCGCGGCGACCTCGTCCCGCGCGCGCGCAACCTCCTCGCGCAGCAAATCGAGCTGCGTCTCGATCCGCTCCAGGCGCTCGAGCGCCGCCTGCGCCTGTTCAGCCGACTCGGACATCGCCAGCAGCGTAACGCCCGTCAGGCGAGCCGCGCGCCGGCGGTGTCGCGGACGATCAGCCCATCCCGCGCGAGCCCTGCAAGCGCCGGCTCGAGCCGCTCGGGCGCCACCTGGGGCAGTCCCTCGCCTGCGCTCAGCGCAGCGATCACCCGTCCGCGAACCCAGCGGTTGGAATCCTCAAAGCGCTCGCGCGTGCCAGCAGGCGCCCGGGGGCTCAGCGCGACGCGCCCCCGCGACGCGCAGAGCGATGCCACCGGACAGGCCCCGCAGCGCGCCTCGCGGGCACGGCAGACCGTGGCCCCGAGTTCCATCATCGCCTGATTCCAGTCGGCGGCACGCCCCTCAGGGCAGAGCTCGTGCGGCACGCCGCGTCCGAGCCGCTCGGCCACGCGGCGCACATTGGTGTCCACCGCCGCGATCTGCTGGCCGAATGCGAACGACGCGACCGCGGCGGCGGTGTACGGGCCGATCCCCGGCAGGCGCTGCAGGCCGGCGGCATCCGGCGGCCAACCATCGCGCGCGATGATCTTGCAGGCCTGCTGAAGGCGCAGTGCGCGACTGTTGTAGCCGAGGCCGACCCATGCTGCGAGCACATCGGACCGCCGGGCGACGGCGAGCTCGGCTTCCCCCGGCCAACGCTCGAGCCAGGCGTCATAGCGTGTCAGAACGCGTGAGACCTGCGTCTGTTGCAACATCACCTCGCTGACGAGGATCGCGTAGGGATCGGTGGTACGACGCCATGGGAGATCCCGGTGGGCAGCGCGGTACCAGCCGAGCAGCGCGTCGTGGAGTGTCACCGGCTCAGCCATTGTCCTCGACGGGCTCGAGGCCGATCTCGCGGACCATGTCGCGCTCTCGGCGCAGTTCACGAAGCTCATCGCGCAGGCGTGCGGCGTACTCGAAGCGCAGATCCTCAGCCGCCGCCAGCATCTCCTCCTCGACCTCGACGATCGCGCGCTCGAGATCCGATGGAGCGAGGTCCTGGCGACGCGCGCGCTCGGAGCGCCGCCGGCCCTTCGGCGTCTTGCTCTCTCCCATGAGGAACTCGGCGATGTCGCTGACTCCCTTCACGATCGACGCTGCGGTGATCCCGTTGCGCTCGTTGTAGTCGAGCTGGATCCTGCGCCGGCGGTCGGTCTCGCCAAGCGCGGCCCGCATCGCGGCCGTCTCGCGATCGGCGTACATGATCACCGTGCCGTCGACGTTGCGAGCCGCGCGACCGATCGTCTGGATCAGCGAGGTCTCTCCGCGCAGGAATCCCTCCTTATCCGCGTCGAGAATCGCGACCAGCGAGACCTCGGGGAGGTCGAGGCCCTCACGCAGGAGGTTCACTCCGACGAGCACGTCGTACTCGCCGAGGCGCAGGTCGCGGATGATCTGGATGCGTTCAAGCGTGTCGATCTCGCTGTGGAGGTACCGCACCCGGAATCCCATCTCCAGCAGATAGTCGGTGAGGTCCTCGCTCATCTTCTTCGTGAGCGTGGTGATGAGCACTCGCTCGCTGCGATCGACGCGCAGACGAACCTCGTTCATCAGGTCGTCGATCTGCCCCTCGGTCGGTCGGACGTCGATCTGCGGATCGACGATTCCGGTCGGACGGACGATCTGCTCGACGATCCGGTTCGCGTTGGTGCGCTCGAACTCGCCCGGCGTCGCGCTGACGAAGACGATCGACGGCGTGATCGAGAGGAACTCCTCAAAGGTCTGCGGCCGGTTGTCGAGCGCGCTCGGGAGACGGAAGCCGTAGTCCACGAGGGTCCCCTTCCGGCTGCGGTCGCCGGCGCACATCGCGCCGATCTGGGGGACCGTCTGGTGGGACTCGTCGATGAAGCAGATGAAGTCCTCGGGGAAGTAGTCGACGAGGCAGTACGGGCGGTCGCCCGCCCGGCGTCCGTCGAGAATGCGCGAGTAGTTCTCGATGCCGTTGCAGAAGCCCATCTCGCGCAGCATCTCCATGTCGAACTGCGTGCGTTGGCGCAGACGGTGGGACTCGAGCAGTTTCCCCTCGGCGTCGAGCTCTGCACAGCGCGCGGCGAGCTCGGCGGTGATCTCCTCGACCGCCCGGTCGATCGCGCCCTCCTGGACGTTGTAGTGCGTTGCCGGCCAGACGGCGACGTGTCCAAGATCGTCCTGCAGCAGTTCACCGGTGAGCGGATCGAACTCCTGCAGGCGCTCGACCTCGTCGCCGAAGAGCGTCGCGCGGTAGGCGGTCTGCGCATAGGCCGGGAAGACCTCGAGCGCCTCGCCGCGGACCCGGAACGTCCCGCGCCCGAGCGCGGTGTCGTTGCGCTGGTACTGGATCGAGACGAGCTTGCGCAGGAGAGCGTCGCGATCGACCGTCGCCCCCTTTGTCAGCAGCTGCACGTTGTTGTCGTAGGTCTCGGGCGACCCCATGCCATAGATCGCAGAGACCGAGGCGACGATGATCACGTCGCGTCGGGCGAAGAGCGCCGCAGTCGCCGCGTGCCTGAGCCTGTCGACCTCCTGATTGATCGCAGAATCCTTCTCGATGAAGAGGTCCTTGCTCGGGACGTACGCCTCCGGCTGGTAATAGTCGTAGTAGCTGACGAAGTACTCGACGGCGTTCTGCGGGAAGAAGGTGCGGAACTCGTTGCAGAGTTGGGCTGCCAGCGTCTTGTTGTGGGCGAGGACGAGCGCCGGTCGCTGGAGCCGCTCGATGACGCCCGCCATCGTCATCGTTTTGCCGGTGCCGGTAGCCCCGAGGAGCGTGGTGAATCTCTCGCCGGCGGCGATGCTCTCAGCGATCCCTGTGATCGCCTGCGGCTGATCGGCGGCGGGCGCGAAGCCCGCCTCGAGCTTGAACGGCGGCACCTCGTCACCGTACCGCGCTGGCAGCAGGCGCCGGAGTCCCGCTCAGAGGCCGAGTTCGGCCGGATACTCGCCCTGGTAGCGCGCCTGTGCATCGAGGACCTTGCGCACGTACGCGCGCGTCTCCGGAAACGGGATGTCCTCGACACGCAGCCGACTCCCGCCCCAGCGGTCGACATTCCCCGGACCGGCGTTGTACGCCGCCAGCGCCGCCGCGCTGTCGCCGTCGTAACGGTCGAGCATGCGGCGCAGCTGGAATGACCCGTACGCGATGTTCACCTGTGGAGTCGCGAGATCCGCCAGCTCGAACGCCGAGCCACCGGAGATCCGCGCGATGTCCTTCGCGGTCTCGGGCGTGATCTGCATCAGGCCCTCGGCGCCCGCCGGAGACGTGCGGCCCTCGACGAAACGCGACTCCGCGTAGATCACCGCAGCAATCAATGCCGGGTCAAGGCGCTTGTCCTTCGCCTGCTGGCGGATGATGTCCTCGTGGTGCAGCGGGAGGCTGATCTCGCGCACGGCGCGATTGAACGCCCCGCTCATCAGCGCGATGACGAGGCCCCCGACGAGGATCAGCCCAGCCGCGGCCCACAGCCGCCGCCTGCGGATCGTGCGCCGGCTCGCCATCAGCCCAGCGCAGCCAGAATCGTCGCGAGCTCGGCCTCGAGCACTTCGACGGTGCCGTCGTTGCGCACGACGTACGTCGCGCGGGCTGCCTTCTCCTCCTGCGAGAGCTGGCGGGCGGCCCGCTCGTCGACCGCCTCGTGCCCGCGCGCCGCAGCCCGCGCGGCACGCAGCCCCTCCTCGGCGATCACCGCGATCGTCGCGTCGTATGCAGCCTCACCGCCCGATTCGAAGAGCAGCGGAACCTCCACGACGCAAGCCACCGGTACGGGATGTCGCGTGAGCGCCTGCGCGCGCCATGCCGCAACGCGTGCGCGTACGAGTGGCCAGATCAGTTCTTCGAGCCAAGCGCGCTCGGCCGGATCGGCGAACGCGCGGCGCGCTACCGCAGCTCGGTCGACGACTCCCGCGGGAGCGACCTCTGGACCCCAGCGCTCGACGACCGCCTCGCGAACCTGCGGTCCGTCATAGAGCTCGTGAACGACGGCGTCCGCAGAGAGGGTCTCGGCGCCGAGGCGCTCGAGCGCGGCGAGCGCGGTTGACTTGCCCGAGCCGAGTCCCCCGGTCAGTCCGACGAAGGGGATGCCCGGCTCGTCGCGCAGGTCGGTGCGGGCCCTCAGCCCTGCTCGGCTTCGCCGGCGCCGTCGCCCGAAGCGTCTGCCTCGGCCTCAGCGGGCGCCTCGGCCTCGACGGCGGCCTCTTCGACCGGA
>CAFBLQ010000017.1_pt1 | contig 12390 bp, 10 predicted proteins | sample 7268211 | NCBI WGS metagenome assembly CAFBLQ01 (sample SAMEA6814041, study PRJEB35770) | uncultured Conexibacteraceae bacterium | biome: Freshwater; feature: Freshwater reservoir; material: water | place: Czech Republic | collected 2017-05-23 | depth 30m m
AGATTCCGCGCTGAGGAGGGCGAGGTCTGATCGCGCGGGTCGGTCGCGATGACCTGCCAGCGATGCAGACCGTCGGCGAGCGCCATCGGCGGCGTGAAGGTCGTGAGCGTGGTCGTTCCGGCCTGGACGCCGTCGATCAGCACCGAGTACGTCACCGGTCCCCAGAGCTCTGCCGCAGGAGTCCAAGTCAGCACAGGCCGGCGGCGCGCGCGCCACCACGTGGTCGTGAGCGCCACAGGCGCTCCGGGCGCGCGGTCGTACGCGGCAAGGGCCACGGTCCGCCCCGCGGGCCCCGCGAGCACCACCGCCATCAGCGTGTCGCCTGCACGATCGGCGGCGACCTGCAGCCCGGCGAGCGGATCGGGCGTACCCAGCGAGACCCCTGCGAGCGGGTCGGGCGGCGCCAGCGGGTCCTCGCTGAGGTGGGCCAGCTCGCCGAACGGCGGCGCCTGGGCGAGCGCCGGGTCGTCCTGCAGCAGCCGCGCCCTGAGCTCGACCGCGCTGCCGGGCGCGGGGGCCGCAAGCCAGGCGACAACACCATCTGAGTTTTCGCCGAAGGCGGTCCCTGGTTGCGCGTCGGCCCCGCCTGCAGCACCCAGGACGACCGGCGTGCCGAGAACGTCGTCACGGATCACGCAGGCACGCACCGACCCATCCGGCGTCTGCAGCACCGCGATCCCCCGGCCGCGGCCGTTCAGCGCGATTCGCGGCGGACCAACGGCGCCAGCGGACGGATCGCCGTCGAGCGTCAGCGGCGTCTCGAAGCGCGACCCGCGCAGCCGGCGTGCGACGCCGCGCCACACGTCCACGCTGTCCGTGGCGTCGCGCACCTGTTGGCGCATCACGACCCACGCGTAGGACGAGTCGTCCTCGATCCGGACCTCCGGCAGCTCGGCCGAGCCGGCGACCCGGCCCTGCACCGTGGAGGCAGTCGCGTCGATGAAGACCTGCGAGAGCGCGCTGCGGACGAGCCGACGGGCGAGAACCCGGGTCCCGCCGCCCAGCTCGCGCTCACCCCAGACGACCAGACCGATCCCATCCCCGGAGGCCGTCACGCGCGGCCGCTGCGTGCCGGTCCCCGCCTCGCGCGCCGGGTCGGCATCTACCGGCGTCGCGTGGACTCGGAAGTCGGTGACCGTGCGAGGCAGATAGGCGGTACGCACGTCGCCGTCCTCGACCCAGGCGGCATATCCGACTCCGGCCGGGGAAAGGTCCACGACCGGAGCGTCCGCGCCGGCCCCTGCGAGCTGCTGCGGCGGACCGAAGACGGCACGCTCGCCGGAGCGCACCGCGGCAAAGACGCCGCGGGCATTCGCCCAGACCACCGCCATGCGACCGTCGTTCGCCGCGGCGACGGCCGGTGCAGAGGTCAGCTGCGGCTGGCCCGCGTCGATCCTGAAGGCGCCCTGCGACACCCCAGCGCGCAGCAGCGCCAGGTAGGCGTGGTCGGCGCCGCCATCCCGGCGCACCCAAGCCAGCAGCCCGTCACCGTCGCGCGCGACGTCGAGGCCCCCAAGCTGACGGACGTCCGCCGACGGCCCGTCCACCCCGGTGATGCCGCGGAATGCGCCCGCCGGCTGCGGTGCCACAGCGGCCGCGGGCAGCGCCAGCGCGCAGTAGATCGCCAGGGCCGCCGAACGGCCCGCTGTCCCAGAGATTTCCACGGCGCAGGTCCAGAGTACGGGCGCCCGCGACGGTGCGCGCCGTCAGCGTGCGCGCAGCGGCGCAGGCTCGCGCGAAGGCGCCTGACGGCGCGGTCGCCAGCGTGCTCGAGCGTGGTCGAACGCCTCCCAGTCGATGCCTTCGCTACCGGGCCCTCGATCCGGGCGCCAGGGCCGCGGAAGGTTGCCGCCCCCGCCGCCGCCAGCGCCCTCCTCCCCCTGATCGTCCTCGGGGTGCGGGGCGCGCGCGAGATGCGCAGCGACCGTGAACAGGACGACGCTCGCGCCGACGACGAGAACGCCGAGGGCCGGACGACCGAGGGCGCAGATCAGCACGCCGAACGTGAAGACAGGCAGCGCTGCTGCACCCAGATGCCGCGCAGCGGCGGGATGGCGTCTGCTCGCCGGCGTGCCCGTCAGGCCATAGGCCAGCGAGCAGAGCATCACGAGGAGGAGAAAGAGGACGGCGACCGGCAGCATGCGACTCGCGCTGGCGATGCCCGCGGGCTCGCCACGCGAAACGCGCAGGGCCTAGAGCGCCGCGAGTTCCTGCGTGATCTGGCCGACCGACGCCTTCGCGTCCCCGAAGAGCATCGAGGTCATCGGTTCGTAGTAGAGCTCGTTCTCGATCCCCGCGAAGCCCGGGTTCATCGACCGCTTCAGAACGATCACGGACTTCGCGTGGTTCACGTTCAGGATCGGCATGCCGTAGATCGGCGACTGTGGGTTCGTCTTCGCCGCAGGATTCGTGACGTCGTTCGCGCCGATCACGACCGCCACATCGGTGCGCGTGAACTCCGGGTTGATCTCGTCCATCTCCTTGAGCTGCTCATACGGGACATCGGCCTCGGCCAACAGGACGTTCATGTGTCCCGGCATGCGCCCGGCGACGGGATGGATCGCGTACTTCACCTCGACGCCGCGCTTCTCGAGCTCCGTCGCCATCTCGCGCACCGCATGCTGCGCCTGCGCGACCGCCATGCCGTATCCCGGGACGATGACCACCAGGCGCGCATAGGCCATCTGGATCGCCGCGTCCGCCGCAGAGGTGGCGCGCACGCTGCCGGCGTGCTCTCCGGCACCCGAAGCGCCCGCCACAGCGCCGCCGCCGCCGAAGCCGCCGGCGATGATCGACGGGATCGAGCGGTTCATCGCGCTGGCCATCAGCCGCGTGAGGATCGTGCCGGAGGCGCCGACGATCATCCCGGCCACGATCAGCGCGGTGTTGTTCAGCGCGAGCCCAGTGGCCGCCGCGGAGAGCCCGGTGAACGCGTTCAGGAGCGAGATCACCACCGGCATGTCGGCACCGCCGATCGGCAGCACCACGAACAGTCCGAGCGCCGCGGCCGCGACGAGCAGCGCGACCATGAGCCAGCCCGCCGTGCCGCCTGCGGCAATCGCCGCAGCGCAGCCGATGGTGACCAGCAGCAGCGCGAGATTGAGCAGCTGCTGGCCTACCCCCTTGAGCCCGATCGGCCGACCGGGGAGCACCTCCTGCAGCTTCCCGAAGGCGATCAGCGATCCCCAGAAGCTGATCGAGCCGACGATCGCCCCGAACAGCGAGGGGATCACGAAGGTCAGGGGGTCGCCGTCATACCCGGAGCTCTCGATGAACTCGGCCCAGGCGATCAGCGCGATCGCGCCACCGCCGACGCCGTTGAAGAGCGCCACCATCTGTGGCATCGCGGTCATCTTCACCTGCCGTGCCGCGGGGACGCCGACGACCGTGCCGACGACGAGGCCCGCGGCGATCAGCGCCCAATTGTGGCCCATTCCCGGCAGCAAGAAGGTCGCGACGATCGCGAGCAGCATCCCGACTGCAGCGATGCGGTTGCCACGCACGGCGGTGCGCGGCCCGGTCAGGCCCATCAGTCCGAAGATGAAGAGCCCGAACGCCACGATGTAGAGCGCGTTGATGAAGTCCTGATCGCGCACAAAGGACGAGGCCAGCGGAAGCGTCACTGCTTGTCCTCCGGCTCGTCGGGCTTGGCCGTGGGCTTCGCCTTGAACATCTCGAGCATGCGGTCGGTGACGAGGAAACCGCCGACGACGTTGATCGTCCCGAAGACGATCGCCACAACGAGGATCACCTTCGTGAAGGCGCCGAGGTCCGGATAGAAGCCGAGCACGAAGATCCCGCCGACCACAACGATCCCGTGGATCGCATTCGTCCCGGACATCAGCGGGGTGTGCAGCGTGTTGGGGACCTTGGAGATCACCGCGTAGCCGAGGAACCCTGAGACGACGAGGATCGCGAGATTCGTGACGAACATGTGGCCTCCTACGCCGCCCCGAGAGCGGCCTTCGCGCCGGGATGCAGGACCGCGCCGTCGCGCGTGACGCACGCCCCGGCGACGATCTCGTCATCGAAGTCGAGCCGCAGCGAGGCCGATCCGCCATCGGTGCCATCGCTGATGAGCAATCCGAGCAGCTCCTGCACGTTGCGCGCGTAGAGCTGGCTGGCGTGCTCGGCCATGTGGGCCGGGAGGTTCAGCGGCGAACGGATCGTGACGCCGTGGCGCACGACGGTCTCCCCCGGCTCGGTCAGCTCGCAGTTGCCGCCGGTCTCACCGGCCAGATCGATGATCACGCTGCCCGCCCGCATCCCCTCGACGGCCTGCGCGCTGACGAGCTTCGGGGCCGGCCGGCCGGGCACCAGCGCAGTCGTGATCACAACGTCGAAGCCCTTGATCGCGTCGGTCAGCGCCTGCTGCTGGGCCGCTCGCTCCTGCTCGGTGAGCTCGCGTGCGTAACCGCCCTCCCCAGCCGCCTCGATCCCGAGATCGAGGAACGACGCGCCGAGCGACTGGACCTGTTCGGCGACCTCGGGGCGCACGTCGTAGCCGGTTGTGACAGCGCCCAGGCGGCGGGCGGTGGCGAGCGCCTGCAGGCCCGCAACGCCGGCGCCCAGAACGAGCACCTTCGCGGGCGGGATCGTCCCGGCAGCGGTCATCAACATCGGGAAAAAGCGCCCGAGGCTCTCCGCCGCGATGATCACCGACTCATACCCGGCGACGTTCGACTGGCTGGAGAGCGCATCCATCGACTGCGCGCGCGAGATCCGGGGCACGGCCTCCATCGCGAACGCCGTCACCTGTGCGTCGCGCGCCGCCGCTGTGGTCGCTGTGCTGGAGAGCGGCGCCAGAAACCCGAGCAGGACGGCGCCCGCGTTCATCCGCGCGATGTCGGTGGGCGCGGGCGGGGCGATCGTCACGACGACCTCCGCTCCCCAGATCGCGGCGGGATCCTCGGTGACGGTGGCGCCGGCCTCGGCGTACGCGTCGTCGGGAATCAGCGCGCCGGCGCCGGCGCCGCGCTCGACGAGCACCGTGACGCCGCGTGCGGTGAGCTTGCGCACCACCTCGGGGACGAGCGCGACCCGGGTCTCGCCCGGCGCTGTCTCCCGTGCCACTGCGAGCCTCATTGGTGGCAAACGCTACTGGGCGGCTGCGATGGCTCCTGTCCGCCGGTGGTCACGGGCGACGCAGGCGGAACGGCATCGGCCGACCGGCGAGTGCAGCCAGAGCCTGGGCGGTAACCCAGACCGGGGTCTGCGTGCTGGTGCGGGAGTACCGGATCCTGCCGTTGTCCATCTGCAGCGAGCGCAGGTATTCGATCGGCGAGCGCGTCATCCCCGGCAGCCTGCGAGTGGCGCGCATGCCGATGGCGATCAGAGCCTGGATCGCCAGCGCGGTGGACTGCGCGTTCGACGCGCCCGGCGGCTGCAGCGCCCAGCCGCCGTCCATATTCTCGTGCCCGAGCAGCCACGAGGCGCCGCGTGCCGCCGCGCGCGGGTAGCGCGCTGCGACGAGCGCCTGCACCGCGGCAGCGGTGTCGTCGGAGCTGCTCACGCCGCGCCCGGAGTAGGAGAAGCCGCCGTCTTTGCCGGCGCGCGCCGCAAGCCACGAAGCGGCGCGGCGCACCACCGTGGAGCGCGAACCCAGACCGCTCGCCCGCAACGCCAGGATCCCGTAAGAGGTCAGGTTGACGAGGCCGTCGAACGAGCCGTCGGAGTCCTGGGCGGCGCGCAGCCTGGTGAGCAGGCCGCCGGTCTGCGCGGAGATTCCGGCTGCGGCAAGCGCCAGCGCGGTGCGCTCGAGATCGGCGGTCGTGCGCGAGCGGCCCGCGTAGCGGCGCAGCAGCGACTCCGCCGATCGTCCGCGCCGGCGCACGGCGAGCGGATCGCGTCCGAGCGCAGCGATCCCGATCACGGTCCACGATGTCTGGACGGCGTTCGAGGAGGCGCCCTTCGCGGTGCCCCAGCCGCCGTCGGTGTTCTGCACACTCGCAAGCCACGTCGCGGCGCTGCCCGCCCGGGTCACGCTCATCGCCGCGGCAGGCTGGGCGGCGCCCCCAAGCCCCCAGCCGGCGACGAGCACGCAGGCGACGAGCAGCGTCACGAGTGGCGCCGCGCCCGCAGCCGGAGGCTTCGGCGCTAGGTCCTCCCAGTGCACGGCGAGGCGGCTGCGGAAGCGCAGCAGCGCACGTACAAGCATCGGACCGAACGCGAGCGCGAAGGCGACGTTTCCGACTGCGTGCGCAAGGTTGAAGGGGAGCGATGTGAGACTGATGGCCAGATACTGCCCGAACGTGTGACTCCCCGCATAGGTACTGAACACGGAGAGGTCCATCACCGCTCCAAAGGCCAGCCCCGCGGCGCCGCAGGCCACGGCGAGCGGCACCCGTCCGATGTCGCGCCCCGCGAGCCGTCCGAGCAGCGCGCCGAGCAGGCCGCAGAGCCCCCAGGCGACCATCTGCCACGGCGTCCATGGGCCCTGTCCGAAGACGAGGTTCGACGCGAGCGCCGCGACGGCCCCGACGACGAAGCCCGGCGCGCCGCCGAGTGCGAGCCCGGCGATCAGAACGATGTCGGTCGTCGGCTTGACGTTCGGGATCGGCGCAAAGGCGATCCGCCCGATCGCCGCGAGCGCCGCAAGCGTCGCGACGAGCGCCAGCGTGCGCGAATCGGCGTGGGAGCGCTCGTACCAGGTGAATCCGAGGATCAGGGCCAATCCGAGGACAACGAAGGAGGCCAGCTCCCAGGTCACGGCGTCACCTCGAAGCTCATCCGGTCGCGCAGCAGGTCGCCGCCCTCCTGCGGACCGAGCACCGGCGGGTCCTCGCCGGCGAGCACGCGTGCGGTCTCCGTCGCGAAGTGCCATCCGCCGGAGAGGACCTCCGCGGCCGGGGCATCGGCGATCACGCGGCCGTCGGCGAGCAGCACGACACGGTCGGCAAGCGCTGCGGCGAACTCGGCATCATGCGTCGCGACCAGTACGGCGGCCCCGCTGGCCGAGAGCTCGCCCATGCGCTCGATCAGGTCGCCCTTCGCCGCGCGATCCATCCCCCGGGTCGGCTCGTCGAGCAGCACGGCCGCGGGGGCGGTCCCTTCACCGAGCACGATCGCGAGCGCCAGCCGCTGACGCTCGCCGCCGGAGAGATCGCGCGGATGACGCCCCGCGAGCGCGGCGAGCCCAGCGGCCTCGATGGCCTCGACCGGCGCCTCATCGGCGACGCGCTCGTGCAGGAGATAGTCACCGGGGTTCTGCAGCAGCAGGGCGACCCGGCCCGCCGCCTCGACGCTGCCGCGCGTCGGCTCCTGCACGCCGGCCAGGTGGCGCAGCAGGGTGGATTTTCCTGCCCCGTTGCGGCCCATCACGGCCAGCCGCTCACCGGGGCGCACCTCAAGGTCGATTCCGCGCAGGATGCCGGGGCCATCAGAAAGCTCGTGCCACAGCCCGCGGACGCGCAGCGCAGCCGGGCCGCCGCGATCGCGCGAGCGCCGCCAGCCCGTGCGGCGACGATCGGCCGGCCCGGGCGCCACGGCGGCGCGCTGCGGCTGGTCCTCGCGCAGCAGACCGTGCGCGCGCAACGTGGCGCGGGCCTCCTTCACGCCGGTCGGCGCAGGGCGCAGCCCGGCACGGGCGAAGAGGCGCGCGGCAGGGGTCTGCAGCGCGGGCATGCGCTCCGCTGCCCAGCCGAGCATCTCGCGGGGCGGGGCGTCGCAGGCGACGCGGCCGTCCTCCAGCACGATCACGCGGTCGGCGTGCGCCATGCAGCGCTCGAGCCGGTGCTCGGCAAGCAGCACAGCGGTCCCCTGCTCCTCGTTGAGACGGCGCAGCAGCCAGACCAGCTCGTCACCGGCGACCGGATCCAGCTGCGAGGTCGGCTCGTCGAGCACGACGAGCTTCGGACGGCCGGCGAGCGCCGCGCCGAGGGCGACCCGCTGGAGCTCACCGCCGGAGAGCTCGTGCGTCGGGCGATCGAGCAGCCGCGCGATACCGAGCGCCAGCGCAGCCTCCTCCACACCACGTGCGACCGCCGCTCGCGAGGCGCCGCGGTTCTCCAGTGGGAACGCGAGTTCCGAACGCACCGTCCCCATGACGATCTGCGTCTCAGGGTCCTGAAGCAGCGTCCCGCAGACCGCTGCGAGGTCCCCCGGGCCGTGGTGGCGCGTATCGAGACCGCCGGTGACGACACGGCCGCTCGCGCTTCCGCCGTGGAAGTGCGGGACCAGCCCGCAGGCCGCGCGCAGGAAGGTGGACTTGCCGGAGGCGGAGAGACCGGCGACGACGACGAACTCTCCGGGTTCGACGCTCAGTGTCACCTCGCGCAGCGACGGCTCAGCCACTCCCGGATAGGTGTAGGAGAAGGCGTCGAACTCGAGGACGCGGCTCATCGCTCGACCCCCCGCCGGTTCCAGAACGGAACGAGTGCAGCGGCGACGATCAGGACCGCCAGGACGATCACCCCGAGTCCCCCCTCCGCGTGCAGGCGCGGGTACGCGTCAAAGGCCGCGACGCCGGTGATCGCGGCGGCGACGCCGAGTGCGATCAGTGCGAGGCCGGCCGCAAGAACGCCGACATCATGGCGCGACCATGGTTCACGCGGTCCGGACGGAGCGCTGCGCCGCGTCGCGTAGCCGCGCAGCTCGAGCGTCGCAGCGACGTCGACGGCCCGGTCGAGCGCGCCGGATGCGACGGCGCGCACGACGGCCACTCGGCCGCGGGTCGTACTCATGTCCTCGGCGTTCGGCCTGCAGCGCATGGCCTGATCCATGCGCTGCGCGTCACGCGCGAGCACCGGCACCATTCGCGTCGCCAGCGTTGCCGTCAGCGCTGAGCGGAAGGACCTGCGGCCGAAGGCGCGCAGGATCGCGTCCGGATCGACGCAGGCCGTCAGCAGCGCGAAGGCGAGCACGATCACGACGACACGCATCCCCAGCAGTGCGCCGTACACCAGCGCCTCGAGCGTGATGTCGACCTGCCCGAACGGCGGAATCTCGCCGAAGCGCCAGACCACGGTGAGCCCATCGCGCACGACGATCGCGTTCACGAGCGTGATCGTCACGGCGAGAAAGAGCGAGAATCGCGCCGCGCGCACAAGGTCCGATCCGACGCCGGCGCGCCACCCGGCCGCGAGCACAGCGACCGCGATCGCGGCCAGGACGACGGGATGCGTGAATCCCAGCGCCAGGCCGACCAGCGCCAATCCGTAAAGCGCCGTGACACCGGCGCGCGCCGCGTGCAGGGGGCTCGCGCGATGGCGGTACATCAGCGGGCCGCCTCGAGCGGCAGGCCGACCGGTCCGCCTGAATCGACTGCGACCGCGTACCTCCGCCGCAGGACCTGCGGCTCGAGCGCGCGTGCCGCGGCGAGCACGCCGGCGGCATCGGTGCCGGTCACGACCCAGACCGGCGGGTCCTCGCCCACGCGGGTCGCCGCGACCAGTCCGCCGCCTGGACCCAGCGTGCGCACCGTGCGCCCGGCGGGGTCGAGCAGCGCGATCGCGCGGCCCCGGTCCTGCGGGCGGGCGTAGATCCCGCTGGCGGCGGGGCCGTCCTCCAGTACGACGAGTGCCCGCTCAGCGCCGATCTGCTCCCAGGTACCGACGATGATGCGCAGCGACTCGCCCGCAGCCGTCGCGCGCAGCGGCGCGACCCCGTCGCCGACGTCCTCGCGGCCGAGCGCCTGCCGCACCGCTCCGCAGGCGGCGTCCTTCACATCGGCGCACTCGATCCGCGTCGGCAGGCGCCCCGGCACGCCCGGCCCGTGGCGGAATGGCTCGGGAAACTGGCCGACCACCGCGGGCACTCGCTCGGCGACGCTCCAGTCGCGCAGATCCCACCAGATCGAATCGTTGGCGCGGACCCGGGTCGCTGCCGCACCCTTGGGCGCCTCGACCCCATTGACGAAGTAGAACCAGTCATAGTTTCTCCCCCCGCGGCGCCCGCCGCAGAGGTCCTTGACACATTGGACGAAGCCGCCGCCGTAGCGGGTCTTCAGCTGGGCTTCGCGTGCCAGCAAGCGCATCGCCGTCTCGGACGCAGGCACCTTCGTCACAGCGGTCTCGGTGACCGCCACCGCGCCGAAGTCGCGCGTGACGCGCAGACGCACCGCGGCGGTGTCCTTGCCGGCGCCCGGGCCACAGCCGGGCGCGCTGATCAGGATCGCGATGGTCCCCACCACCGGCATCACGATCCGCATGCGCCCGGCCTCCAGCATCGATCAGCCCACGAAGAAGACGACGCGGTTGCGGATCTTCGACGGGTCGGCAGCGCGCCGGAAGTAGCGGCTGGCGTTGCCTGCGGCGTCGGTCAGCCGCACGTCGAGGACGTAGCGGCCGCCCTTGAGAGCCGCGGGCAAGAGGTAGGACCAGGCGGCCCGATCCCCGACGGTGAACCAGTGGCCGCGCTCGGCGCCGCAGCGCCTCATGTCCAGCCAGCGCTCCTGACGCACGTCGTAGGTCTCACAGCGCCGATCGCCACCCGCGTTCGCAGGCACGCGGCGAGTCAGGCGCAGCTGGACGCGCCGCAGGCCCGACGCATCAGTCGCGGCCATCCCGCGGAGCAGTCGCGGCGCCGCGCCGGGCGGGTAGCGGCGGCCGTCGCGCAGCGTCGCGATGCGCCCGTGCGGCGCGCGTCGATCGGCGACGGTGCCGCAGCGCCCGTCGTAGCCGGTCGTCACGCAGGCGGCGATAGTGGCGCTGGGGGTAGACCCGTCGCGCGTGGCGCGCAGGTCGGTGACGCCGACGGTGGTGAGCGTGATGCGCGCAGTGCCGTCGGCCCCGGTCGTCGCCGAGCCGCCGCCGGGGAGCGCGATCTGCGCACCGGCAGCCGGGCCGCGGCGGATCCCCGCGGTCGCCCCGCCAACGAAGTCGTTAGCCGCCTCGGTGACGCTGGCGGTGAACGCCACGCCCGCGCGGATCGCCGCCGGGATGGAAAGGTCGAGCAGCGTCACGGAGAAGTCTCCCGCCGAGTTGGGGATCGGCGCGAAGACCGCTTCGTCGCCTTCCTGCACCGGCTGCTGGCAGATCCCGACCGTCGCGGCCGTCCCGTTGACGAAGAACCCCCAGTAGTAGGGATCGCTGTAGGTGAACGCCTGGCCCTTGATCGCGTCGATGCCGTAATCGCCGAACCCGTCGTACCAGGTCCCGTCCCAATCTCCGGCGGTGGCCCGATCGAGTGCCGCCGCGGCGGTCGCACCGCCGCACGTGCCGCCGAACTTGACCAGCTCGACGCCGGTGGCGGCGACCGGAGTACGTGGGAGCAGTGTCGAGGTCACTCCCTCGACGCGCACCGACATCGACGCGGAGGCCGCAGCCCAAGCGCAGACCAACGACGACATCAGGACAACGGTCAGAAGACCACAAAAGCGCAGCGTGCGCATAAACGAGCCACCCCTTTCCGCGAGGGCGTATGTGCTTGATGGCCGGAGGCAGGTCTCCTGGCTCCCGGGCACCGTTCCCGCGCCTTCCCGGAGCCCCGTCGGCTCCAGTGGCTGCTTGCGCATGCGGGGCGGTATCACGCCCGGTCACAGTGGCGGGTCCGCGCCGGATTTACACCGGACTTCCCTTTTCCACCGACCTTGAACACAGCGAGCATACCCCAGCGCTAGGCTCGACTCTGTGACCGTCAATCTCACCCGGATCTACACGCGCCTCGGCGACGACGGCCAGACCCATCTGGGCGACATGAGCCGCGTCTCCAAGACCGATGCACGCATCGAGGCGTACGGCACCGTCGATGAACTCAACAGCCACATCGGCGTCACGCTGACGGTCGGCGGGATGCCCGAGACGTTCATCACCTGGCTGCGCCGGATTCAGAACGACCTCTTCGATGTCGGCGCCGACCTCGCGGTCCCCGAGACCAGCGGCGACGGCGGCGACGAGCGCGGTCGCCTGCGCGTGCGCGCTGAGCAGGTCACCTGGCTCGAGCAGCGCTGCGACGAGGTCAACGCGACCCTTGCCCCGCTGAAGTCGTTCGTCCTGCCGGGTGGCACGACTGCGGCAGCGCACCTGCACGTCTGCCGCACCGTCTGCCGCCGAGCGGAGCGACGCGTTCTCTCCGTCGAGGGGTCGAGCCCCGAGGTGCTGCGCTACCTCAACCGCCTCTCCGACCTGCTCTTCATCCTGAGCCGCGGCGCGAACGCCGGCGACGAGCCGCTCTGGCAGCCCGGGCTCTCGCAGGATCAGGCCTAGCGGACGCGGCGCCCGCGGCCCGCGCGCTCGAGCGGCCCGTAACGCGCATGGCGTCGAGCCGCAAGGACGCCCACGGCGAATCCTGCGAGTGCGAGAACGGCGGTTGGCACGCGTTCCACGGTAACGCGCGGAGCTGCCTGCGTGCGCGGCCCGTCCGCGCGAGCGTCCGCGCGAGGTTTCAGCACGACCCGACTCGGCAAGACCGTCGGCGCGTGACAGGGCGCGGAACGGGTGCGTTGCGACGGTC
>CAFBLQ010000018.1_pt1 | contig 12330 bp, 10 predicted proteins | sample 7268211 | NCBI WGS metagenome assembly CAFBLQ01 (sample SAMEA6814041, study PRJEB35770) | uncultured Conexibacteraceae bacterium | biome: Freshwater; feature: Freshwater reservoir; material: water | place: Czech Republic | collected 2017-05-23 | depth 30m m
CTGCATCTTCGCATGCAGTCGGGAGCCGCGTGCCGATCGGCAGCCTGCACGGCGGTAGTGTGCGCCACGGAGGGGAAGGTTGTGGCCCAGGAGCACTTCGATCGACTGACCGCGCTCGACGCGTCGTTCCTCGTACAAGAGGGGCCGACCTCGCACATGCACATCGGCGCCGTGACCACCTTCGAGGGTCCACCGCCGCGGTTCGAGGACTTCCTCGACACGATCCGCGAGCGGTTGCATCTGGTTCCGCGGTACCGCCAGCGCCTCACCTACCCGCCGATGGCCACGGGCCGGCCGGTCTGGACCGACGACCCGGCCTTCACGATCGACTACCACGTGCGGCAGACCGCGCTCCCGGCACCGGGCAGCGACCAGCAGCTGCACCGGCTGGTCTCGCGGATCTTCTCCCGCCAGCTCGACCGCACTCGCCCGCTCTGGGAGATGTGGGTCGTCGAGGGCGTCTCCGGCGGGCGCTGGGCGCTCGTCTGGAAGACCCACCACGCGGTGATCGACGGCATCTCGGGCGTCGACCTCGGAACCGTCCTCTTCGACCTCTCTCCCGACGCCCCTCCGGTTGAGCACCCCGAGCGCCCCTGGCTCCCGGCAGCAGAGCCCGGAGATACCGAGCTGCTCGTGTCAGGTGCCCTCGGCGCTGCAACGAACGCCGCGCGCGGCGTGAGCGCGCTCGCCTCGCTGCTCCGGCGTCCTCAGGATGTCCTGCGCGAGGTCCGCGACGGCGCCGAGGGCGTCGGCGAACTGCTGCTGGCGGTGCTGAGCCCTGCGCCGAGCACCCCGCTCAACGTGGAGATCGGCCCGCACCGGCGCTACCGCGTCGTGGAGCGCCAGCTCGCCGAGTTCAAGGAGATCAAGGACGGGCTCGGCGGCACCGTCAACGACGTGGTGCTCGCGGTGGTCACCGGCGCCCTGCGCGCGTGGCTGCATGGGCGCAACGTGCGCACGGAGGGACTCGAACTGCGCGCGCTCGTGCCGGTCTCCGTACGAGCGCCGGGCGCCGGCGGCGAACTGGGCAACCAGATCGTGGCGATGCGCGGCCCGCTGCCGGTCTACATCGAGGACGGCGTGACGCGCCTACAGGTTGTGCGCGAGGAGATGGATGGCTTGAAGGAGTCCAAGCAGGCGGTCGGCGCGGCCGTCCTCGCCGGCGCGCAGGGGTTCGCGCCGCCGACGGTGCTCGCCCAGGCTTCGCGGATCAACTTCTCAACACGCCTCTTCAACCTGATCGTGACGAACGTCCCCGGGCCCCAGACCCCGCTCTACGTCATGGGGCGTCGCATGCTGCACCTCCAGCCGATCGCCTTCCTTCCGCGCGACCACGCGCTCGCGATCGCGATCATGAGCTACGACGGGAAGATCGCCTTCGGACTGCTCGGCGATTACGACGCCGTTCCGGACATCGACGACATCAAGTCAGCGCTCGATGGCGCGATCGACGAACTGCTGGTCGCCGCGCGCGCCGCTCAGTAGCCGAGCGCGAACTTCGCGTCCTCGGACATCCGATCCGGTGTCCAAGGCGGCGTGAAGCTCAACTCCGAGGTGACCGTCTCGACGCCGTCGAGCTCGCCGACGAACTCCTCGATCTGCTCGGCGACCATCGGGCCGATCGGGCAGGCCGGCGTCGTCAGCGTGTACGTCACGTGGACGGCGGGGCCGTCAACGGAGATGTCGTAGATCAATCCGAGCTCGACGAAGTCCATCCCGAGCTCCGGGTCGATGATGTTCGTCAGGGCAGCTTCGACGTCGTCCACGGTGGCCATGGCCGCAGTGTAGAGCCGCCGAGCACGACCGTCGCCGGTGCGGTAGCGTGCTTTTATCGTCACCTTGGCTGACAGCCCGGCGGTCTTGCACTGCAGCGGTGACGAGGATCGCTCGACACAGAGCCTGCGCCGCCCGGCCCTCTCGCGCGCACTCGCCGTCAACGAGGACCTGACCGTCGACTTCACGGGGCTCGAGTTCGCTGATACCTCGCTGATGCTCGACCTCGTCATGATCGCCCGCCGCCTGCGCGCTGCGGGCCACGCGATGCTCCTACGCCGTGCGGCGCCGCAGATCCTGACCCTGATCGAGATCGTCGGCCTCGACCGGCTTGATGGCGTCGAGTTCGATCGGCGTCCCGCCGCCACCGCGTGACGGCGCCTCTTCAGGATCCCTTCATCGGCTTCTCGTAGCCTCACGGGACAGAGATGCCGGTCCTCCTGCTCCTCCTCTTCATCCTGGTGCCGATCGCCGAAATCTGGACGATCATCCAGGTCGGCCAGTTCATCGGCATCCTGCCGACGATCGCGCTCTTGATCGCCGACTCGCTGCTCGGGGCTTGGCTCCTGCGTCAGCAGGGACGCAGCGCCTGGCGGCGCCTGCGCACGGCGCTCGCCGAGGGTCGCGTCCCTGCACGCGAGACGGCCGACGGGGCACTGATCATTCTCGGCGGCACACTGCTGCTCACACCGGGCTTTTTGACCGACATCCTCGGCGTGCTGCTGCTCGTCCCGCCGACCCGCGCGCTGATCCGGCGTTTCGTGGCTCCGCGGCTCGTGATGACCGGAGCGAGCGCCGCCGGCGGTCCCGCAGCCTGGACCGTGCGCGGCGCGGCCTGGGGTGCACAGCGCGCAACGCGCACCTACGACGCCGAGGGGACCGCCATCGATGCAGATGCGCGTGAGCTGCCACGGCAGGACGGGCCACGCTGATGGAGATCCTGCCCGACTTCGAAGAACCGCGGGCCAGCACCGGCGACGCGTTCAGCGACGCCGTGACCGTCTCGTTCGGCGACCCGGACCGCGGACTCTTCGGCACGTTGCGCCTCGGGCTGGTGGCGGGAACGCAGGCGAGCGGGCTCGTCCTCCTCTTCCACGGTGACGAGATCGCCGCTGTCTGCGCCGAGGGCAGCGTGGAGACGGCCGAGGCGGACTCTTGGAGCACTATCGGGGCGGCGGGCATCGACCTGCAGACCGTCGAGCCGCTGCACTCGTGGCGGGTCTCCTGGGCGGGGGATGATGCGAGCCTCGACCTTGAGCTGAAGGCCTGCGGCGCGGCCGGCGCGCTGGCCGAAAAGAGCCCGGTCGCAAAGCTCGGCGGCATGGCTGGGTACGAGCAGCCGCTGCGCGTTCGGGGCAGTGCGCAGATCGGCGGAACGCGGCTGCGCATCGACGGCCTCGGCCAGCGCGGACGCTCCTGGGGCGATCCGAACTGGGCGGGGATCTCGCGCACCCGCACCGTCAGCGCATGGTTCGGCGATCGCGCGCTGACGCTGGCCGCGATCACGCCCGATCGCACCGACGGCCACGGATCCGATGCGATAGCCGCCACGATGTTCAGCCCGGGACCGGGCGGAGCGCCGGTCGCGGTCCCGGTCGCAGATCCGCGGATCTCGACCACCTTTGACGAGGATGGCCGTCAGCTCCGGGCCGGGCTGGAACTGTGGATCGACGATGATGGTCCGCCGCTGCGGGCCAATGGGGAGGTCCTCTGCGGAACGACGCTCGACCTCGGGCGCCTGCGCCTCGACACGGCCTTTCTGCGCTGGCACGGACCGGACGGCGAAACCGGCGTTGGGCGCTACGACATGCTGCGCCGCGCCGACGGCTGACCGCGCGCTAGTTCTCGGAGCCGAGCCGGTCCCAGAGATAGAGCTCCAGGCACTCCTGCGCGAGCTCCACCGCCTGCTCGCGCGGGAGCAGCGGGAGAACCGCCTCAAGCGCCTGGTCCTCAGAAATGCCGGACTCGAATGCCTCCTCGCCGCGGAAGCCGGCGGCGATCTTCAGGGCCTCGCGCCGGTTCTCGCCGAGCGAGGAGAAGACGCCGACGAGGAAGTCCCGGTTGGCGATCGGCTGCCCGACCTCCAGCGATGCGTGCCACGCGGCGAGCATTGACAGGTCGTGCTCGTCGAGGTCGGCAACGGCCCTGACATAGTGCGACTCGAGCTCGTTCTCTGGGATCGCATCGACCCAAGAGCGGACGAGCTCACCCAGCAGCTGACGCCGAGCCTCGCGGCCGATGGACTCGGCGATCACGCGGATTGCGTCGTGGGGTTCGATGAAGCAGAGGGGCATCGACAGGGCGGCTCCCGCCGGAGAGGGTTGGCAGTTGGCGGGAAGCTACGCGGCCGACCGGACGTCTCAGGGCCCTTCGAGCCCGAGCTCAGCGGCCGCGGAGACCGACGGCTGCGGCGTCGTGACGGGCGCCGTCACGGGCTCTGGTGCGGGGGTGCTGCGGGCGGTGCGCGGTCGCGGGACCGAAGCGGCGACCACGCGGTCCCTGACGGGCTGCGGTGGCCGACGGGCCGCGACGGCGGGCACCGAGGATGGCGAGGTCCGAATCGCTGCCGGCGGCCTGCGGTCCGGCGCCGCTGCGGGGCGTGCAACCTCGACCGCCGTCATCCCGCCCCCCGCGATCGCGGCCGAGGCCGCGGCGACGGCCGTCAGCTTGCCGGCCGACGTCAGGGCGCTCGCAGTCAGCAGCTGGACGCGCATCGCCGAGGCCGCCGCCCGCTCTCCGAGCCAGGCGGTTGCCGTCTCGAGCGCGCGACCGACTGCGTGCTCGGACGCTTCAGGAGCGGCCCCGCACACCAGACCCGCGGGAAGGAGCACGCCGAGCGGTGCGCTGGAGCGGTGCAGTTCGCGCACCAGCGCGCGACACGCCGGGCAGGCGCGCAGGTGCGGACGCAGTTCGAGCAACTCGTCGGGCGCGGCCTCACCGTCGACGACCGCCGAGAGCAGCGGCTCCCAGCGGCGACACTCCTCCCCCGCCTCGATCCCCGCAAAGCGTTCCAGAAAGCTCCTACGGCCCTCATAAAGGCAACGGTTGACCTTCGTGCGCGACCATCCGGTGAGCTCTTGGATCTCCTCGTAGCTGTTGCCCTGAGCGCGCAGCCAGAGCGCGCGGACCTCCTGCGGCTTCAGACGCTGGAGCGCCTCGGCCGACCGTGCCACGAGATCGGCGCCGAGCGCCTGATCCTCCGGCGAGGCCGTGGTGCGGCTCTCGATCCCGTCAAAGTCGACCTCGACGACGCCGAGGTCGCGCTGGCGGCTGCGACGGACGGCCATCGCCTCGTGCTTGACGACTGTGCGCAACCAACTCGGGGCGCGCTCGGGATCGAGGCGATGCGCATGCCGCAGGAAGATCTCCAGGCCGCGCTGGTAGGCGTCGTGCGCGTCATCGGCGCAGAGGCTGTGCCGCCGCGCGAGACGCATCAGGCTCTCCGCATGGAGCCGGATGACCTCGACGACGAACCTCTCCCGCTCGGCCGCGCTCAGGCTGCGACCGATGGCGTCGGGCGGGGGGAAAGCGTCGGGCTCGGTGGGCGTCGTCGTCATGCACTCGGCGTGTGGCAGGTTCCACACCGCCTAGCGCGACCATCGCGCAGGAACTCCCCCGAGAGCGAGGAACAAATGCCGCTCAGAGCGGCGTTTGTGCTCGTCGGCTGGCCGGACGTCCGACCCTCCGGATCAGTTGTCCTGGACGTCCGTGTAGAACGCCTGGGCGACCGCGCCCAGATAGGGCCCGAAGACCCAGTCGGAGAGCGAGGCGTAGCCGAAGCTCGTGACGCTCGCGACATTGCCGTCGACGCCGATCCAGGCGCCCCCGCTGCTGCCCCCGGGCCACTTGCAGCGCACGCCAATCGGCTTGGGATCGCTGGAGATGCTCGGATCGTCGCCCGCGTAGCGCGTCGCGCACTTGTAGAGGTACTGGCCGGAATACTTGCCGCTGGCGGGATACCCGTAGAGCGTGTACGCCTGGTCGCGCGCGCCGGAGAAGGTGATCGCGCGCCCACCGCCGAGCGTGCCGGTGAGCGTCGTGCCGCCGTTCGTCGCGACCTTCGCGGCTCCGTTGTCGAACGAGAAGTCCTCCGAATCGTGCCATGCCTGCGTTGTGTAGACCGCCGTCGCCGCCCAAGCACCGTACGGCTCGCTAGAACCCGACTTCGCCGGGACGAAGACGAAGTTCGTCGCGTAGCCGGAGGCGGCGTCCCAGACGCAGTGGCCCGCGGTAAGCACGGTGCTCCCGTTGACGCTCGCGACCGCGGTGCCGGAGCAGACGTAGTTCGACTTGCCGAAGGTCATGTAGACCTTGCCGTTGGTCCTGCCGGGGAAGCCGAGCCGTTCCGTGTTGCCCACCTGCGTGATCGTGTAGGCCGAAGTCGTCGAGCCGCCGCCGCCGGACTTGGCGAGCGCGCGGGGCTTGGCGGCAGCCTTGCGCGCGGGGGTCCAGTAGGCGAGGACCTGCGCGGGAATCTGCCCGGTGGCCTTCCCTACCGCTCCCGGGACGGTCGGCGCCGCGGCTGCTGGTCCGACGAGGGCGACGAGGACGAGTGCGAAGGCGCAGAGCGTTGCGACGGAGGTGCGTCCCATGGCAGAAGGCTACCGGGGCGCCATGCCGGCGCGCACCGGTCGGCGCCGGTCGGCGCTCAGGACGGCGTCAGTCGCGGCACGAACACCGCCGTGAGCAGGCCGACCGCGCCGTCGACGTCAGGGAACTCGCTCTGCGCGAGGTGAATCACGATCTCGACCCCGGCGCCGACCATCGCCGCGGCCATCAGCGCGGTGTCGTGCGGGGCGAGCATGCCCGCCTTCACGCCCGCGTCGAGATCGCGTCGCAACTGCGCAACGCCTGCGCCGATTGCCGGCTCATCGAAGAGCGCACGGATCACGCCGGCGTTGCGGCTCATGAGCGCGAGCGTCGTGGCTTCGCCTGCGAGGTACTCGAAGTACGCGCGGAAGCCGTCGCATACGAAACCCTCCGCCGTCGTCGCAGAGCTGCGTGCGACGTGGACGCGGGCGCGAATCTCCCCCGTCGTCTCGTCGAGGATCTCGCGCAGCACCGACTCCTTGTCGGGGAAATAGTTGTAGAACGTGCCGCTCGCGAGCCCCGACCCGCGCACGATGTCACGCACGGTGGCTCCGTCGAAACCCTCCTGCGCGAAGATCTCGCGGGCCGCCTGCAAGATCGCGGTGCGGTTCGCGATCTTCTTCTCCGCGCGACGCCCGGCGACCGCCTGCGTCACGCGATTGCCCCGGCCATTGCGAGCGCCGGGACGGGGAGCGGATATCCCTGCGCCCGAGCGCGTTCCCCGCCGCGCTGGCGTTCGTGCTCGAGCTCGTACAGGTAGTCGTCGAAGTCGACCTGGATGGTGTGGCGCTTGGAGGCGACGTAACGGCGCTGCATTGCCGCGAGATCCTGCACGATGAAACGGCGCACCTCGCCCGCGGGCGGCAGGGCGTAACCGCCCGCCAGATGGTCCGCGACCCAGCGGCCCTGCGCCTCGGAGAGCGGCATCACCGCGCCGAGGGGCTGCAGCAGCCCGATGAAGAAGACGTTCGGGATCTCCGGATGGAACACCCGCCGGTAGAGATCGATCCGATTCCCGGGGGCGCTGATCAAACCCTCGTCGAAGAACGGGAAGCTGATCCGGTACCCGGTGCAGTAGACGACGACGTCGGCGTGGACGCGCGTGCCGTCCTCGAACTCGACCTCGTCGCCGTCGAGGCGGCGGATGTTCGGATGAACGGTGATCGCCCCGTGCGTGATGCGGTCGAGAATCCGGCCGGAGACCGTCGGATGGGCCTGACCGAATCCATGGTCGGGCTCCGGCAGCCCGTACTTCGACATGTCGCCGACGTAGATCTTCATCAGGCGGGCGACGAGGCGGCGACGCAGTTCGAACGGGATCCGCGGGTTCATCCACGCGCCGAGCTGGTCGGTCGGCTTGCCGAAGAGGTACTTGGGAACGACGTGCGCACCGCGCCGCGCAGCGAGGTGCACGCTGCGCGCGACGTAGGAGGCCTCGACCGAGATGTCCATCGCGCTGTTGCCCATCCCGAGGACGACAACGTCGCGACCCTGCAGATCGTCGGGGCTGCGGTAGTCGTGCGCGTGCATCTGGCGCCCGGTGAAGGTCTCGGAGCCGGGGAACCCAGGCTCGGGCCAGCGCGGGTCCCAGTGGTGGCCGTTGGCCACCAGCAGCGCGTCGAAACGCTCGGTCTCGCCGCCGGAGATCGTCAGGGTCCACACCCCGTCAGCACCGCGGTCGGCGCGCTCGACGCGGGTGCCGAAGCGGATCAGCGGGCGCAGGTCGAACTGATCGACATACATGTCGAAGTAGGCCGCGATCTGATCGTGACGCGGATAGTCCGGATAGTCCTGCGGCATCGGGAGGTCGTCGTAGGCCATCCGCAGGCGCGACGTGTTGATGTGCAGATCGCGGTAGCACGCCGACATCCCGTTGACGTTCTCGAAGACCCAGTTGCCTCCGACGCGATCGGAGGCCTCGTAGCAGGTGGCGTCGAAGCCGCGGTCCCGCAGGGCCTTCAGCGCTGCGATGCCGGAGGATCCTGCGCCGATCACCGCTACGCGTGGAAGCGAAGGGGAGCCCATTGACGAGAGGCTACCGGACGATGACGCCTGCGTCAGCGTTCCGCGTCAGACGGGCAGCGCCGCCAGATGGCGGTCGACCATCCGAGCGCACTGACGGCCCTCGTTGATCGCCCAGACGATCAGCGACTGGCCGCGGCGGGCGTCACCGGCCGCGAAGACGCCGGGCTGGGAGGTCTCGTAGGTCGAGGCCTTCACGTTGCCGCGCTGGTCGAGCTCGCAGCCGAGCTGGGCGACGATGCCCTCCTGCTCGGGATGGACGAACCCCATCGCGAGCAGGACGAGATCGGCCTTGAGCTCGCGCTCGGTGCCGGCGACCGGCCCGAACGGCGGGGCCGCGTCGGCCTGGGCGAGGTGCTGCGCGGTGACCCGGCCGTCCTGCCCGCTGAAGTGGGTCGTGACGACGGAGAAGTCTTGCTCCCCCTTGCCGATGCCCTTCGCCTCCTCCATCGCATAGGAGAGACGGAACTTCTGCGGCCAGAGCGGCCACGGTGTGCGGTCATCCGGACGATGCTCAGGCGGCTCGGGAAGCAGCTCGAGCTGCGTGACCGAGAGCGCACCCTCACGGATCGAGTTGCCGACGCAGTCGGCGCCGGTATCGCCGCCGCCGACGACGACGACGTGCTTCCCGGTCGCGCTGATTTGGGCCGACTGCGGGGCATCGGTGGTCGGGGCCGGGCCGATTTCGCCTGCCGCCCAGCGGTTGCGCACGTAGAGGTAGTCCATCGCGGGATGGATACCGTCGAGCTCCCGTCCGGGAACCGGCAGGTCACGCGGGACGCGCGAGCCGATCGTCAAGACCACCGCATCGAACTGTGTCCGCAGCTCCTCGCCGGTGACGTCGACACCGACATCGACACCGCAGCGCAGCTCGACGCCCTCGTCCACGAGCTGCTGGACGCGGCGCTCGACGACGTACTTCTCGATCTTGAAATCCGGAACGCCGAAACGCACCAGCCCTCCGGCGGCCTCATCGCGCTCGAAGAGGACGACGCGGTGGCCCGCGCGGCGCAGCTGCTGCGCCGCCGCCATGCCCGCAGGCCCCGAACCGACGACCGCAACGCTGCGGCCCGTCTCGGTGCGCGGCGGCTGCGGCACGACCCAGCCCTCGTCCCAGGCGCGATCGATGATCGAATTCTCGATCTGCTTGATCGAGACCGACTCGCCCTCGCGGATCTCGAGGACACAGGCAGCCTCGCACGGGGCCGGGCACAGACGCCCGGTGAACTCGGGGAAGTTGTTCGTGGCGTGGAGCTGCGCGATCGCGCCCTGCCAGTCGCCCCGGTAGACGAGGTCGTTCCAGTCCGGGATGAGGTTCCCCAGCGGACAGCCGTTGTGACAGAAGGGCACGCCACACTCCATGCAGCGCGCGCCCTGGGCGGAGAGCTCCGCGTCGGAGCGCCGCACGACGAACTCGCGGTACGGATCGACCTGGAGGCGCTCGACCGGATCCTTGTACGGAATCCCCGAACGCTGGATCTTCAGGAACCCGCCGATCTCGCCCATCAGGAGTCGCCCTCCTCGGTGACGAAGCCCTGTCCGCCGGTGGAGACGACGTTGCGCTCCGGACCGATGCCCGGGTCGTCGGTCGTCTCGGCCTCCTGCGCAGCGAACTCCGCGAGCACGCGCTTGTAGTCGGCGGGGAAGATCTTCACGAAGCGCGGCAACAGCTCGTCCCAGTTGCCGAGAACCCGCTCGCCGATCGCGGAGCCGGTGCGCTCGACATGCTCGGCGATCAGGGCGCGCAGCTCGAGCACGTCGGCCTCGTCAAGCGGCTCGAGCTGGTCGCTCATCGTCGGATTCACACGACGCTCGAAGGTGCCGTCCTCGTCGAAGATATATGCGAGGCCGCCGCTCATGCCAGCGGCGAAGTTGCGGCCGGTCGGGCCCAGGACGACGACGCGCCCGCCGGTCATGTACTCGCAACCGTGATCGCCGACACCCTCCACGACGGCACTCGCACCGGAGTTGCGCACCGCGAAGCGCTCCCCAGCCCGGCCGCGCAGGAAGGCGCGGCCGCTCGTGGCACCGTAAAGGACGGTGTTGCCGACGATGACGTTCTCCTCAGCGCGGTAGGTGACCCCCTCCGGCGGGGAGATCGCCAGCACACCGCCCGAGAGCCCCTTGCCGGTGTAGTCGTTCGCGTCGCCGCGCAGCGTGAAGGTCACGCCCGGGGCGAGCCAGCCGCCGAAGCTCTGGCCCGCCGATCCCTTGAACCGCACATCGATCGTGCCTTCCGGGAGACCGCCGGCGCCGTGGTCCTGTGCGATGCGGCTGGAGAGCAGGCCGCCGACGCAGCGGTTGACGTTGCGCACCGGGACGGTGATCTCGACATGCTCGCCGCGATCGATCGCGGGCTGCGCCTGCTCGATGAGCTGCCAGTCGAGGGCGTCGTCGAGCACGGCCGGAGGCGCCTCCGAACGGTGCAGCGACGCGCCCTGCGGAACCTGCGGGCGGTGGAGCATCTGACTGAGGTCCACCCCGCGCGCCTTCCAGTGGTCGATCGCTTCGTCGGCCTCGAGCAGCTCGGTACGGCCGATCATCTCGTCGACGGTGCGGATGCCGAGCGAGGCCATGATCGCGCGCAGCTCCTCGGCGACGAAGAAGAAGAAGTTCACGACGTGCTCGGGGCGTCCCTTGAAGCGCTTGCGCAGCTCCGGGTCCTGTGTGGCGATGCCGACCGGGCAGGTGTTCAGGTGGCAGGCGCGCATCATGATGCAGCCGGTCGCGATCAGCGGGGCGGTCGAGAAGCCGTACTCGTCGGCCCCGAGGATCGCGGCGATAGCCACATCGCGACCGGTCTTCAGCTGACCATCGGTCTGGACGATGATCCGGCGTCGCAGGTCGTTGAGCAGCAGCGTCTGCTGCGTCTCCGCGAGCCCAATCTCCCAGGGGATGCCGGCCGAATGGATCGAGGAGAGCGGCGAGGCTCCGGTGCCGCCGTCGTGACCGGAGATCAGGACGTGATCGGCATTGGCCTTGGCGACGCCGGCGGCGACCGTGCCGACGCCGACCTCGGAGACGAGCTTGACCGACACCTGCGCGCGCGGATTCGCGCAGCGCAGGTCGTAGATGAGCTGCTTGAGATCCTCGATCGAGTAGATGTCGTGGTGCGGCGGGGGCGAGATCAGACCGACGCCCGGGGTCGTGTGCCGGACCCAGCCGATGTAGCGATCGACCTTGTGGCCGGGGAGCTGGCCGCCCTCGCCGGGCTTGGCGCCCTGCGCCATCTTGATCTGCAGCTGATCGGCGTTGACGAGGTAATGGATCGTGACGCCGAAGCGGCCTGAGGCGACCTGCTTGATCGACGAGCGCCGCAGATCCCCGTTCGGGTCGGCTGTGAAACGCCGCGGGTCCTCTCCGCCCTCACCGGTGTTCGAGCGTCCGCCGAGCCGGTTCATCGCGATCGCGAGCGTCTCGTGCGACTCGGTGGAGATCGACCCGAGCGACATCGCGCCGGTCGCGAACCGCTTCACGATCTCGGAGGCGGGCTCGACCTCCTCGAGTGGGATCGGCGTGAGGTCGGCGCGCAGCCGCAGCAGGCCGCGCAGCGTCGCGCGTCGTGCAGCATCGTCATTGACCTGGTGGGCAAACTCCAGATAGCGCTCCCAGGCATCGCCCCAGGTCGCCGGTCCGGCGCCATTCGCCGGGACGTCGCTCGGTCCGCCAGGGGCACGGACCGCATGCTGCACGAGCGCGATCGTGTCGGGATTCCACATGTGGTGCTCGCCGTCACGGCGCCACGCATAGATACCGCCGACCGGCAGCAGGCCCTCCGGCTCGGCGGGATCACGATCCCAGGCGCGAGCATGCCGATCGATCGCCTCCTGGGCCAGAACATCGAGGCCGACGCCGCCGATCCGCGATGCGGTCCCGGTGAAGTGGCGAGCGACGAGCCCTGAATCGAGCCCGACGGCCTCGAAAATCTGTGCGCCGCAGTACGAC
>CAFBLQ010000019.1_pt1 | contig 12118 bp, 13 predicted proteins | sample 7268211 | NCBI WGS metagenome assembly CAFBLQ01 (sample SAMEA6814041, study PRJEB35770) | uncultured Conexibacteraceae bacterium | biome: Freshwater; feature: Freshwater reservoir; material: water | place: Czech Republic | collected 2017-05-23 | depth 30m m
ATCCCGGCATAGAGGACGCAGTCCGCCCCGTCGGCAGCGATCGCGGCCGCCTGAGCACGCAATTCCTCTGGTCGACTGCCCACCGAGAGGTCCGCGACCAACTGCACGCCGGCGGCGTTGGCGCGATCCTCGATGATCCGCGAAAGTCCGGCGCCGTAGCGCTCGTCGTCGTGGACGAGCGCCGGGCGCTGGCAGCCGTCGGCGCGTATCTGGGAGACGAGGGCGGCGCCTTGGACGGTGTCGCGCGGGACCAGCCGAACGAAGGTGCGGCGGCCCGACGGGTAGTACTTGTCCGGCTCGCCCTTCATCGACCCGGGCTCCGCCGTTGTAAGACCGACGTACGTGTTGGAGGGAGAGATCTGCGCGATCCCGGCCGCGTTCAGGATCGGGATGGTGACCGCGGAGGCACCGGACTCAAGGTCGCCGATGTAGCCGATCGTGCTCGGATCCTCCACCGCGAGGCGGGCGTTGGCCGCGGCCTGCCCCGGCGTCCACGCGGCGGCCTCAGGCTCGGAATCGTCGAGCGGGACGTAGCGGATCGACCGTCCGCCCGCGCGCGCGCGATGCTCCTCGAGCGCCAGCCGGATCCCCTGCTGGACGGCGAGCGTCTGCGGCCGCAGGCCGCCACGCAACGGCAGCGATGAGTAGATCGTCAGTGTCCCGTCGGCCGGAACGGTCGCGGCTGGGACGGGGTCGCCTCCACCGCAGGCAGCGAGCGTGACGCACGTAAGAAGAGCCGGCACCACCGCGAGGATCGAACGTCGCATGCCGGGTGCCGTCAGGCCGTTGCGTCTCGCAGGAAGCGCTCGAGCATCTGCATGCCGGAGTCGGTCAGGACCGACTCCGGATGAAACTGCACGCCCTCCGCCGGGAGCTCACGATGGCGAATGCCCATGATCACGCCGCCGCCGCGGGCCGACACCTCGAGCTCGGGCGGGAGGGTGTCGGGATCGACCACGAGCGAGTGGTAACGCCCGACGACGAGCGGAGACGGAAGTCCCTCGTAGATCGTGCGGCCGTCGTGTTCGATCGTCGTCGTCTTGCCGTGGACCGGTTCGTGCCGGACGACCGTCGCTCCGAAGGCCTGAGCCAGCGACTGGTGCCCGAGGCAGACCCCGAGCAGCGGGATGCCCTCCTGAGGGAAGCGGCGAACGACCTCGAGCGAGATCCCGGCATCGTCGGGCGTGCACGGACCGGGCGATACGACGACACGGTCGGGCCGGTGCGAGAGCAACTCGTCGACCGTGGCGGCATCGTTGCGCACCACCTCGATCGTCGCACCGAGTTCCCCGAGCTCCTGCACGAGGTTGTAGGTGAACGAGTCGTAGTTGTCGATGATCAGGACCTTCACGACCAGTCCGCCTGTGTCGCTGCCAACTCGATCGCGCCGCGCACGGCGCGCGCCTTGTTCACCGACTCCTCGTATTCGTACTCGGGCCTCGCGTCCGCGACCGTCCCGCCGCCGGCCTGGATGTGGGCCTGTCCGTCCTTGACGACGACGGTGCGGATGTGAATGCAGGTGTCCAGATCGCCCGTGTAGCTCAGGTAGCCGATCGCCCCGCCGTAGCCACCGCGCTTCACCGGCTCAAGCTCGTCGATGATCTGCATCGCGCGGACCTTCGGCGCACCGGAGAGCGTCCCCGCGGGCAGGACCGCGCGAAGGGCGTCCATCGGCCCGACCTCCGGGCGCAGCGTCCCGGAGACCGAAGAGACGATGTGCATGACGTGTGAGTAACGCTCGATCGCCATGAACATGTCGACGTGGACGCTCCCGTACTCGCAGACGCGGCCGAGGTCGTTGCGGCCGAGGTCGACGAGCATCACGTGCTCTGCGCGTTCCTTCTCGTCCTCGAGTAGGCCCTGCGCGATCGCGTCGTCCTCCTCGGGATCTGCCCCGCGCGGCCGCGTTCCGGCGACCGGTCGCGTGGAGGCCGTGCGTCCGTGCACCGTGAGCAGGGGTTCGGGGCTCGCACCGACGATCTGGAAATCGCCGTAGTCGAGGAAATACATGTACGGGCTGGGGTTGACCACACGCAGACCGCGATAGATCGCGAACGGGTCGAGGTCGATCTGCGCAGACCAGCGTTGGCTCGGGACGACCTGGAAGGCGTCGCCTGCATGGACGTACTCGATGATGCGCTCGACGATCCCCTCGAAGGCGTCGCGGTCAAGATTGGAGCTGAAGTCGGGAGCGCTGGCCGCAGTCGCGCGCTCAGGATGGCGCGGGACCGGGCCATCGAGCAGCGCGCGCACTTGGGCGATCGTCACCGCGGCGTCTTCGTACGCCGCATCGATGTCCGCACCCTCCTCCGCAAAGACGTTCACAAGAATGCTCACGGTGTGCTTGAGATGGTCGAAGACCACCAGCACGTCGCTGAGCATCAGCGCCATGTCGGGCAGCCCAACCGGATCGGGGTTCGGCGGGCCGAGCGGTTCGACGGTGCGCACGAGGTCGTAACCGAAGTAGCCCACTGCACCGCCGGCGAACGGCGGCAGATCGGGAAGCGGCGCCTGCTGCCAGCGGGCAACTTCGGCTGCGGCAAGCGCATACGGATCCCCGGGATCACCGAGCGACCAACGCAGGACCGAGCGCGGCCGGATTCCAATGAAGCTGTAGCGACCGACCCGCTGACCCTGCTCGGCGGATTCGAGCAGAAAGGCCGGCAGGTCGGGCGAGGCCTCGCGCAGCTTCAGGAAGGCGGAGACAGGGGTCTCACAGTCGTCGATGAAGCTGTGTCGCAGCGGCACGAGCGTGTACCGCTCGGCGAGCGTTCGCACCTCCTCCAGGGAGGGCTCGATCATCAGGCGCTGCGCGCTTGCGTCGCTCACGGCATCAGACAGGATGTCAGCGGCGGCGTCCGAGCAGCACGCGGGTGGCGTCGCCCAGGCGCCGGCCGCGCCCGTGCATCAGGACGATGAGGTGGTAGAGCAGGTCGGCGGACTCCTCGTCCACGCGGTCGTCGGTCTCCTCGCGGGCGGCACGAGTGACCTCCTCGGCCTCCTCGCGCACCTTCTCCCCCGCGAGGGCCGGATCGTCGAGGAGCTCGACGGTATAGGAGCCTTGCGGCCGCTCGATCGCCCGCAGCTCGAGCGTGCGCTCAAGCCCGGAGAGCACCTCGAACGGCGCGGCCGGTTCGACTTCGCCCCCGTGGAAGCAGGTTCGCTCGCCGGTGTGACAGGCGGGCCCGGCGGGCTCGACAAGCGCGAGCAGCGCATCACCGTCACAGTCCAGGCGCAGCGCACGCACGCGCTGGACGTTGCCGCTCGTCGCCCCCTTGTGCCACAGCTCCCCGCGCGAGCGCGACCAGAGGTGCACCTCGCCGGTCTCGCGCGTCAGGCGCACGGCCTGCTCGTTGGCGTATGCCAGCGTCAGGACGTCACCGGTCTCCCAGTCCTGAATCACGACGGGAACGAGCCCCTGATCGTCGTAGCGGATCTCCATGGAGGCTGATTCTCGCACCGCTGAGCGTTACTGCCGGGAAACCTGCTGCGGCAGACCGTCCGGGTGGGCCTGACGCAGGTACCACCCGAACGATCGGTCGACCAGGGGCTGGACCCCGATCACGCGCAGCACAGCCGTCAACAGGCGCGGCGGCAGCGCCGGGATCAGCTGCTGGAGACGGGCCGCGAGACCAAAAGCCCTCCCGTGCCTGTCGCTGAAGGCCGCGTAGCCGCGCAGCGCCTGAGCGCGCGTCGCCGATCCGCCCAGGACCTCACGCATCGCGCGCCCGGCGACGAGCCCGAAGTAGAACGCGGTGCGGATCCCTTCGGCCGATAGCGGGAAGCAGTGACCCGCGCTGTCACCGGCGAAGAAGACGTCGTCCTCAGCCGCCGGGCGCAGGCGATGCGGAACCCAGTTGCCCTGAAACCCGACGGCCGTGCCGCCGAGCTGTGTCACATGCTCGACAACGGGGTCGCGGACGTGGTCGCGGGGCTCGTACGAGGCGACGCCGATTCGGGCCTCACCACCGGCCGGCACGCGCCATGCATAGCCACGGCGCACCGTCTCGCGCTCGACCCAGACCTCGAGCGCGTCGCCTGAGCCATCGTGCGGCGGGTGCACCTCAAGCGCGCGCGTCAGCGGCGCTTCGGGCGGCTGATGGCGCGCGCTCCCCAGCACGCGCTTCCAGCCGAGCGCGTCAAGGACGAGCGGAGCGCGGACTAGGCCACGGTCGGTCTGCACCACCAGGTCGCCAGCCTCGTCACATCCGCCGAGGCCTTCCACGACCGCGGTCTCAAAACGGGCATCTGCGCACTGCTCCCAGAGCCGGTCACAGAGGTCGCGATAGTCGAACGCAGCCCACGACCACGGGAGCCGGTAGCGCACGCTCCCGTGGGGGGTCGCGAAGCGCATGAAGGGGAGCTCCTGCCGAATCGACGATTCGACACCCATGTATTCCATCCACGGCCGCGGACAGGCGCAGGCAGAGGTCTGGCGCTCGCCGATCTCATAGCGGTCGAGCACCAGGACCGTGGCGCCGCTTCCAGCGAGCTCGCGTGCGGCCGCTAGGCCGGCGAAGCTCGCGCCGCAGATGAGGACGTCCGCACGCGTTCCATCGAGCGATGCGCGCTGTGCGCCCCGGGTCGTCGCCCGGACCGTCATCGCCGCAGCGCCTCGGCAGAGGCGCGCGCGATCGCCCATGCGCCCGGTCCGGTGGGAGAGGTGAGCACGTCGCACCCGTGCCGCTCGATCCGATCGAGCACGCCGGAGTAGACCGTCACGGCGATCCGCACGCCACGACGGACCCGCGACGGGAGCGTTACCGCCAGCGGCTCGGCATCGGCGAAGAGCTCGCGCGCGCGAGCGACCTGCCCCGCCACATGCTCGCGCATGCGCGCCGTCGCCACGCCCCGCTCAAGGTCCTCCTCGTTCAGGCCGGGGAGGTAGATGCGTCCGAGCTCCCAGTCCAGCCGCACGTCACGGATTAGGTTCGCGAGCTGGAAGGCGACGCCAAGGCGCTGGAGCCGTTGTTCGGCAGAAGGCGGGGCGTCAAGGAGCGGCGTGACGACCGGACCGACGCCGGCCGTCCCCTCCATGTAGCGATCCAGCTCCTCCTGGCTGCGCATCCGGACGAGCTCCTCACAATCGGAGCGCATCGAGTCCATGTAGCGCCCGAGCCGTCCGAGCGCGAGCCCGTAGCGCGGGCCTGCGTCGACGAGCGCGGCAATCACCGGGTGCGACGAGCGGCCGGCGGCAAGGCCGTCCTCCAGCTCTCGCTGCCAGGCGTCCAGCGCGGCGCGCCGGTCGGCGCAGGCGACCCGTGCGTCCGCGATGTCGTCGGCGCCGCGCACGTACCCGTACAGCGCATGCAGTCCGGGCCTGCGATCGGCAGGAAGCATCTGCACCGCCCACCAGTAGGTGGGATCGCGGTGCAGCTGCATGCGAGCGCAGCGGCGATATGCCTGCTCGACCGTCATCTCGAGGGGCGTGCCCACGGTCGTGACACGGTACCCGGAGACGCTGCGCACAGCCGCGCTACTCGATGCCGAGGCGATCGAGCAGCCGCTCGTCGCCCCGCCAGCCGCGCCGCGTGCGAACCGCGAGCTCCAAGTGGACCTGCGTGCCGAGCTCGCGCTCAAGCTCCTTGCGCGCACCGGCTCCGATCTTCTTGATCATCGATCCGCCGGCGCCGATCAGGATCCCCTTCTGCGACTCGGTCTCCACCCAGACGCGGGCCCGAACGGTCGTGAGATCGTCGCGGGACTCGTCGATCTCCTCGACCTGCACCTCAACGGCGTGCGGAACCTCCTCGAAGGTCCGTCGCAGAACCTGCTCGCGAACGAGCTCGGCGAGCAGCGTCTCGCGGCGCTGATCCGAATGATCCTCAGGCGGGAAGAGCATCGGTCCCTCCGGAACAAGAGTGCCCAGATGCGTGATCAGCTCCTGGACTCCATCGCCGGTGCGCGCGCTGATCGGAAAGATGTCATCGCCAACGCCGAGCGCCGCAGCCTCGATCAGGACCTCGGCGATCCGCGCTGGGCGCAGGCGGTCCACCTTGTTCACGGCGAGCACCACTGGAATGTCGCTCTGCTCAAGCTGTGCGGCGATCCAACGGTCCCCGGGCCCGACGCCCTCGGCGCCATTGAGCATCATCAGAACCGCATCAGAACCGGACAGTTCGAGCTCGACGCGCCGTTGCATGCGGCGGGTGAGCTCGTCGCGCGGTCGCTGCACCCCGGGGAGATCTACGAGGATGAGCTGTAGATCGTTGCTCGTCGCGACCCCGCGGATCGCGCGCCGCGTCGTCTGCGGCTTGTCTGAGACGATCGCGACCTTCGTCCCGACGATCGCGTTGACGAGCGTCGATTTGCCGACGTTCGGGCGCCCGGCGAGGGCGATGAATCCGGCGCGCGTCGTCACCAGCTGAGGATCTCGGCCTGCAGCGCGAGCATCTCGCCGTTATCGGTTTCGTGGTCCATCCCGACGAGGTGTAGGCCACCGTGGACGATCGCCTCGCGCAGGTCCGCCGTGTGCTCGGGGCAGATCAAGATGTCTCCAAGCTCGCGCGCCTCTGGGGGGCCGGCGAGCGCTTCGGCCTCGTCGATGGGGAACGAGAGAACGTCGGTCGGCTCGGCCTTGCCGCGGTACTGCTCGTTCAACTGTGCGATCCGCTCGGCATCGACGTACTCGACGGCGACGTGCCCGACCTCGATGCCGGCAGAGGCGAAGGCAAGCGACAGCAACCGCCCGACCTCGGCGGGGATCGGCGCTCCGGCCACGCCCTGCTCTCCGATGATCTCGACCTCAAGCACGATGCGGGTCAGGCGCGCTTGCGGTCGCGTTCCGCGGACCGCAGCTCCGGCGCCAGACGTTCGGCGTGGGTTCCGTAAGCCTCGACGATCCGCTGGACGAGCCGGTGGCGCACGACGTCCTCGCCGCCGAAGCGCACGAAATCGATGTCCTCGAGGCCGGCGAGGATCTCTCCGACGACGACCAATCCGGAGGACTGCTCACGCGGGAGATCGACCTGCGTGATGTCACCGGTGATGACCATCTTCGAGTTGAAGCCGAGCCGCGTCAGGAACATCTTCATCTGCTCGGGCGTCGTGTTCTGCGCCTCATCGAGGATCACGAACGAATCGTTCAGCGTGCGGCCGCGCATGAAGGCCAGCGGCGCCACCTCGATCACGCCCTTCTCGAGATGCGCCGAGACCTTTTCGGGATCGAGCATGTCGTTCAGCGCGTCGAAGAGCGGCCGCAGGTACGGATCGATCTTCGCCATCAGATCGCCGGGAAGGAACCCGAGGCGCTCCCCGGCCTCGACCGCGGGACGAGTGAGAATGATCCGATTGACCTCACGCCGCGACAGCGCGGCGGCAGCTGCGGCGACCGCGAGGAAGGTTTTGCCGGTTCCGGCAGGTCCGATGCCGAAGGTCACGGTGTTGCGACGGATCGAGTCGACGTACCGCTTCTGGTTGACCGTCTTCGGAGCTATCCGGCGACCTCTATGGCGCCAGACGACGTCATCGAGGATCTCAGCGGGATCGGCGTGATGATCGAGCGCGTCGGTGACTGCGGTGATCGTGCCGCCGGCGATCTCGTGCCCATTCTCGGCGAGGCTCGCCAGCTCGCCGATGACCTTGGCGGCAGCCTCCACGGCGACTGAATCCCCGTCGAGCGTGATGACGTTGCCGCGCAGGAAAACCTCGCAGGCGCAGTGGGTCTCAAGCTGGCGCAGCACCTCGTCGTGCGCTCCGGAGAGGGCCGCCGCGGCCTCATTCGAGATCTCGATCGTTCTGCGCATCAGGGCCGCAGCGCCTCCTGCGCCATCGCCGAGACGCGCTTTCCGTCGGCGCGTCCGGCGACGACGACCATCGCTGCCTTCATAACCTGGCCGACATCCTGCGGCGTGGCAGCGCCGGTCTGCTCGATCGCTGCCTGCACGATGCCGCGCAGCTCCTCATCACCGAGTTCGGCCGGCAGATAGGCCTCGATGATCTCGGCCTCCGCCTGCTCGGCGTCGGCGAGATCGGTCCTGCCGCCGTCACGGAAGGCGACTGCGGCCTCCAGGCGCCGCTTGCGCTCGCGGCGCAGCACGGCGAGCTCATCGCCCGGCCCCTCCTTCGCGTCCTTCTGCAGCTCGGAGAGGACCAGCCGGAGCGTGCCGTCACGGTCCTTCTCGCCAGCCTTCATGGCCGTGGTGAGATCCTGCTTGACCGTATCCGTCAGCGTCATCCGTCGCCATCATAGGGCGACGGACCGACCGGGCGCGAGCGGCGGGGGCTAGGCGCCGGCGTTCTCGGCGACGTACTTGGCGACGGCGGTGATCTGCGCCTCGTCGAGCTGCCCGCTGAAGGCCGGCATGGCCCCCTTGCCGTTGGTGACCCGCGTCACCACCAACGCCTCGGCCGGCTTTGCCTGATCGAGGACCGGACCGACCATGCCGTTCGAGCCGGCCGCCTTGAGCGTGTGACAGCCGGCGCAGTTCTCCGTGAAGACGGCCTTACCGTCGACCGCGGCCACCTGAGTCGTCGTCTGCTCGGGGGCGGCCTCGGTCGTCGTCTGCGCCGGGGCCTCGGAGAGTGTGCGCGTCGGCGAGTTGCCGGTCGCCTCGGCGACCTCCTGCTTGCTCGGGCCGGTGGCATTGTCGCTTCCGCAAGCGGCGAGAACACCGCCTGCGAGCGCGGCGACGGCAGCGAGGGCGATCAGTCGGGGGGCGAGGGTCTTCTTCATGCTCATCTGGTCCTCTTTCGACGTCGGGCGGCGGCGCTCCTCTGCGTCAGAGTATGCCGGACGCGCCGTCTGTGCACTCTCTCGCGCTGAGCCGCGCGGGCTCCGAGCCCGTATCGGTGACGATGACCCTCTCCTCAAGTGTCGTTCTCGTCACCGGCGCGTCCTCCGGAATCGGCGCTGCACTCGCGCGTGAGCTCGCCGCCTGCGGGGCGACCGTGGCTGTGGCGGCGCGCCGGACCGAGCTGATGCAGGAGCTCGGTGCGGCCTCGATCCACCGCGTGGATCTCTCCGATCCTGCGCATGCGCTGCAGCTCGCCGATGAGGTGCTGGCGACCCACGGGCGAGTCGATGTACTCGTGAACAACGCCGGCGTGCGGATCGACGCCCCCGTGACTGAGATCGCGCTCGAGGATCTCGACCGTTCGTTTCAGGTGAATGCGCTCAGCCCGCTGATGCTCGCCTGCGCCCTGCTCCCTGGCATGCGCGAGCGTGGCGCCGGCGTGATCGCGAACGTCGTTGCCCCGCAGGTCAGTGGAGGGCGACGTGGCATGGCCGCCTACGCAGCATCGAAGGCCGCGCTCGAGTCGCTCACGCAGACGCTCCGACAGGAGGCTGCGGGGATCGGCGTCTTCGGCTTCGATCCCGGCTGGGTGCGCACCGATCTGGCGCCCGACGGACCGGACGAACCGCAGGCCGCGGCGCAGCGCCTGATCGTCCATCTGGAAGCCGGGCGCGGCAGCCGCGAGATCCTCTCCTAGCTGCGCAGCTGCAGCGCAGCCCACTCGCCGCCGATCAGGCGGCGCTCCTCCTGGAGGCCCATCGCCTCACGGAAGGCCGCGGCGACCTCGTCAGCCTCATGCACGAGCAGTCCGCTGGCGATCAGCGTCCGCGGAACGAGACCCTCGCGGAAGCCCGTCCGAGCGACGGCGAGCAGCAGCGGGCGCACGAGGTTCGCGAGCACCGTCGGCGCGGCGGGCGCAGGGCCGTCGAGCAGCAGATCAAATCGCTCGACCTGGATCGCGACGCCATTGACCACAGCGTTCTCGCGGGTCGCCTCGACCGACTCCAGTTCGTGATCGAGGCCGGTCACCGGGTCCCATCCCAGGCGGGCAGCCGCGATTCCCAGGACGCCCGACCCACAACCGACGTCGGCGACCGCGCCCGCCGGTTCGAGACCGAGCAGCAGCTCCAGACAGAGGCGCGTGGTGTCATGGGCTCCGGTTCCAAAGGCGCGTCCGGGATCGATCACGAGCTCGTCGTATCCGCCGTCCGGATCCGCAGGTTCCCACGGCGGTCGCACCCGCAGCCCGGGCGCACCGAGCCGCTGCGCGGCGATCGTCACGGGGCGGTGGAATGCCCGCCAGCGCTCGTGCCAGTCATCGGCGATCTCCTCGGTCGAGATCTCGACCAGGGCCTCACCGGCGACGGCCTCCAGCGCCGGCAGCTCCGGCAGCTCGCCGGGAGCGCCGTAGACCGCGTACTCGATGATCCCGCCGGGCAGCTCACGCTCCTCGACGCCCGAAGGTGCGAGGTCCAGCAGCTCGGCGAGCACGAGTTCCGCCTGCTCGCGGCGGACGCGCAGCGCGAGGCGGATCACCGGCGGCCGCCGAGGAGACGTCGCAGGCGCGTCGTGAGCCCTTCGGGTTCTCCCAGATTGTCCTCGGTCATCGAATCGACGAGCTGCTGGGCGAGCTCGCGCTGCGCGTCGGTGAGGCGGCGCGGGACGATCACGTTGACGAGTACGCGCAGATCACCGCGTCGGCTCGGCCGACGTAGCTCGGGCATCCCGAGTCCGCGGATCGTGAGCACCTCACCGGGCTGCGTCCCGGCGGGAATCTCGAGCTCCTGATCGCCATCGAGCGCCGGAACCTGCAGGGTGGCCCCGAGCGCGGCGAGCGGTGCCGCGACGTCGACCACGGTGACGAGGTCGTCACCGTCGCGCACGAGATGGGGATCGGGCTGGACCTGCACCTGGACGAAGAGGTCGCCCGGCGATCCGCCCCGCTCACCGGCATGCCCACGCCCGGCCAGACGGATGCGCTGGCCGTCCGCGATGCCTTCCGGGATCGAGACCTCCAGCCGACGCACGCCCACGAGCCGCCCGCGGCCGTCGCATCCGGTACACGGTTGGTCGGGGATCGCGCCGGTGCCGCCGCACGCGTCGCAGAGTCGGTTGCGCACGACTTGGCCGAACGGGGACTGGGCGACGGTCTGCAGCATTCCGGCACCGCCGCAGCGATCACAGGAGCGCAACTGCGTCCCCGGCTCGGCGCCGCCACCCGCGCAGCGCTCGCAGCTGTCTACGGCCTCAAAGCGCAGTTCAGATGTCGTCCCGGCCGCGGACTCGCGGAGCGTGATCTCGACTCCGACGAGTGCGTCGTCGCCGCGCACCGGTCCGCCCGGCGCCCCACGACCCCCGCTGCCGCCGAAGAAGGCGTCGAAGAGATCGCTGATCGATCCGAAGCCCTCGAAGTTCGGGCCCATCCCGCCCCTGCGCAGCCCCTCATGGCCGAAGCGATCGTAGGTCTCGCGCCGCTCCGGGTGCGAGAGGATCTCGTAGGCCTCGGCAGCCTCCTTGAACTTCCCCTCGGCCTCCGGGTCGTGGGCATTGACGTCCGGATGCAGCTCGCGCGCCAGGCGGCGAAAGGCCTTCTTGATCTGTGCCTCATCGGCGTCCCGAGGGACGCCGAGCACCTCATATGGATCTCGGGAGACGGCCGCCATCGCCCGGCGAGGCTAGCGGTCGTAGACGTCCTCGACGTACCGCGAGAGCTGGACCGCGGCCTCGCGCACCGTCGCGATCGCCTCGCCGTAATCCATGCGCACGGGACCGATCACCGAAACCGTTCCGAGCTTGCGCTGCGGCAGCCCGTAGCCGGCTGCGACGACGCTGAGCGAGCGCAGCGCGGGCAGCTCGTTCTCGCTGCCGATCCGCACGAGGACGCCGCGCTCGCCGAGTGCGACGCGCAGCACGCCGAGCAGCGCGACGCGACGCTCCAGTGCCGTGACGAGCTCATTGATCTGCGCGAGGTCCTGGAGCCGGTCTGCCGCGAGCAGCCGTGCGGCTCCCTCGACGTAGACCGTGTCCTCCTGCGTCGCTGAGAGCTCCGCGAACGCCGGTCCGAGCGCCTCCAGGAAGCGCTGCTCCCAGACCCCGAGCGAGGGGTCCTGCAAGCGCGAGTTCACCATCCGCGCGCCAAGCCCCAAACCGACGAGACGTTCGTTGAGGTACTCCCCCGCCCAGCCGACGATCCCGGCATCGACCGCCTCCGGGAAGGTGACCAGGCGCTTGGAGACACCGCCGGTGGAGGTGATTACGACGACCATCACGACCTGCGGCTGCAGCAGCAGTACCTCGACGCGGCGGATCGTCGCGGTCTCCGGAGCGGGGGCGCTCACGATCGCCAGCAGGTTCGTGACCTGCGCGAGCGTCGCAGTCGTCAT